>Ga0209275_10000500_pt1 | contig 15334 bp, 8 predicted proteins | sample HubBroMetageREF2_FD_188344 | JGI IMG/M metagenome (GOLD analysis project Ga0209275, IMG submission 188344) | Reference soil microbial communities from the Hubbard Brook experimental Forest, New Hampshire, USA - Hubbard Brook CCASE Soil... | ecosystem: Environmental > Terrestrial > Soil >... | reverse complement strand
AAATTCCCTGATCAAAGGTGAACGCACCAAAATCGTCAGCACCACCAAAACTTTCCAGGTCCTGATAGGCGACACGGCGCACATCGACGCCGAATTTCGTGGTGTGGCGGCCTTTGATCCAGGTGAAATTATCGGCAAATTGAATGGTCTGCGACTTGGTGGTGCCATCCTTGTCGCGACCTATGGGAGAATAATTTCCGGGATCGTCGCTGAAATTGAAGATCGGAAAGCCGCCGGTATCCGGATGATCGCTCAGGTTCAGCCCGGTCAGGCCGAGAGTTGAGATTGCGGCCGCGCCTTGGATTGGAAACTTCACCTGAAATTGCCAGTAAGAAAGCCCAAAGCGCACTTCGTTAACCAAGTTATTGGTGATCAAATAATTGTGCGAGACGATTAAATTATTGTTGTGCTCGGTGTCTTGATCCGGCGGCAGAAAATTGTTCACGGTGTTCAGCGCGGTATCGGTTAGGGATTGCGCAGTGAGATGCTTCCAACTCCAACGCACAAACATCGACTGCTTGGCGGTAATGGTGCGATCAAAGCGCAAGTCGAAACCATTGGTGTTGCTGGGCGTTGGGGTTTGCTGCAGGTAATTGGCCTGCGAACCAAAATTTGCGGCGCTCACATTAATGTTCGGCGCCGGGATGTAATTGTTGAGCAAGCTCAGCGCCACGGGATTAATGCAATCCTGAGAATTAGCACACTGGCTTCCGCTGGGAATTTTATTCCCGGGATACGGCTTGCCAGTGAACGGGTCCATCAGGGGAGTGGAAAGAGCCGAAAAATCACCTTGACGCATGGCGTTGCTGGGCACAAAGAGAAACAGCGGAGTGGAATAGCGCCGGCGATTTGCTTCGAAGTCGGCGAAGAAGAACGTCTTGGCTTTGCCATGCGACAGCTTGGGTATCGCCAGCGGGCCGCCGAGGCTACCGCCAAAAGTGTTGAATGTTTTGTGCGGTTTATCGCCGGAGTTCCAGACCTCTGCATCGAAGGCGTCATTCTGCAAATATTCGAAAGCGCTGCCATGGAATTGATCGCCGCCGCTTTTGGTGGAAATGGTGACATCGCCCAATTGCGCGAATTCCGCGTTGTTGTTGAACTGCGTAACTTTGAATTCACTGATCAGCTCCGACGATGGATTCATATTGCCCAGCGCGCCGTTCTGCCGGATATTCACAGTAGACGAGCCGTCAACGGAATATTGCACCTGCGACGGCAGTCCGCCACCCACGGAAACGTTGCCGTTAGCATCTTGCTGCGCGCCGGGAACCGTGGCGAGCATGGCCAGCGGACTGGTGGTCGCACCGCGATAGTTCACGGGGAGATTCGTGAGTTGCGCAAAATCCTTGGTGTCGCCAATCGTTCCGTTTTCCGTATTGATGACCGGCCCGCCTTCACCGTTCACTTCGATCGTTTGCGCCGAAGTGGCCAGGCGCAGAAGGACGTCCAGCCGAACAGTTTGCCGAGCGTCAAGTTGTAACGACGCAACCTTGTAATCTGCAAACCCGATGGCCTTGACCAGCAGCGTGTAGTGGCCGGGTTTGAGATTAACAAAGTGGAACAGGCCGTCGGAATCCGTGGCGCTGGTGTGCTGGTCTTGCTCCTCAATGCTGGTAAGCACCACTTGCGCGCCGCCCACCAAGCCTTGGCCCGGGTCTCTCACCACACCTACAACATCGCCGAACGTGGACTGGCCACTTGCAGACGGTACAAAAGACGAAACGACAAGCAGAACGAAAGCAAACAGTGCTGCATCGAGTTTCGTGATAGTTGAAAAATATCGCGTCATGAGACACCCCTAGCGTCTAGCGCATTTCTGCTGTTGGCTTCGAGACTGGCCCGATTCGCGTTAGCGGACGCTGAAGGAATCGGCGCAGACGATGACCTGTGGCGAAGTTCGAAACTGAGCTCTTGTCGGAAGAGAGCGAATTTCGAATCGCTGGCCTACTCTGTGGCGAGGACGTTAAGCGTTAGTTTGTGAAGAAGTCGTAAGGCTTTTGTGTCAAAAATTGAATGGATTCCATTTGATTTCTTGAAGGATGCTGTCACAAAGCACGCCGATCCTTCGTATCACCTATGAGCATTGCGGCACGGGAGGCATCTGTGTTCGAAGGCGTGATACAAAGGTTTGAACCCGCGCAGTCCACCATGCGAGACACCGGTGCAGCCCCCGCTTCCCTTTCCTCCCAGGCGTTCGACGAGCTCTTTCTTTCGACGTATCCACGGCTTGTGCGCATATTGCGCCGCATGTTGGGCGATTCGGGACGCGCGGAAGAAATCGCCAGCGAAGCTTTTCTGAAGCTGCACAACACCAAGTTGCCTCCGGCGGCGAAAGCGAATGTGGCTGGATGGCTGTATCGAACCGCCATGAATCTGGGCATCGACGACCTTCGTGCTCGCTCGCGGCATTTTCGTATCACTCAGCGGGCTACAAGCTCTAGCACGTCCGCGTCGACCAACCACGCGGAAGACGGATTGCAACTTTTGTTGCGCGTCGAACGCCAGCAACGCGTGCGGTTCGTGCTGGCAAAATTGAAGCCGAATTGGGCGCAGCTTTTGCTGCTTCGCGCTTCCGGCTATTCCTACAAGGAATTGGCGCAACATTTGGAATTGGCTCCGGCGTCGGTGGGCACCGTGTTGATCCGCGCAGAAGCCGCGTTTGAGAAAATGTATCTGGAACTTTTTGGAAATGAGGATTAGAGAGGCCCTATGAATTGCATACCTGAAGGCGTTCTTCGCGCCTATGTCGATCATGAACTGGAGCCGGCGGAAGTTGCGTTGGTGGAAACACACCTGCGTGAGTGTAGCCCTTGTCAGACACACGCGGCGGAGCTTTCCGCGGCCCGCCTACGTGTGGGGGAGCGCCTGGGAGCTCTGGAAGAATCGCCACGCTCGCTGGGCGAAGACAATCCGCAGATTGCCCTGTCGCGTTTCAAGGCCAACCTGCCGCTGCCATCAGGGCCGCAGGAACCCGCAGGTGATTCTTTGCGCGTGGGCATGTTTGCCGGGCAGCGGCGTTTCGCGTGGGCTGCTGCTGTTGCTGCCGCGATTCTGCTGATGTCGCTAGCTTTCCCGTCGGCGCGAAGTTTTGCGCAACGGCTGCTCTCCACGTTGCGCATCGAAAAAGTACAGACCGTCGCGCTGGACTTATCGTCGTTTGATGGAGTTCCAAGCAACAGCAAAATTCAGGAAGCCATCAGCCAGATGATTTCCGACAACGTGGTGGTCACCACCAATGAAAAGCCGCTTCCTGCCTCGACAAAGCAAGATGCCTCCTCGCTCGCAGGATTTCCAGTTAGGCTGCCTGCCGCGCGCACTGATGCGCCGCAATTCCACGTGGAAGGCGCGCACGCGTTTCACATGACCGTGGATCGTGCGCGGCTGCAAGACATTCTCGATCAAGCGGGCCGCACGGATTTGATTCTGCCTGCGAGCCTGGAGGGCGCTTCGGTGTCGGTGCAAATTCCACGCTCTGTGGAAACCGCCTACGGCAATTGCCCGCAGCACCAACGCAACAGCGCCGGCTCTTCTTCTTCTTCTTCATCTTCATCGCAATCGCAGCAGCCGGCACCGACTCCGGCGATTCCCAGCAATTGCGTCTTCTTCATGCAGGCGCCCAGTCCGCTCGTGAATGTGCCCTCGGACCTGAACTTGCAGCAACTTGCGGAAACCGCGCTGCAATTCGTGGGTATGTCGCCGACGCAGGCTCGGGAGTTCTGCCAGACGGTGGACTGGCGCTCCACGCTGGTGCTGCCCATTCCGCCATCGGTGCGCTCCTATGAAACTGTGACCGTGGACGGCGTGCAAGGCACCCTGATGAATACCAGCAATCGGCACGGTCCGGGCGGTAGCAGCACCGGCTACGCGCTGGTCTGGGTGAAGAGCGGCATCATCTACGCGCTGTTTGGCTCCGGTGATTCCTCGGCGGCGGTACAATTGGCCAATTCGCTCGACTAACGCCTGGAGGATTTCTGCCGTTGCCCATTGCCGGTTCGCTCGCCATCGAGACGAACACTCTCCGGAAAACATTCGGCAACAAGGTCGCGGTTCGCGGCCTTTCTCTGCAGGTGCGCCGCGGGGAAATTTTCGGTTTCCTTGGGCCGAATGGCGCGGGCAAAAGCACTTCAATCAAAATGCTTCTTGGATTGGTGCAGCCGTCCAGCGGCGACGCGCGGATACTTGACTGCCCTTATTCGTCGGTGGAAGTCCGGCGCAGAGTGGGCTTTCTTCCGGAGGACTTTCGTTTCTACGATTGGCTCACGGCTTCAGAGCTGCTTGATTTGCACGGCCGTCTTTCCGGGCTCACGGCGGACCAACTCAAGGTACGAGTTCCCGCTTATCTCGAACTGGTGGGACTTTCTGCGCAGTGCGATCTCCGGCTGCGCGGTTTCTCTAAAGGTATGCTACAGCGCATTGGACTTGCGCAGGCACTGATTCACGAGCCGGAGCTCATTTTCCTCGACGAACCCACTTCGGGTCTCGATCCCATGGGGCGCCATCTGGTCCGCGACATCATCCGCCAGCAACGCGCGCGCGGCGCCACGGTGTTTCTCAATTCCCACTTGCTCAGCGAAGTGGAAATCACTTGCGACACGGTTGTCTTTATCAAGCAGGGCGAAGTGATTGCTACGCGCGATCTGCATTCCTCGCCGGAAGGCGAAATTCACGTAGCCATTCGCGTCGGGCCGATTGCTTCGGAAGCCGTCGCCGGACTGTCGCAGTGGACTTCGAATGTTCAACTCGCCGATAATCGCATCACGCTCTCTACTAGTTCCATGGATGTGCTGCCGGAAATTCTTCGCCACCTGGTTGCGGCTCGCGTCGATGTGTACGAGTTCACACCGCAACATCTCTCGCTTGAAGATTCCTTCCTGAAAATTATGGGCGAGGACTCCGGCTCGTGAGCCAGCTCTGGATCATCACGCGAGTAACTTTCCAGGAAGCGGCGCGCCGCAAGATTCTGTGGACCGCGCTGCTCGCCGCTGCAGCGTTTCTGGCGTTATTCGGCACCGGGATGCACTATCAGGTAAAGGATCTGCTCGCAAGCCGCAACATCCCGCCCGTGTTGCGTTATCAGATTCTGCTCACCATACTGCAAGTCGGCTTGTACGCCATCGATATGCTAGCCGTAGTAATGACCGTGCTTACCAGTGTGGATACCATCTCCGGAGAAATAGCATCGGCCACCATCCACGCCATGGCGACAAAACCCATTGCGCGCTGGCACCTGTTACTTGGGAAATGGTTCGGTTTTGCCGCGATGATTGCGGCGTACATCGCATTGACTTTCGGCGGAGTGATCGCAGTGGGCTATTTCATTGGCGGAATCGTTCCGCATGGAGCACTGCATGGAGCGTTGCTGGTCTACCTTGAGTGTTTGGTGCTGCTCACCACAACATTTTTCTTCGGCACGTGGTTCTCTACGCTGACGAACGGTGTCATCGTGCTTGGCCTGCACGGACTGGCCTTCATCGGAGGCTGGCTGGAGCAGATTGGCTCGGTCACGAAATCGCCGCGCCTGGTTTTGGTGGGAATTCTCTCTAGCGTGATTATGCCCAGCGAAGCGATTTGGCGCCGCGCTTCGTACGTGATGCAATCCGCGATTGGCCGCAGCCTGGATTTCTCGCCGTTCGCTACGCGCTCGGCTCCGAGCGTAACCATGGTCGGTTACGCCGCTGCGTACCTGCTGGTCGTCCTGGCGCTCGCCCTGTACCGCTTCCAGCGCCGCGATCTTTGAGCCTGGTTCTTTGCCAATCGGAATTTCGTTTTGGGATGCTACCGGGCTCTGCTGCTACCGCGGAATCGCCGAACCCTGACTCGCGCCGCATGCTTGCTCTGCTGCTAGCTTCACGTCGGGATCCAGTTCGGCACTGCGCCAATTCTGCGTGGTGCACACTTGCCAGCCTTCCAGCCCCAGCGCGCCCCGCAAATCCGCGCCCGCGATGTTAGCTCCATCCAGTTTTGCCTGCCGCAGAATCGCGCCGGTCATCGTCGCGCCGCGCAGGTCCGCATGGGTCAGGTCCGCTTCCAGCAAAATCGTGCCCTTAATTTGTGCGGCGGTCAGGTTGACGCCAATCAGCTTTGATGCGGACATGTCGGTTTCTTCGAGCGAGGCGAGCGACATCATCGCGCCTTCCAATTTCGTATCGCGCAAGTCGGCATGTGACAATTCGGCGCGCAACATATTCGCATTGCGCATGTTCACGGAATACATTGTGGCGCGCGTGAAATTTGCCGTCGAAAGCATCGCGCCTTCCAGGTTCGCGTAGGACAAATCGGCATTGCGGAAGTCCGCGCCCGCCAGCATCGCGCCTTGGGCGTCGGTTGACACGAGATTCGCTTTGGCGGCCTGCAATTTATCCAGCTTGGCCATACGCAACACACTCTCGCGTAGATTCGCACCGCGGAAGTCCGCCTCCGACAAGCTTGACCCTTCCAAGCTTGAACGCCACATCCGTGCATTCGCGAATGCTGCGCGATAGCCGCGCGCGAATCGCAGGTTGATTTCGTTCAACCGGGGTCCGGTGGCGTCCGTGGCGGGCACCGAATCGTTGGTAGACGCACTGGGGTTTAGCGTGGAGAACCTTTCTTCAGAAATATCCGCATAGGGACGATAGCCTAGCGACTGAAACGCCGTAGCTGCCCAGCGCCGCGGGTCGCCTTTGCTGACATCCGGCCGCACATTGGAATCCTGCGGCAGACCCTTCAACACGCCCAGGGAGAGCAGCAGCAGCGCCAGTCCCACTGTGCCGGGAATGCGCAGCGCGGAGAGCACGTCATGCATAAATTGCGACGTGGTCTCGTCGGTCCAATCGCCGGGGCGTAAAACACGCGCCACGACGCGAGGCACCGCGCACGCTCCACCTACCGCCAATGCCAGCATAAACAGTTGCAGCAACGTGCCACGATAATCCTGCAGCACCAGATAGCGCAGCCAGAAGAAGAACAGTGTTGCCGGTACCGCCCAATACGCCAGCAGCACGGCCATCACGCTTTCCGCCAAGCCTTGTGGCGAACGCGGGTCACGTGACCATTTCAAGTGTGGCCGGATCGGCCCCATCAAATACCACGGCCCATCTTTTTCAGCCGTTCGACCATCCGGGAAAACCGCAGGGAGAGCACCCATGCTTCCCCACAGCCTTAGCAGCAAAAATTGCAGCCGCAAGTACAACACGGTGAGCAGCACTGGCGCGCCCAGATAAAATCCTTGCAGCGGAAGAATATTCGGTATCGACGACACCGGAATCGCGTTTTCGTCCAGTAGCAGCCGGACATCGCGGGTCAGCGCCACCAGCGCACACGCGCCCAGGCACAGGGTAATCAGAAACAGATAAAAGCGTCGCGCAGACTGCGTGAACTCTTCAATCGTTTTCCCGCCATCCAAAACCGCCACTGCTTCCGGCAGTGTTGCGTCGAACAAATTGGTGCCGCCGAGACGGCCGGCCCATAATCCCTGCGTTCCATAGAGATTCGCGCCCATCAAATTGGCGCCAGAAAATTCGGCTCCAAGTAAGTTGGCATCGCGCAGATCCGCTTCTACCAGGTTTGCACCGCGCAGGTTGGCCATCGACAAATCGGAACCGCGCAGATTCGTTTTTTGCAGTTGGGCGCCTTGAAGATTGACCCCAGTAAGGTCTGCGCCTGAAAGATTCGCACCATTAAAATCGCCGCGCGTTCCCTGCTGGCCGGCGCTCTCTACCCACAAGCGGTGCTGATCCAGTGCTTCGGCGAATTCCAGCAGATCCACCCGCAGCATGCGTTGCTCCGCTTCCGGGTGGGCTGATTCGGTCAATGTTATTGCCGGGATTTTCGGTTCTTCGCGGACTTCTGCAGCCGCAATGTCGTTTAGCTCTTTGCTTGCCAGCTTTTCGGTTACTGGAGCCTGAGGGGTTTGGGTTTCAAAATTTGGCAGATTGGGGGTTTCGGGTAACACGGGAATAGGGGCCTTCACTTCTGTTTCCACGGGGAATTGTATGGTTACGTCCTTTGCGCCTTGCGCCACCAGGCTTTCGATCATTTGCTGTTCCAGCAGCGCCAGAATCTTGGCTTCGGTCTCGCGGTCGGGCGCAAACGTGCCGTACTCCGCCATTTCTTCAGGCGTAGCCAGACGCTCCACTGCGTCTCCTGGAATCAGGCTGAAACTCTTGGTATGTTCCGCCGGCATTCCGGGCATAGTGCTCTTCCTTGCCACCGCGAACGGGCAGCCAAACTGGTCGTCCCGGCTGGGGATGCAAGCATCTTCGCGCATCGTGGCTGTGGAAATCGCCTGCCCCAAGGTACAGGAGATGCCTGGTAGACACGTCCCTTGTGAGGCTCGTAGGTAGGAGGGAATCTTGCTGTGCCAGCAAAATGACGGCGGTACAGAAGCGCTGGCTCAGAACGTTACCGCATAACAGCGACTCCAGCCTGCAAAGGCAAAAATTCAGCCGGGGTGTTCCGCTGAGGGGCCGATACACCCCGGCTATTCCTGCCCGCCTCCGCAGTGAGCGAGCAAGGAAATCCGTACAGCAAATCCAATGCGAAGCTGCTTGGCGACTAAACCTCTTCGTTGTTGCGCAGAAACTCGTAGCGCTCAATGGCCGCTACGACACCTACGGAACCCTCGTCACGCGGTTCAGTGCGCTGCACTCGGCCCAGGCACCGGACGCGCACTGGACCTGCCAAGGTAATCTCGTTCGGTAGTGTAAGAAGGATTTCAACAGGCGAACCCTCCTTCACGTCCTTGGATAGAAAGAAGTAGACGCCGCGGGAGCTTACATCGCGGGATTCAGTATCTGTTTCGCCAACTGCCGCGCCTGTCGTCCATCGAACTGTAAGCGGCAGTCGCATGGAAAAGCGCTGTGTTGTGCGGCGTTCGGAGCCTGTCAAAACGGACCTCCCTGATTGATGAGCTACTTTAGCCGGGGTATGACCAGAGAACAATAGGACTGGGGATTCAAATTCGGAGAGCGTGGAAAAAGTACGAATGTACTAGGACCTAGCGGATTTTTAGTACGTGGTGATGCGGAGAGTCAGAGCGGAATGGGCCCTCGACTGGGCGGCATTTGGGAAGGCCTCACCCTGAAGGGTGAGCTACAGGGCAGGGTCGCGAAGCTGCCGCGAACGACCGGTAGCGCCGGCAGCTAGCGCCGGCACAAGGAAATTTCGCACATATCATCGAACCGGTTGGAAATTACGGGTCTTAAGGCGCTGCTCGCCCCTAGAACATGAATTTCAATGCCAACTGCACCACGCGGCCCGGCAGTGCCGCCTGGATCTGTCCGAAGTTTGGCGAACTGATGTCGTTGTCGGGCAGCCGGAAATTCACATTGTTGAAGATATTGAAAAACTCAGCCCTAAATTGCAGGTTCATCGATTCGTGGATCGGGATGGTCTTCAGCGCGGAGAAGTCCCACTGCTGAAAGGCCGGGCCATTCAGGGTGTTTCGACCTACGTTTCCGAACTGCCCAGTCTGCGCCTGCTGAAATGCCCCGGTGTTGAACCAGCATTCGGGGGTGCGCACGGCCGCGCCACTCAGCGGACACGTTCCGGCGTTCGGATTGCCGACAATGTTGGGCCGGCTGCTGAAGAATCCGGAAATTTCCGGCGCGCTTCCCTGCAGAGAAGGATTGCTGGAATCGTACACGGTGAACGGCGTGTTGCTCATCAATGTGGTAATTCCATTTACCTGCCAGTTGCCGAGCACATGGCCATACCAGTTCTGCGGATGATTGAACCACGGCAAATTCCATTGATAGCTGACAACAAAACGGTGTCGCGCATCGAACATCGATCTTCCATGCTCGGCGCGCACATCAAACGGATTCTGTGCCAGATCATTTTCCCCGGCCACGCTTTGCGAAGCCGAGCCGGTGATGTTGAATGTTGAGGCATCGTCGAGTGTTTTCGAAAACGTATATGAAGCCAGCATCGACAACCCTTGGCTGAATCGCTTGTGCAGGCTGGCTTGCATCGCGTTGTAGGTTGAATTGGCGATTCCGGCAATCTCGCCTACAGACGAGTAGGTGCACGGAGCCGTTCCAGTAATCGTGCAACCGGAAAAGAGCCTGCGTTGATCGGCATTGTTCTGCGTTGAGGCGCCAGGAATATAGACGGCAGGGTTGGCTTCGATGAAGCGCGGGAGCTTCGTTCCTTTGGTTCCGATGTAGCCAACTTCCAGCAGCCAGTCGTTGCCAAAAGCTCGTTGGACATTCAGGTTCCAATCCTGCGCGTATGGCAAACGCAAATTCGAGTTGAGCGTCAGCAGCGTCATCGGCTGAGCGAAGCTGCCACTGAACGGATTCTGCCCGTTATACGGATCGGCGAAATTCGGGGCGCTGATCTGCGGCGTTTGTAAATACGGCGGCGCGCTGATCGGCGTTTGCAGCGGGCCACCCTGCCCGGTGTAATAGGGATCGTAGAAAATTCCGTAAGCGCTGGTCACCAGCCACCGGCCCTGCCCAGTGACGTCCCACGCCAAACCCACGCGCGGCGCGAAGCCATTCCATTCCGTGGGAATTAAGCCTCTTGGCACGCCTTTATCTCCAGGATAGAGCAGGCCAGCCGGTGCCGTCGGAAACACTGTTGATTGCTCGCCAGGAATCCACAAATTCTGCCGGTTATGTACTTCCGTGTACGGCGAGGGCACTTCGTAGCGCAAACCGTAGTTAATCGTTAGCCGCGAAGTTACCTTCCAGGTGTCTTGCGTATACAGGTTGAACGCGTGTCCTCGCAAGCCGCGCGTGAAGTCTCCGCCTCCCTGCAAAAAGAACACGGGCTGGCCAAAGAGGAAACTCGCGAAGGAATTGCTGATCGGGAAGGTCGAGAATACGAAAAAGCCGTTGGTCGCGATACCTTGCGTCACATTGATTTGATCGTATTGGTAGCCGCCACCAAATTTCAGCTGGTGCCGGCCGCGCACCCAAGTCATTGAGCCCGAAAAGTCGTAGGAATTCTGGTAGGTATTACGCGGTCCGGTGATTGGGTCACCCACCGAGGCATAGCCGCCAACCTGCACGAAGGGTGGGCCAATCGCCGAATCCAGTGTCGGCGCATACGTGAATCCTAGACTGGCTGGATCGGTGTGATTCAAATGTTCGTCCAGCAAAAATTTGTTGCGGAGGTATGACACGCGGAATATCCCCACCAGCGCCGGCGTAAAGGTGTGGGTCTCTTGAGCGACGAAATTCTGCGAGCGTTGATCTTCGCCAACAGGAAATCCGGGAACGTTGGCGCCAGCCGTCGAAAGCGGATCGATCTGGCTTCTTTGCCCGAAGCTGTATCGGAAATTCAGCGAATCCCGCTCGGTCAGATAGTGATCCAGGCGCACGCCGAATTGATCGGTGTTCCCGGTCAAAATTTGTGTGTCAACAAACGTAAAGGGCCCGGAATTCGCGTGCGGGTAGAAGGGCAACAAATTCTGCGAAATCGGATTCACGAACGGCAATTGATTGTTGAGGAAGGGCTGGGGCGGGGAGTTTGGGGGAACAAAGAAATTGAAGAGCTGGCCGTTCTGACTGACTTGTCCCGTCGCATTGTCGATGCACAATCCCTGTGAGTTAAAGGAACCGTTGTTTACGGCACATAAATCGGCAAAATTCCCGGTGCGCTCGGCATCTGAAGGCACAGTGGTCCGCGCAGTCTCGCCTTGGCGGTTGCGTAAGCCCTCGTAATACGCGAAGAAAAAGGTCTTGTCGCGCTGGATTGGGCCGCCGAACGTTCCGCCAAACTGATTTCGCTTCAGCGGCTCGACGCTATCGGCGAAGAAGCTTTTCGCGTCCATGGCGTTATTTCGCAGAAATTCCCAGGCGGAGCCGTGAAATTCATTGGTGCCGGAACGTGTGACGATATTCGTGGTCGAACCTGTACTGTGGCCGAATTCGGCGTTGGCGGTGTGCGTCAGGATGCGAAATTCGGCAATAGCATCCACGGGAGGCTCCAGTACGAATCCGCCGTCTACAGTGTTGAAATTGTCGGCGCCATCGATCAGGAAACCGTTGGACTCCGGACGCTGCCCATTCACGGCGTAGGCTTGACCTTCGCGTGTCGTGCCGCCAGCTTCCACCAAGCCGGGAGTGATGGGCACAACTCCAGGCTGCAACAAACCAAGCTGCGTAAAGTGCCGTCCGTTCAAGGGCAGATCCAAAACTTCGCGCTCGCCCACGGTCTTGCCCAGATTCGTCGACGTGCTCTCAATTACCAACGCGTCTGCGCTGACTTCGATTTGTTGCGTGGTCGTCCCCACCGTAAGGGAAATCGTCACGGTAGCGGTCTGATTTACGTCCAGCGAAATTCCCTCCCGGACATATTTCTTGAAGCCCTTGGCTTCGGCTTCTAAGCGGTAGTGACCTACTGGCAATTCCACCAAGACGTATGCGCCTTGAGAATCGCTGAAGGTCGCCCGCTGTAAACCTGTCTCGGTCTGAAACGCCGTCACCTTTGCCTGAGACACGGCGCCGCCGCTGGCATCTACCACTCGCCCGCGGAGGTTCGCAGAAATATCCTGAGCCGGCGCGCTCCCAGCGCCGAATATGGAAAACACGAACACCCACAACAAGCGAAGAGCGGATTTCATGCAATTCTCCCGGCGATTTCAATGACGTTTTGGTGCGGAATCGGATTTACGGCGACACAAATATTGAGGAAAAGGCTGGCTCCGCAGAAAAAGGCGAAGCAGATAAACAAGATGCGCAAAGCGCAGCGTGCGATGGGAGCGAAGGACATCGACGGTTTCCACTTTCGGTTTCGATTTTCAATTGGTGCACTCTGGCAACTGGCGAGACACACCCATTACGTCGCCGCAAAACCTCGCTTGCGGACGGAATCTCGCCACAAATTGTTCAGAGCTTCGCGGTCCCCCGACCGCGAAACACACCCGTAAAACTTTCGCGAGGATACGTGGCAATCGGTAGGCGGGCAATACTACAAAAGAACTACGAGCGACGAACGACAGTACTCTACCTGCGGTCACGCTTTGGTTTCTTGTATGGAAATCTTGAAATAGAAAATTAAGAGTGATCGATCAAGCGGTGATGAATGGCGTACAGAGCCAGTTCCAAGCGATCCGAGACGCCCAGCTTGTCGAAAATATTGTGCAGGTGATTCTTCACGGTTTGCTCGGAAATAAACAATTTCTCGCCGATTTCCTTGTTGCGGAATCCTTGCGCAACCAGTTGCACAATTTCTTTTTCGCGGTCCGACAGCAGCGGCTTCTCGCGCCGAGGGCCGGCTTCCGAAGACTTGGAAAAGGCCTTCATCACTTCCGCGGTCATGCGGTTATCCAGCCAGATTTCACCGGCATGCACGCGGTGAATACTCTTGACCAACAAATCGGTGGCTGACTGTTTCAGCACCACGCCGCGCGCGCCCAAGCGCATGGCGCGGACCACATCGCGATCATCTTCCGCCGCGGTCAGCACAATCACCCGGGTCGGGGTCTGATCGAAATTCACTTCTTCCAAGACAGCCAAGCCGTCTTTATCCGGCATGCGCAAATCCAGAAGTAAAATATCCGGCTTCAGTTTTGCCAGCAATTTGATGCATTCCGCGCCGTTTTGCGCCTCGCCAACGATCACAATATCTTCGTCGCCATCGAGAAGTTTGCGCAAGCCGTCACGAAATATCGCGTGATCATCGGCCATCAACACTCGTATTTGCTGTTTGGTCTTCGCCATATTAGCCGAGCGGAACCTCAATCGTTAGACGCGCACCATGCCCAGGGTTTGACTCTACCGTCAACACTCCCCCCACCGTTCGCGTTCGTTCCTTGATGGAAATTGGACCCAGCCTCAGGCGGTCGAGCTCATCCCCTGTAAATCGCCCGGCGAAGCTAAATCCCTCGCCATTATCGTCTACCACTAAGACGAGCCGGCTGTCATCCTGGGTCAGTTTTACCACGACATGGGAAGCCTTCGCATGCTTTTTTATGTTGTTGAGTGCTTCACGGTAAATCTGGAAAATCTCCCTACAAACGCGGTCTGGAGCGTGTAATTCGGCCGAATCTACCAGTAAATCGAGGGCTAGAGCTGATTCGTTGCGGAAACGCTCACCAAATCCCCGCATCAAATCGACCAAATCCGCGGACTGAACGCGCAAGGGACGCAGGTCGGTGACCATGTGGCGCAGCTCCCCGCCCTCATTTCTGACGGTCTGTTGCAACGACGAAAGGCCGGCCTCCAGTTGGTCTGGCTGATTGGGAACTTTGCGGCGCAGCACATCGAGTTGAATCTCGATGCTTAGGAGGGTTTGCAGAATGCCATCGTGCAAGTCGCGGGAAATGCGCGAACGTTCCGCCTCGATCGCGCGTGCCCGCAAGTGCCGCAGCAAGAACACGTTTTCCAGCGAGCCGCTGACGTGCCGCGCGATGCGCTCGAACCAGGCCAGGTCATCCTTGGTAAAGGGGGCGCGCGTTGGCTTGCGATTGACCAAAAAGAGCCGCCCCGCCGCATGATTGTCTTGATCAAACGGCACGGTCAGCAAATTGCGGATTCCAAATTCCTGCTGCGTAGGCCCCGGAATTCTAGGCAATATTTTTAGAGTACTGCCGTCGCGGCGATCCCAGCCAAACCCCGTGCCGCGCCCTTCCAGCGAATTCCAGCACAGAGAAGCTTCCATGTCATCAAGCAGAAAACCGTCGGCGCGGGTCAGCGGCAGATTGTCGGGCACCAGGCGCTCGCTTTCGCCTGCTTTTAATTGCCACAGAAATATTCGTTCCAGGTCGGCGTCGCGGAATGCCAGCAGCGCCACTTCGGTCTGGAATTCTGCGGCAATTTCTTCCAACAGCAGCCGCAGAGATTCTGCCAGGCCAAGTTCCACATGCATGGTGGTTGAGAGGCGCGAGAGGAAATCTTGCTGGGTGGCAAACAGGCGATTGCGGTCGCCGAGAAACGCCATACCGGCGGCGCCCAGAAAAGAAGCGGTTAGAAATGGCATCGAATACAACAAGACGTAGGAACCATTGAGCCGCTCGGCGCGGTGCATATCCAACGCCACCGCCAGCAGCAGCAAGCCAAAGCAGAGGGTCAACGCAAAGCGCAGATTCAGACGGTAGCCGGCCGCGAAAGCCACGAAGAACAGTAGAAACCATGCCGGCATCACTTCCGGCGAAATGTACAGAAAGACGCCCACCACCGCCACGTCGCACACCAGCGGCAGACGCCAGTTGTAGCGGCGCAACGCGCGTTCTGCCAGCAATATGCCGATGGAAATAATCAGGTAGGCAATTAGGAACGCCAGCGCGTTGGCCACTTCGCGGATGGGGTGCAGTTCGATCAGGCACAAACAGGCCAGCATGGCGATGACTACGCGCGCCGAAGAGAGCTGCACGTCAAAATGTAGGCGGTCCGAAGGTTGCGGG
>Ga0209275_10000498_pt1 | contig 15346 bp, 15 predicted proteins | sample HubBroMetageREF2_FD_188344 | JGI IMG/M metagenome (GOLD analysis project Ga0209275, IMG submission 188344) | Reference soil microbial communities from the Hubbard Brook experimental Forest, New Hampshire, USA - Hubbard Brook CCASE Soil... | ecosystem: Environmental > Terrestrial > Soil >... | reverse complement strand
CGTAAGCCAGGGAATCAATAACGCCATCAGGTTTCAGATTCGCCGCCTCGGAAGGCGAGAGGTTCAACTCCAATCCCTTGATGATTTGTTGTGCTACCCGGTCTTGCACGGTCAACAATTTGTCGTATTTCAGATCGATCGCGTCCTGCCAGAGAATCTTATCCAGCTTTACATCGACCAATTGCGTGGTGATCCTCAGATCATCGCCATCCTTAATGAAGCTGCCCGTTAGCAGCGTGTCGACATTCAAATCCGCCCCGACTTTCCTGGCATCGAGGATCTGATTGCGGTATTTGTCAACCGACGAAGAAGGGCGCACCGTGAGAGCGTTGACGTAGCTGAGTTTGGTGATGACTGCATCCGCCAGCGAAAATCCCAGGAAGTCGGTCTCGGGATCCTGCTTGAGATTTCGAAATGGCAGAATCGCCAGGCTGCGCGGCCGGGCCGGGGGTGGCGTCGTATTGGATTTGCGCAGAGCGAAGTAGCCAATTATCAGCATTGCGAGCAGCAGCCCCGCGACAGCCAACAACTTTCCTGGAGAAATTAAATCGGAGTCGAGCGTGCGATCCTCTACAGTGACTGACCTGCGACTAACTGATCCCACCTTAGCTGGCTCAAGCCGAGGCGCTCCACGTGCGCCGCTGCTCCTGGCCCCAGCCGATCGGTCGGCGGGGCGAACGGACCGCCGGAGCTGCGCCTGGAACTCGCTCTCCTTCTTGAAATCCTGCAGGTCAATCAGCAAGTCCTTCACGGTTTGATACCGGCTCTCGCGGTCCTTGCGCAGCGCCTTACTGATGATGCGCTCGATCTCGTGCGGCACCTCCGGCACAAATTCGACCGGCGGCGGAGGTTCGACCTTCAGGATTTCGGCGATAATGTCGCTGGCCGTATCCCCATCGAAAGCCGATCTTCCTGTAACCAGCTCATAGATCACCGCTCCCAGGCTGAAGATATCGCTGCGCGCGTCAACCTCAACTCCACGTGCCTGTTCCGGGGACATGTATTTCGCGGTGCCCAGCACCATTCCAGGTTCGCTGGTCGAGGCTCCCACGGTCGTTGCCCGGCGGCGAATGGTCTCTCCTACACGGCGCTCCGTCAGCTTCGCGATTCCAAAATCGAGAACCTTCACAATTCCGTCGGTCCGCACAATCACATTTTCCGGCTTGATGTCGCGATGGACAATTCCGCAAGCATGCGCAGCCGCCAGCGCGCTGGCAATCTGGATTGCAATTTCGACGGCAGTACTCAACTCGAGCCTTCCATTCGCCAGACGCTGGCGAAGGGTTACGCCCTCGATGAATTCCGACGCAATAAAATGCATCCCATCGGCCTGCCCGAATTCATGGATGGTGAGAATGTTGGGATGATTGAGCGCCGAAGCCGCGTGCGCTTCGTGCTCGAAGCGGCGCAATCCACGTTCATCGCGAGTGAGTTCAGGCGCAAGCATCTTGAGTGCGACCTTGCGCCTCAGGCGCTTGTCCTCGGCAAGGTAGACCTCCCCCATTCCGCCCGCACCGATCATGGAAATAATTTCGTAATGTGTCAGCTGGGTGCCGGGGGTAATGCTCGTGGGGGAAGGGTCGCCAATCATCCGGTGCGCCGCTTCGAGCACCGGCTTTTCCAGAAAATCCATGGGTTTCTCGGCGGACTCCAGCAAAGTCTCCACTTCCTTTCGCAATGCCGTGTCGCCATCGCAGCTTTTGTCGAGAAACTCCGCGCGCGCTTCAGGCTTCAGCTCCAGCGCCGCATAAAACAAGGCTTCGAGCCGTCGCCAGCGATCAGAACCGGAGGAAGAAGCCATCGCCACTGGATCCTAGGAATTACCCTGCGTAAGTTCGCGGTGCAGCCAGGCTTTCGCCATTTTCAGCTCACGATGCACCGTAGCTGGGGATATCTTGAGGGCAGCTGCGGTTTCGTCATACGTGAGCCCGCCGAAGAAAAGCAATTCGATCAATTCGCTTTTGCGTTGGTCGTGAACCGCGAGACGCTGCAACGCCTCGTCTAACTCCACAATCCCTCCCGCTGCTTGTGGGCCGACCAGTATGGCCTCATCCAACGAAAGCTTCTCTGCGCCGCCCCCCCGCTTGTCGCGGTTATGAGCTTTCGCGTGGTCGACGAGGATACGGCGCAAGAGGCGTGCAGAGACTGCGAAAAAATGAACCCTGTCCTGCCAAGCGACATCGGCATCGACCAGCCGCAAGTAAGCCTCATTGACCAAAGCCGTGGCCCTCAGCGTGTGATCCGGACGCTCGGCGCGCAAACACCGTGATGCCAGCTTTCGAAGTTGCGCGTAGACAACCGGCATCAGCTCGTCAAGGGCCGCCTTGTTCCCGCTTCCCCATTGTTGCAGAAGCTGCGTCACTAACTGCTGCTCTGAAGGCATCTGCTTAGTTCCTGTGGATTTGGCTCGCAGCGCCCATTCGACTCTATGAAAGGGATAGTCGGTTCCAGGACGTGCTCATCCGTTTCTCCCCAGGCGGGAAGTTGGGCGACGTGGCGGAATGGATGTGTGCCCATGGAGCTTGCTATACAAGGCGGGCTCTATTGCGCACCAGAGTAGCATAATTTTCCGGGGTCCTCCATACCCACTCTTGGTTCGCCGAAGAATTTACGCAACCCTGGGGCTCTCCTGCTTGCTATCATCCTGTCTGCAGTCCAGATCTGAGACAAAACAGATCGCGCTTGTGTTCGCCGCGGTAGTTTTTCTTGCCTGGGCGGAGCAGTTCACCTTAAATTTGTGTTCACTTGTCTGGGTTAAACCATGAACCACCCCTCAAACGAGCGATCTTTAAACGAACCCCAGTTTGCTTCCACGCTCACTACTGCTTAAACTTTAAGATCAACCAAAATGGCAAACGTAAACACGAAAAAGGGAGTCATCGGAATCCTCACCGGAGGCGGCGACGTACCCGGCTTGAACCCCGCAATCCGCGCCGTCACGTTCCGGGCAATACGCGAGGGCTGCCAGGTCATCGGCCTACGCCGGGGCTGGGCAGGTCTCGTCGACATGGTCCGCGAGAAGGACTACGACAACAGCGACAACTTTCAAACCCTAACCGAAGAGATCGTCAACCGCGCCGGCCGTACCGGAGGAACCTTCCTGCACAGTTCCCGTACCAACCCCGGCAAAGTGAAGAAATCCGCCGTTCCCGAACATCTGCAAAGCACCTACAATGCCGACGTCAACGACCTGACCCCCGAAGTACTCAAGAATCTCGCCTGGCTCGGAATCGATTACCTCATCCCCATTGGTGGCGACGACACGTTGAGCTACGGCGTGCGCCTCTATCAGGAAGGGGTGAAGGTGGTCGCAATTCCCAAGACCATGGACAACGATGTTCCGGGAACCGATTACTGCGTGGGTTTCAGTACCGCGGTCACGCGCACCATCCAAATGACCAACGACCTGCGCACCTCGGCCGGTTCGCACGAACGCTTCCTGGTCCTCGAAGTCTTCGGCCGCTACGCCGGATTTACCGCCATGCTTCCGACCATGGCGGGAGCCGCCAACCGTTGCGTGATTCCGGAGCATCGCTTCAACATCGAGCAGTTGACAGAATTGTTGGTCGCCGATCGTCGCAAGAATCCAAGCCACTATTCCGTAGTTCTGGTTTCCGAAGGGGCCATGTTTGAAGGCGGCGATATGATTTTCGAGGACCAAACCACGGACGCCTATGGCCACAAAAAGCTGGGCGGGATCGGCGATCTGGTATCAGAAAAACTGAAAGAGTTGTCGCCCAAGTACAACAATGGCAAAAGTATCGACGTAATCAATCAGAAGCTGGGATATCTGGTACGTTGCGGCGACCCGGATGCCATCGATTCGATCGTGCCCATGGCCTACGGCAACCTCGCCCTCGATTTGCTGCTCAACAAGATTCACGGCCGCCTCGTCGTGCTGAAGAACGGCCGCTACGATAACATGCCAGTCGACGCCGTGATCGCCTCGAAGAAAGTCGTAAACGTGAAGGAGAACTACAACACCGCGCGGCTCCGGCCGCATTTCAGCAGCTTCGAGATGAAACCTCTATTCATCATGACCAGCGAAACCTGAGACCGTCTAAAGTGCGCACTTGATCGCCGCCACCCGATCGGACAGACTTGCCGGTTCCACGGGAACGATCTCAAAGCCGAATCTACGATAGGTCTCTTCATGGATCCGTTCAAAACGCAGGGTCTCCTCGAAGCTGATTCGCCGGGCTTCGGTCGGCGTGACGAATCCAAGATTCCGTATAAAGAAAACCCGCCTTTGAAAGATCGTCTCCGTCGTGATGCGTTCTAGTTCGCGCGAAAGTGTATCGGAGACCGGGTGCCCAAGGTACGCGGCTAAGGCCGCCGTGCAGACGGCAGATCGATCATGAAATTGTATCCCGTCCGGCTCGCACGACGCGCGACATTGCCGCTGTTTTTGCAGTTCAGCAACCGAGTCGATGAACGAGGGCTGCATCCATGGTTCAGAGATACCCTGCGCTTGTGCGAGTGCAATGACGTCCGTAGCTGCTTCTTCGACGACGCTGAAGCCATCAAGCTCCAGTTGACGGAGAATTGCCGTTTTTCCAGAGCCAGGGGCTCCGGTCAATACGAACCTTTTCATTCGTGTTTAGCTCTTGCCCAACCTTACAAGTAGTTTAGATAGGTCATCCCGAAGGCCAGCGCTTTCACCAGGGGCCCGAGACGCGAGCGTAGCGGAGAGAGTCTGGCTCGAAGCATTTCAAACTGACCGCTGCCAACCACCGACTTAGGTTGACAAGACTCTGCTTCGCAACCAAACTAGATTCACTCCGCCGGTTGGCGCAGTGACCGTCGAGCTGCCAGGTCGGCAGAGCGACCTGGAGGCGACTTCCCCATGCCATCGCAAAGTACACCCGAGCCCAAGCAGAATCCGGAACATGCGCCTGTCGTCGAACACGTTTCAGGTGCTCATGAACTACTAAACGCGCTGCGCAAGAGAATCGGAGAACATCCCGAGCTCGCAGAGGCCATATCCAAACTGGAGAGCGCATTGAATATTCTGACGGTGAAAACCAGCGGGATGTTGTAGCGCGGATGCAGGCGTCGGCCGCGCAGAGCACCTGCGCCCTTCACAGCCAGCCTTTCGTGCGGGCGATACGCGCCGCCTCAACCCGGTTGTTCGCGCCCAGCTTACTGATAGCCTCCGATAGATAGTTGCGAACCGTTCCCTCGGAGAGACTGAGCTCGGCAGCAATGTCGCCGCTGGTCACGCCGTCGCCCGCCAGTCGAAGCACTTGCCGCTCGCGGTCGGTCAGCGGATCCGGTTCTGCCCAGGCTTCTGTGGCCAGTTCCGGGTCGATCACACGCAAGCCCTGCTGCACTCTGCGGACGGCTTCAGCCAGCTCCTCGGAGCGCATGTCCTTCAGCAAATATCCCGATGCTCCGGCTTCCAGGGCACGACGCAAATAACCGGCGCGCGCGAAGGTGGTTAAAATAATCACCCGCGTTCCGGTTCGCCGGCGTTTCAGCTCTCCCGCGACGTCGAGGCCAGTCATCTCCGGCATCTCAATGTCGGTGATGAAGACATCCGGTTTATGTTCAAGCACCGCCTGCAGAGCTTCTTTGCCATTGCGCGAGCGCGCTACGACGGCGATGTCGCCTTCGATCTCAAGCAGAGCCGCAAGTGCTCCCAACACCATTCCCTGATCTTCCGCGATTACAACGCGAATCGCCTTGCGTCCGTTTTTGTGAGAAGGATTCAATGATCAACATTCGCTTTCGGTGTTAGCGGGAACTCAATGCTGAGCCGCGTTCCCGCGCTGTTCTCGCGCTGGAGAGTGCCGCCCAGCGCCTCAATTCGTTCCCGCATGCCGCGCAAACCGTTCCCTTCGACCGCGCCACCACCGCGCCCGTCATCGTGAATTTCGATCCGGCAATTTCCATTTACCGGAATCAGCCGCAAGTGGCAATTTCGAGCCCGCGCGTGACGCACCACATTGGTTACGGCTTCCCTCATCACCAGCGCCACCACGCTCTCCTGGGCCGGAGTCAGCCGAACCTCCGCGGACTCAGACCTAACGATTACGCCCGCGGTTTCGAGCGTTGCCTTAGCCTGTTTAAGCTCCGCCTCGAGACTGTGAGCTCGATATCCCCGGATCGTGCTCCGAACATCCGCCAATGCCGCGCGGGACGTTTGTTCGACGTCGGCCATCTCCGCCTTCGCCCGCTGCGGATCGTGGTCAATCAGTTTCCCAGCCAATTCAGACTTCAGAATGATCACGGACAGCGTATGTCCCAGCACGTCGTGCAGATCGCGTGCAATCCGTTCCCGCTCCGCCACCTTGGCCAGATGCTCAATCTCCGCATTGGCCGCTTGCAGCTGGCAAAACATACGTGTTCGTTGAGCAAAGTAGATGTTGGTTCCACCCACCACGACGGACAGCCCCCCGGCGTAGAAGAGAAACCAGCCCGATAAGTGCCAGACCCACCATTCCACCCCCACGATCACCAGGATGACGGCCAGCAACTTGACCGCCGCGCCTTCCGTCTCCACAACGTACGGCAGCAAGGCCGCAGCAAAGATGAAGAAGCAAGTGGCGCCTCCATTGAACTGCACATACAGGGTTCCGACCAGGAGCATCACGCCGATGCCGACCAGTGGCCACGGCTTTCGTTCGACCCACAAAACACCAAGGTACAAAACCAGGAAGACTATGGTGCCAAGGCCAGTCAGCAACCATTCTTTCCAGCCCGCATGATCCAGGATTGGTTGCAGGAAAAAGAATACGAAATAAGCCAGCGGCGTATAAAAGGCCCAGCTATGCTCGGATTTCGTCGTCACTTTCATCTGTGCAGCTCTAGCATCTTTTGCAACTCTAGGCTACCCCTTTTTGATGTCGCCCGTCAGCCCCGGTTTGTGGTGCCCGGAACATCCAATTGCGAAAGCCAACAGAAGCGACAGTGGAAGCAGGATCAGCAGCAAATCGACCCTGCCAAGCGTGATCAGAAGCAGAAGCGTCCCCAGAACAAGAATCCAGCCAGCACATTGATTAACGTTCATACCATCTCCTTTACTGACTATTTGGCTACATCGGCCTTAGCCGTACATCTTTCCTTCGTCGCGCTGAAATCCAAGGCGTGCCACACCGAGACAGAGGAGGAAGAATCCGATCAGGGCCTCCCAGTGGGTCCAGTTTGATTCGTGCTGTCCGGCTCCCACCACGCTCAACGCAAGTTGTGCCAAATGATAAGGCGGAAGGAAATGGGCAACCTGCTGCAAGAGCTTCGGCAAGAACATGATCGGAACCCACAGCCCGGAGCAAAAAGACAACGGCAGGTAGATCAGGTTCGTGGTCGCGACCGAAGAGTTGGGACCGACGAAGTATCCGATGGCTAGGCCCATCGCGCAGAAGGGAAGTGAACCGGCAACCAGGATCGCCACCAGTTTCGCAGCATCGAGTAGCGGGATACGCACTCCGCCGAAGACAAATCCCAGCAGCAGCAGGAGGAGCACAACGACCGTGCTAAACATCATGCCCAGCGCGACCTTCGCCGTGAAGTACGCAAACGGAGGCATGGGGCTTGCGCGCTTTACTTGTAGCCATCCCAAGCCGCGCTCCGCAGCCAGCCCCGACGCAGTGCCGAACAACGATGCCCCCATGACTCCGAACGTGGCGTAGCTCGGGATCAGGTAAGTCGCAATCGTGGTGCCGCCGACCGCCGCATCTTTCGGATTCAATACCAGGCCGAACAGGACATAGAACATCAGGGGAAAGGAAATCGTGGAAATCGAGTATGCTCGAAGTCGTAGCCGGGTTAGAAACTCATATTTCGCTTCCTTGAGATAGATCGCAAGAGTTCTATTCAGTGGGCGTTCCCATGTGCTGGGTGCGAATGTCGTCGAAACAGTTGCCATTTCCATCACCTCATCGAAATTTAGCGCTGATTCTTGGCGTGGTTTCTCAAGCCTTGTTTCTCAAGCGTTGTTATGCTCCAGAGTCAGCGCCAGAAACGCTTCCTCCAGTCCGGCGCTCGTTACTTCGACACCCGAAAGTCCCGCATCTCGCGCCAACAATTCGCGAAGAATGGGCTCAGCCGAAGCGGCGCGGATTTCCAGCGCATCGCGATCCCTGCGGACATCGTTTACTCCAGGCAGGCTGCGCACGGTTTCGATATCCAGAGAACTTACGCAGCGAATCCGGCGCCCGGCAGTGCTGGCCTTGATCTCGGCTGGCGTTCCCTCGGCAATGATCTCTCCGCGATTGATCACCACCACGCGGTCGGCAAGGGCGTCCGCTTCTTCCAGGTAATGCGTTGTGAGCAGCACGGTCTTTCCTCGTGCGATCAGCTTGCGAATCTCCTCCCAGAGGACACGCCGGGATTCCACGTCGAGGCCAACCGTGGGTTCATCGAGAAACAAAATGTCGGGGTCGCCGCAGAGAGCCAGGGCGAATAGCACCCGCTGCCGCTGTCCGCCCGAGAGTTCTCCAAACACCCGATCCTTGATCTCTTGCAGGCCAGCCGCCGCCAGAGTTTCGGCCAGGGGCAACGGGTTCGGGTAATAAGACGAGAACAGATCGATGTGCTCCCTGACGCGCAACGTCTCCGGCACTTTCGCCACCTGCAACATGGCTCCGATGCGAGTACGAACCTCGGCGTGAATCGGATCACCGCCAAATACGCTCACCGTGCCCGAGCTCGGTTTGGCCAGCCCGAGAAACAGCTTGACAGCGGTAGTTTTGCCGGCACCATTCGGTCCGAGGAGCGCGACCAGTTCGCCGGCTCTAACGGCGAAGTTGACCTGACGCAAAGCCTGTACTTCGCCGAAGGTCTTGCTGGCTCCGTGCAAGCTGGCAATCACCGCCCCGCAACTTCCAGCGTCTTTCATCCGATGTTCTAGAGTTTCTGGTAGTGCTGCGATCATCGATTCCCCCGATCCGCGCAGGATCTGGACCGATCCAGCGACTGAACTCATCATCGGGGAATCGAATGCAACCCGCCAGTGGAGATCATCATCCGCTTATAGTGACAAATGTCATTTCCCGGAGCGTCAGTGCGAGGCCAAAGAGGACCGGAAGATAAATCACAAAGGGTTTCGCGATGCGGTATCCCAGCCGGGTTGTGCACGAATGTCTTCGGAGTAGCAGCGTTGCATTGATTCCATATGCGCCGGCTCCGCCCGCTGCTATTGCGGCTTGTGCCAGGGTCGTGCCCGCGGCCACCAGCGACGCACGTTCCGGCAATACTCTAAGTAGTCTGCCCCGAATTTCTTGCGCAGGGTTGGCTCTTCATAGAAGACCACGAACAAATGTACGCCGAAAGCAACCGCTATCACGGACGCGATCGCTACCGGGTCGGCGCGTCCGAATACAACCCACAGCCCAATCCAGCCTACCGCGAAGCCCACGTACATGGGGTTCCGCACGTAGCGATAGAAGCCCACCACTACCAGTCGGCTCGGCGGAACGACCGGGACAGGTGTGCCGCGCCCCGTCCACCCGAAGTCCCAAATGCAACGTAGGGCAACGGAGAAACCGAACACCGACGGAAGCGCAGCCAGCCATCGCCAACGTGCCGCGCCCGCCATTTCCACCCGGAAACCGAGCCACTGCGGGAGCAGCCAGAACCACAAAGCGAAAAACGCTATGCCTACTGCGAGCGAAGCGATCGCCGTTGGCCAGCGCGTGCCGGATCCCGCAGCTGAAGCCCTTGTAGACTGTGCGTCCGTCATCTTGGCGCCTCTCTTACCATAGGCCCCGAACCATCATCGGAAGATCGACCGGCAGGCGCCACTGGAAGTCATCATTAGTTTATGGGAGAAATGTCATTCCCGCCCGGCCTCTGTCCGGATCGCGTAACAATCCTCCGGATTGGACAAATAAACCGCCAAGGTTCGGTATAATCCCAAGTTTGCTAGAGATCGGCGTATCGCTCTCCGAAAGCGCAGCTATTTACGAGGCGGCTCGGGTTTGAGCGGTAGCCGCTCCGCCTTAGATTGGAATTCGATGTGGTTTCACGGAGAATGGTTCTCGGTTTAGTCGAGGAAGACGTGCGAGGTGTGATGCGAATACGCCCTGGAGTTGAGCTGGCCAGCATGAGCGATATTGGCTGCCAGCGAGAAAATAACGAGGACCAGTATGCTTACTGGGAGCCCGCCAACGACGAAGAGTTCGCGCGCAAGGGCAGACTCGCCATGGTGGCGGACGGCATGGGCGGGCACGAGGGAGGCCAGGAGGCCAGTCGCATTGCAGTCGAGTCAATCCAGGAAGTTTTTGCCGAAACTGCTGACGCTGATGCACAGGCCCTGCTGCTCACCGGTTTCCAGATCGCACACGAACGCATTCTCGATTACGCTGCCGGACATCCAGAACTCCACGGTATGGGAACTACGGCTACTGCGATCGCCCTTCTGGGCAATCAGCTTTACTATGCCCACGTCGGCGACAGCCGCTTGTATCTGGTGCGGGGAGCAAACATCTCTCGTCTGACCCACGATCATTCTTATGTAGGTCGCTTGGTGCAAAATGGCGTGATCAGTGCCGAAGAAGCCGAAACTCATCCGCAGAGGCACATCCTTACGGCCGCTCTCGGCGCGGGTACTGAGATTTCGCCCGAAATTCCGGAACATCCCATCGCGTTGCAGAAGGGCGATGTGCTGGTTCTTTGCACGGACGGTATGTGGAGTTTGTTAAGTGAAAACGAGATCCAGGGAATCGTCAGTGGCAATGATCCACCGGAGGCGTGCCGCGCTCTGGTCAAGACGACGAAAGACCGCGGCGGGCCCGATAATATTACCGTGCAGGTCCTGCGGCTAATTGCAAACGAAGCTTCTTAATTAATTCTCCGGCCTTCGTCGCAGAATTAAATCGCCCTCACTCGGTGGGAGCGAGAACGGGAATTCGACGATCCGGTTTCCGAAGGGCACACGTAATACGAATTCCTCCTGCTTCTGCAAGTCGTCGATCCATTTGCTCTTCGTGCTGAACAGCACCCAGCCACTGGCCTCGGGGTGCCCGCTGTCCAGCGTTATTGCTCGCAGGCTGCTCGTCCTCAAAAACTCGATCATATCGGCAGTATCCTTTTGCCGGGCGGTTAGTTTGGCTTGTTGCTGTTCTTTTTTCTCTGGATGCTTGCGAATCTCGCGTTCGGATTCCTCCGCCAAGGCATCTGCGTCGTTCTGCTGCTTGGTTGCGAGACTATCTGGATCCAGAGCGGGGTGCACGTCGTGATAGTGCTTCACGAATTCCAGAGTGATTTTGCCCGGCGCTACGTCGACGGAATCCTTGCCGCGATAGTGCAGGGTGAGCAGCACCGCGAACATCGCATGGCCGCGGCGCCGTGCTTTTTCCAACTCCTGAGAGTCCACCGCAAGGACAATTCCAAAATCCGCAGTCCAGAATCCGTAACGGTATTTGCCATCGTCGTCCCGGCTAAAGGTGCAACCGGGCTGACCTTCTTCCCAACCTAAGGTGAGCGTGGCCGCAGCCTTGTCCGGACCGGGAGGAGCTGCCCGTGCGGGGACGACCAGCTGTACAGCCATCAGCAAACCACTGATTGTCTCTCGGATTAGACCAGCGCGCATCGTAGTCTGTCTTCAGACTACTACTGATCGGTCTCAAGGCCAGCAAATACAGCTCTGGTCAGGCAGCCAACCTATCTAAGTGGAACTCGATCCGTGATGAACCTATTCGTAGCGCAGAGCCTCAATAGGATCCAGCCGCGACGCGCGCACGGCCGGAACCATGCCGCTGATCAAGCCCACAGCGGTCAGGATGAGGGTGGCGACCAGCAGCGTTCCGGGCGCAATGATCAGGCGGATGTCGCCGCCTTCGGCGTTTGTGGCCATCGCGCTGTACAGTGTGAGTCGCCCAACCGAGAGCGAAACCACGTAGGCCAGCATGACTCCCAGCGCTCCGCCGATGAACGTAATGGTGAGAGCTTCAGCAAGAAATTGAAGCAGAATGTGTCCGCGCCGCGCGCCGAGTGCTTTTTCCACTCCGATCTCGCGCGTGCGCTGGGTTACTGAGACCAGCATGATGTTCATCAGGCCGACGCCGCCAATCCCCAGCGTAAGCGTGCCGATGAAGCCCAGCAGAATTTTCAGGCCGATGGTGATGACTTCGAACTGGTGCACCTGTTCCATCAGGTTGAACACGCGCACCGCGCGGCGATCGGTTCGGCTGAACTTGTGCTGGACCGCCAGGACGTCGCGCGCCGCCTGCTCCAGCCTCTCGTACTCCGGCGTCTCGTAATTGAACCAAATAGAATCGAGATAGTGGGTGTCCTTCAAATCACTCATGGTGGTGAAAGGGACGTAGATGGCGCGATTGATGTCGTCGTCGCCTTCCTGCATCTTCGCGCTCAGGATGCCGACCACCTCAAAGCTGAGGCCATCAATGCGGATGCTCTCACCGAGGGCATTTCGTCCCGAGAAAAGTTTTTCCTTGGCTTCGGAGCCGATGACCGCGACCCGGGCGCGCTGCATCTCGTCCTGCATGTTGTAGAAGCGCCCTTGGCCCAGTTTGAGTGCGCGCACGGAATCTACATTTGGATAATTTCCCGTAACCCCGAAGGTAAAGGTACGTGTGTCGAACTGAATGTTGGACTGCTTGCTGACTTCAGGAGTAATGTGCGTGATCTGCGGAAGATTCGTGGTGAGCGTGTCCACGTCATCCATGGTGAAACGGATGGGAACGCCCGCCTTCTGCCCCCCAGCCTGCATGGAAGTGCGGCCCGGAACCACAATCATCAGCTTGGTGCCGAAGTTGGCGAAGATGTTAGCGCAGGCCCGTCCAAAGCCGTCGCCGTAAGCAAGCAGCATCACCACGGTGGCGATGCCCCACGCCATGCCGAGCATAGTGAGGGCGGTGCGGCGGCGATTGTGCCGCATCGCGCCGTAGGCCTCATGAAATAGATCACGAAACATTTCTTAATCCTGACGCAGCGCTTCCACCGGCTGCAGCATTGCGGCTTTGCGCGCCGGATAAAGTCCGGCAATCACTCCGGCGATTGTCAGGCTGCCAATCGCCAGAATCGCAGACATCGGCACAATTTTCGGGGGATCAAAACCCCCTGGCCCCTGCTGCGTGCCCAGAACTGCCATCAAACCAGCCGCGAGGCCCATACCGACGAGTCCGCTGAACAGTGTAAGCAGTATGCCCTCCAGGAAAAACTGCAGCAAAATGCTGCGGTTGGTAGCGCCCAGCGCCTTGCGCAATCCAATCTCCCGGGTGCGCTCGCTCACCGTCACCAGCATAATATTGATCACGCCAATTCCGCCTAATGCCAGCGTCACTAGGCCCACAGCTCCCAGAAACATGTTCATGGCGTCGAAGATAAGACCGACCGCTTTGGAGTTCTGAATCGTATCCCAGCCTTCGAAGGCGTTCTTATCGCGATAATCAAAACCATGATTGCGTGCAATCAGCTTGCGAACTTCATCCTGCGCGATTATGTGTTCATCGGTAACTCGCGGTTGATAATTAATGAATGAAATGGAGTTCTCATGGTTCTCGCCCTTGAGCGGGAACAGCGTCGCCATTACCCGGTAGGGGATGTAGCCGCGCATGTTGGTCGAGTTATCGTCGCCCCGTCCGACGCGCTGCACCGTGCCGATGACTTCGAAGGTGATGTCGTTCAGAATGATGGTTGCACCCAAGGAGGGGCGACCGGGAAAAAGGTTCTTGACCAGTTCATCTCCCAGAACGATCACGTTGCGTCTCTGGGATTCGTCCAGCCCGTTGAGCCAGCGTCCCGAATTAAGAGGGAGATATCTTATGTCGGCGAACTGCGGTTCGACGCCGGCAAGCTCTCCGTTTGCGCTCGCGAACTCGCTGACCGCCCGCACATCGGTTCGAATCAGCACCGGAGAAGCATTGCGCACGTGTGGCGCTTCCTTGCGGACGTCCAGATAGTCTTGATAGGTAAGCAAGTAGTTCCGCGCGGAGCTCATGTTGCCCTGCACCACCGGAGCGCGCCCGGGAAAGATGAACATAATGTCTTTGCCGTACTGTGCCATCTCGCGCTTGTTGCCGGAGCGGAATCCTTCACCCAGGCCCACCAGCAGCAGTAAAGAGCCGACACCCCAGGCGATGCCGAACATAGTCAGGAATGAGCGCAGCTTGTGCGCCCAGAGGGTGCGGAAGATTTGCGCGAAGATGTCCAGCAGCATCCGCATAATCTAAGGATACGTGTATTTGACGTATTTCGTTCGGAGTTCGGTAGCAATAGACTGAGGTTCCTGCCGGGTTAGATTTGCTGCCTAGAGCTTCCGCCACACATCCTTGAAGTCGAAAAAGCCCTTTTTCCCGGCGAGCCACTCGGCGGCCCGCACCGCGCCTTCCGCGAATCCACGGCGGGACTTGGCATCATGGCAAAGGTAGATTCTGTCGCTCGGCGAGTCGAGCACCAGTTCGTGCAGTCCGACTACGTCCCCTTCGCGGAACGAAGTGATTTCAAGTTCAGTTCCAGAGGCGTCTTGAATGATTCTTTGCAGCGTGACAGCGGTTCCAGACGGCGCGTCCTTCTTTTGAGCATGATGGCGCTCGAAGATCTGTCCGAAGTACTGATGCTCGAGAGCCGCGGCCGCGTTTCGCGCAATCTCGAAAAACAGGTTCACTCCGACCGAAAAATTCGCGCCATACAGCAGACCGATTCCACACCGGGGGTCTTCTACCATCGCCCGGATTCGCGCCAGTTCGTCGTACCAGCCAGTGGTTCCAACTACAATGCTTTTCTTGGCTCGGACGCAAGCTTCAACATTCCCAAGCACCGCGGCCGGAGTGGTGAAATCGACGACCATGTCGATCGCAGCCAGCTTCTCCGAAGTGAGCGCGGAGGCTCTCGCATTCTCAGCCGCTCCCAGCACCCCAACCTGATGGCCGCGCTGGCTGGCCACTTCCGCGACCAGCGAACCCGTCTTTCCTCGGCCTAGGATCAGAATGTTCATGAAAAGAAAATCTCTCCGCGCACTAGGCGGCAGTTCTCAGCGTACTCTGCGTTGTAAGGTTCTGTTCAAGCAAACACCTCTGGATCCAGGTCCGAAAAAAAAGTTTTGTGCAGCCGCCGAATCACTTGCGGCACTTCGTCCTCTTCGATCACGAAGGTCAGGTTAATCTCAGACGCGCCCTGCGAAATCATGCGGATCTTCACGTCAGAAAGCTCTCCGAAAACACGGGCTGCAATTCCCGGCGTCTCCCTGAGATTTTCTCCCACCAAACAAACGATCGCCTTGCGGCCTTCATATTTTACATCCGCCAATTTCGCCAGGTCGGCCGCCAGCGCCGGGATCGACTCATTGGAATCCACCGTCAGCGAGACGCTCACTTCCGAAGTCGAGACTACATCCACGGCGACTCGATGCCGGTCAAAAGCTTCGAAAATCGCACGCAGAAAG
>Ga0209275_10000495_pt1 | contig 15380 bp, 10 predicted proteins | sample HubBroMetageREF2_FD_188344 | JGI IMG/M metagenome (GOLD analysis project Ga0209275, IMG submission 188344) | Reference soil microbial communities from the Hubbard Brook experimental Forest, New Hampshire, USA - Hubbard Brook CCASE Soil... | ecosystem: Environmental > Terrestrial > Soil >... | reverse complement strand
CAGCGCTTCAGGCGTGCTCCCGTTGAAACGAAAGTGCCAGTAGTTGGGGTTATCGTAAATCGCTTCCCAACCCGGAACACCGGGCAAAAATGCATCCATCACCACCAGTTTCTCCACTTCCGAGGGGAACTGCGCTGCGTAAGCGTAGGCTACCATCAGGCCGATGTCGTGCCCGACGACTCGTGTCTTCGTAATGCCAAGTGAACGCACCAGGTCATGGATTTGAATCGCCGCCGTCTTCATATCTATGTTGCCGCTTGGAATCGATGAATCCCCAATGCCGGGGAGGTCTGGGGCTATCACCGTAAATTTCGCACCCAGTGTTGGCAGGATCGGATTCCACATTCGCGAAGTTTCCGCAAAGCCGTGCAGCAATAGTACGGCGGGTCCGGAACCTCCCATCGTGTAGTGCAGGCTGTTCCCATCAATGCTGGCGTCGTGCGATGCAAATTGTTTTGTGCCGGTTTGAGCACTCGCGGTTCCACTCAGAGCAGCGAAGATCAGCGCAATGCAAACCGCGTAAGCAAATGCAGCAGACTTAGACCCACACTTCATTAGAAATCCTCCGAGAAATTGCCCATCTTGAATTGCCGGACAACAGTAGCACGCTATAAGCGCGATGGCTGCGCGACGGGCAGCCGGGTGCCCACACTCGATTCATCACGGAGGCTGCCCCAGGTTCGCCTTTTGAACCTGGGGCTTGGGTTTCTTCCGTTCCCTCGGATCTATATTTTCTTCGTGCTCTTACTCTTCTAAATCCACCCTCACCAACCCCGCCGTTCCGAGATCGCGAAAGTCCTGCTCACAGCGCAGCCAAGGAATGCCAGCGCACTTGGCCTTCGCGACCGACCGTCTGTGACGCCGATCACTGGTCGGCTAAAAGTCCTGAGTATTAGAGAACCGAACACAAGTTCCAGGAAAAGAGTACCTGCGACCTATCCCGCAATCGCACTTGCTGAACCTAACCTGAAAACGGAAGAATCCGGGCCCTGATGGAAGGTAAAAACATGAAACTATCGCTAGTCGTCGGTGCATTTATCATAAGTCTGCCGTTTGCGCCAACAGCGTTTGCTCAGCATAAAGCATGGAAAGAACCGAAAGAGAAACTTGTGCCGCAGCAACAATGCCGCCGCGTTGACAAAGAGGCGGCTCTTGACGCCGATGAATCACTGGTCGGAGACGGCAACGGATACAAGGCCTGCAAGGTGATTATGGTGAAACCGGGGGATGTCGTCATCAACGATCCGCAGCAAGCGGAGAAATCAAATTCCAAGAAACCCTGAGGAATGACGGGACATCCCCGTAGGCAAAGGATGGGTTTCGAACGCTCAGCCTGTATTCATAGATGTATGTATATGTATAGTAAACACGCTGCTATACTTGTCCTGCAATGCTCGAAGGACGCCGATGTGTTTCGATTTCGGTTCACGCCTTTTGCGAAGGGTCGGCACGCTCACTCCTTCGTCTAGCCCCCAAATTCTCGTAAGTCCCTTGTTTCTCCTACATGCAGGCCATTCTCCTGTAACCCCTGCATTTCTGGCACTTATGCCAAAACATGGGGGGTGGGGGTGTCCGATCCTACCCATTCCGGTCCAAATCGGAACCCATGCATTCGCTCAACCTCATTCCGGCGACCCATTATGGTAACTATACGGTTATATAACCATTGTTAGCCGGCACGCCGACATTCCGCTAACCGCGTTCTTCGTTTTCCAATGCTTTGGCTCCCCTCCCACCCGATTCGTCGTCCGGACGCCGGTGCTGTTACTCTGGATAAGCGACTATTTTTGATTTGCGGCCCGAGACTTCACTTTGCCACCGATTATCAGTGCACAAAAATTAGCCAAACGTTTCGGCGCCGATCCGCTCTTCCGCGAAATCTCCTTCACCGTTTCCGAAGGAGACCGCATCGGTATCGTCGGCCCCAATGGTTCCGGCAAGTCCACTCTGCTGGCCATGTTGGATGGACGCGTGACGCCGGACAGCGGCGATGTCGCCATTCGCAAAGGTGTGCGCTTGAGCTGCGTGCTGCAGATTTCCGAGTATGCTGCGGAAGATACGGTGGGCTCGGTAATCGATCGCGCCCTCGATGCCGCAAAAGTTCCGGAATCCGAACGCGCCGCACGCATGGCGGGAATTCTTGGTCGTGCAGGATTTACGGATTTGCATCTGTCGGCCGCTTCCCTTTCTGGCGGATGGCGCAAACGCCTCGGAATTGTCGAAGCGCTGGTGCAGCATCCCGATGTACTCCTGCTCGACGAGCCGACCAACCATTTAGACTTGGCCGGAATCGAGTGGCTGGAAACGGTGCTGCAAAGTGCAGCATTCGCTTGTGTAGTCGTCAGCCACGATCGTTATTTCCTGGAAAATGTTACCAACGCGATCGTCGAAGTAAATCCTGCCTACGAAACCGGCGCGTTTCGCGTCGACGGAAATTACAGTGCGTTTTTGGAAGCCAAGGAAGCCTATCTGCACGCCCAGAAAAACCGCCAGGAAGCCCTGGAAAATCGGGTGCACACCGAAATCGATTGGTTGCGCCGCGGGCCGAAAGCACGCACCACCAAATCCAAAGCGCGTATCGACAAAGCCCATCAACTGATTGGCGAATTGGGCGAGATGAACGCGCGCACGCGCACTCCCAGCGCGCAAATCGATTTCACCGCCTCCGAACGCAAGACCAAGCAACTCGTTACCCTCGACGCTGTCGGCCACGCTCTCGGCGGCCGCGCCCTCTTTCGCGACATTCATTTTGTGATTACTTCCGGAATGCGCGTCGGCTTGGTTGGCCCGAACGGCAGCGGCAAAACCACCTTGCTGCGCTTGCTGAAAGGCGAGAGCAAGCCAGACCACGGCACCATCAAGCTGGCGGAAAACCTGCGAATTGTCTATTTCGATCAGAATCGCGAACTCGATCCGGATATTACGTTGCGGCGCGCTCTGGCTCCTGACAGCGATGCGGTGATTTACCAGGAGCGCGTGATCCATGTCGCAGCGTGGGCCGCACGTTTTTTGTTTTCAGGCGAAACGCTGAACCAGCGCGTGGGCAGGCTTTCCGGCGGCGAGCGCGCCCGCGTGTTGATCGCGCAATTGATGCTGCAGCCCGCGGATGTGCTGCTGCTCGACGAGCCGACCAACGATCTGGATATTCCAACGCTGGAAATTCTGGAAGAAAGTTTGCTCGAGTATCGCGGCGCGCTGGTGCTAGTCACCCATGATCGCTACATGCTCGATCGCGTCTCCACGGTAGTTCTCGGCTTGGATGGCATGGGCGGCGCGGAACGCTTCGCCGATTATTCCCAGTGGGATGTCTGGCAGCGCGCCCAGAAAGCCGAAGCAAAAACCGCGAATGCCGGCGCGACAGCCACCGGGGCAAGTGCAATCGGAGCCAGTACCGCAAAAAGCGGCGGAAAGAAAAAACTCTCCTACAAAGAACAGCGCGAACTGGAAACCATGGAAGAACGCATCGCCGACGCCGAAAAAGAATTACAGACCAGGCACGACTTATTGCTCGACCCCCAAGTCATGGCCGACGCAGTGCGTCTCCGCGAAGTGTCCCTGGAACTGGAAGCCTCGCAAAACGCCATCGACACCCTTTACGCCCGCTGGGCCGAGCTAGAAAAGAAGCAGGGCTGAGCCCCGCAGTGAAATGTGCCTACCTGAAACGAGCCTTGGAATCGCAGGTCGCCCGCTTGGTAGCGCCGGCTGCCGGCCGGCCAGCAAGAATTCGCTGCGAGATTTTAAGTTGAGATCCTTCGGCAATCCCTCGTCGGATTGCTTCAGGATGACAATGTGTCTCTTGTGCGGGATTCGCGTTTGAATTGGGCCATGACCAGGCGGATTTCGTCGAAGGTGAAGGATTCGCCCAGGGCGTCTTTCACCGGCTTCATCCATTCCGTGCCGTAGCGGGCGCAGGCTGCACGGATTTGCTCGACTTTGGCGGGGTCGACCCATTGCGACTGGAATTCCGTTTCACCTTTTTCCAGCAAGTCGGCGACTTGCGCAACCACCGTCGAGATTTTTCTGCCGCGCAACTGTGCAATCTCTTCGAGCGAGCGCCCTTTACGGAGCAAATCCAACGTCTCTTCCGCCGGATTGGCCGGGCGCGCATGCCATTCTTTGCTGGCTCTTTCTCCCTGCGCAAATCGCCGCAACGCTTGCAGAATTTCTTCGCCGTACACTTCGCATTTCTTTTCGCCCATGCCAGAAATGCGCCGCAGCTCCGCAATGGTTTTTGGCTGCGCGCGGCACAGATCGTCCAGCGTTGAATCGTGCATCACGATAAACGCGGCAATCATTTTTTCGCGCGCAGTGTTGCGGCGCCACTCACGCAGGAATTCGCGCAACTCCTCGTTTACTGGAGAAGAGGGTGCAGCTTCAAACGAAACTCCCTCAATTCCGCGCGGCGCCCTATGAAAACGCCGCACTCTGGCGCGCACGCTATCGCGAGGTTTGGAATTAGCAGTAGATTCAAACATAGGGCCCGAACCAGGAGTGTACTTGCTGTCAGAGTTATCGTGGCCGGATGAATATTTTGTTTTGCTTTTCGAGGAGTCGCTCTTGCGCAACGCGACGGGCTCCGATGAAAACCAATCCGGCGTACCTGCACAGGCGTCGCAAATGCCGCAGCCTTTGCCTTTCCAGACTTCGCCAAAATGTTCCGAGATTTGCTTTTGCCGACACTCGCCCGGCTTCACGAATTGCTGCATCTGGTTGTAGCGATCCCAGGCGCGATCTCTCTCTCGGCTATTGCCAATTTTATTAATGAAAAATGCGCGCAGCCCATTATCTTTTTTCTGCCAAAGCAAACAGCAATCCGCGGGAAGGCCATCGCGTCCGGCGCGTCCGGTTTCCTGGTAAAGCTGTTCGATACTTTCCGGCAATCCGAGTCGAATCACTGCGCGGACGTTGGGCTTGTTAATACCTAAGCCAAACGCAATCGTGCCGACGAGTACGCGCGCTTCTTCGCTCATCCATTTTTCCTGATTTTCGCGGCGGGTGGCGGCATCCATTTGCCCGTGATAACCGACAGCGGCAATATCATTTTCGCCGAGCAGATCGATCACCTCGCCGACCCGCGCGACGGTGGGCGAATACACAATTACGTTACCTTCCGCGACACGCTCCACCGCAGCCAACAAAAACTCATCCTGCATATCACCGGGACATTCCTTCACCAGATAACACAAATTTTCGCGACGGAAACTGGAAACGGATTTCAGCGGATCGTTCAGCTTCAACTGTTGCACGATGTCGTGCCGCACTTGCTGCGTGGCGCTGGCGGTGAACGCGGCGATAGGACGATCAGGAAAAATTACGCGCAGCTTGTTGAGTTGGCGGTACTCGGGACGGAAATCGTGGCCCCACTCGGAAATGCAATGCGCTTCATCGATGGCAAAAAACGAAACGGGCACACGCTTCAGCCATTCCGCGGTGCCTTCCATGACGGCGCGTTCCGGCGAAACGTACATCAGCCGATATTCGCCGGCGACTGCTTTTCGTTTCACCTCGGCGCGCTCGGGGCCTTCCACAGCGCTATTCAGAAACACCGCGGGAATACCCATCTGCCGCAATTGCGCAACTTGGTCCTGCATCAGGGCGATCAACGGGGAAATGACCACCGCGGTTTTCGCCTCATCCAAAACGGCCGGCAGTTGATAGCAAAGCGATTTGCCGCCACCGGTGGGCATGACCACGCAGCAATCGCGGCCAGCGGAAAGCCCGCGGACGATCTCTTCCTGCTTGGGGCGGAACGTGTCGTAGCCCCAATACTTTTTGAGCGCGCGAGTATGCGAGTCGAGCGGGAGGGTAGAGGCGGGCTTGGTGGCAGTGGTGGCCATGATCGCCGCGAAATCTGCACGGGAATGGGCAGAAGGCAGAGGGAACAAGCTTCGCCTTCTATTCGCCTGATGTCAATGCGAAAATAACGTTATTGCCGCAAAGTTATCCACAGGAGAAGGAAAAGCTGTGTAAATGTCGGCATTCTGGGGTGCGAGGCCTTCCGAGCCGTTGCTGCACAATGCAGCGGCTAACGGCGGCAATATACTAGAAACACTGTAAAAATACGGTTAGGAGGGATCTATTGGATTGCCCTATTCAGGGCAGACCGCGCCACTTTTCATCCAGATTTTCATTTGCGTCACAGTGTCGGAGCGCGAAAGCGGCGGCACTGGCCAGGGAGCCAGACGACGCGACGGCCGGTCGCAGCGTAAATCACCACGCCACGTTGATGGCGAAGTTCACCTGGGGCCGTCGCTGAGCAGTTTGCAAGGCTGGCCGCCCGGGAAACATATTGCCGGGCGGTTGCGTATCATAGGATGAAGCGGCGAGTGGGTGCGCTAACCTGCGCGCCGGCGGCATTTGGCGAGGTGCTTCCGTGTTGCACATTCTTGCTCTGATTTTGCTGTATTTCCTGCCTAGCATCGTGGGGCGTCATAAGCATGATGCGGTGGGCATTTTCGTGGTGAACCTGCTATTTGGGTGGACGGTGATTGGCTGGATCATCGCGATGGTGTGGGCGTGCGAGGCTGAACCGCGTGTGGCGGTGCACTATGTGCCGGTCGGCGCCGGGCGTTTCTGCTGCCAGTGCGGCTCGCTTTCCCCAGCAGGCGCACATTTCTGTCCCGGCTGCGGCCGCGTGGTGTAACAAACTATCTGGAATTAGTGGTGTTTCTTCGCTAGTTTCGATCCCCACCGCCCCTACCAAAACCTTTCGAGACCGTCAAAGGGGCGCTAGTAACTCTCGAAGGTGCAAAAGATGTGTTATGGGGAACGCAAAGCAATGGATAGAAGTGGCTTTGGGTGGCGGCTTTGGGGTGGCTTCATGCTTGTGTGGTCAGGTTACAAACGTAGAACAGCCGAATATCAGACCCTACCTTTCTTTTTTTGCACTTTCTTGGGGTCTGGTGGGACTTTGGTTTGGGCTTGTGAGCACCTTCGGTTGGCAGGCCATCCGGTCGCCCCTTGTCGTCTTAGTGATGGTTGCGTTTGCTGGCAGCGTGATAACAGTGGTTCTTGGACGCCCCAAGTCTCAAGAATCTAGCACCCGATAAATTGACAACATTTAACAACAACAACATTTAACAACAATTGAAATGCACGATGGCGCTAAGGCATTGCCGCGCAGGTTTTCGTGAACTGGGGATGCAATTTTGTACACCAGCGACTTTTCTTAGCTAGGCGCTACAATCTAGTCGAGGTGAAATCGTGACGCAGCACTCGCATCAAGACGAGGCTTTGCGCGAGGAGTTTAACCGCTGGGCAGAGGCGGGGCGCGGCGAAGGAATGGAGCAGGATCATCTGCCGATCACGCTGCCGGTGCTGGAGAAGATGCGGCTGGCGGCTTTGGACACGGTGCTGGATGTGGGCTGCGGGTCGGGTTGGCTGTCGCGGCGTTTGGCGGAGATGGTCCCGGTAGGCCGGGTGGTCGGCATGGACATTGCGGATGAGATGATTCGTGTGGCGCGGCGCAGCAGTCCCGATCATCACAATTTGCTATTCGTGACCGGCGAAGTTGGGGAAATTCCCTGGGACGCGCAGTTCTTTACACATGCGATTTCCGTGGAGTCGGCATACTACTGGCCCGATCCCGCGGCGGGGTTGAAGGAAATTTACCGGGTGATGCGCGAGCGCGGTTCGGCATGGGTGCTCATCAATTATTATCGCGACAATCCGTATTGCCACCAGTGGGGCAAATTGCTGGCAGTTCCTACGCATCTGCTTTCTGCGGATGAATGGCCGGAATTGTTTCGCGGGGCGGGTTTCACCGATGTGGCGCACGAACGGATTGTGGATCCGTCACCCTCACCGGAGGTATACACAGGCCGCTGGTTTAAGGATGCCGCGGAAATTCGTGCGTTCAAAGCGGAAGGCGCGCTGCTGGTGCATGGAAGGAAACCCTGAGTTTTGCGCATGACTGCATCGGTATCTACGAGTCTAAGGGTATCTCTTTCGACGCTTTGATATAGGGCGCGGTGATACTCCGTTAGATACGTTTGTTAAATTAGTAAGAAGCATCCCAGGTTCCCCGGACAAGTCTGCCTGATTTTGGTCATGGAAAGCGGCGATACGAATGAGTCTGCTTGCGTCCAAATACGCAGTGCTGGTGGTGGATGATTCACCCGTGCAGCGGAAGCTCGTCGAGCAAGTGCTGGCGGGGCAGGACGCGTACCAACTGATTTTTGCGAGCAATGGGCAAGAGGCGCTGACGCTGTTTCAGCGGCATTTGCCGAGCATCGTTTTGACCGACTGGATGATGCCGGATTTTTCAGGATTGGAATTGTGCGAGCGGATTCGCGCTGACGCGACGCAGCCGTACACCTACATCATTCTGATGACCAGCAGCACGGAAAAGGGAAACGTGGTGAAGGGGCTGGCGGCGGGCGCGGACGATTATCTGACCAAGCCCTTTGATCCCGGCGAAATGCTGGCGCGGATTGGCGTAGGACGGCGCCTTATCGATCTGAATCGAGAATTGTCGGCGAAGAGCCAGCGACTGGAAGAAGCGGCGCGGACGGATTCGTTGACGGAACTGCCGAATCGCCGGGCGATTGAAGAGTGGGCATCGAAGCAGTTGCGCGGAGCGTCGCGGCACGGCTTTCCGCTCTGGGTGGTGGTGGGCGACATCGATAATTTCAAGCGCATCAACGATACGTATGGGCATGACGCCGGGGATATTGTGCTGAAGACGTTTGCGCATGTGCTGAAGAAAAATATGCGGGCCTCGGACCTGTGCGGACGTTGGGGTGGCGATGAATTTCTGTTGGTAGTCACGCATGTGGAGGCCGCGGATGTCGAGACGACCATCAATCGCTTTCGGGAGCAATTTGCTGCGTTGTCGTTTCCGCTACAGGGGCAGAGCGTGCACGTCACCGCGAGTTTTGGAGTGGCGGGAAGTACGGGCAAGGATGATCAGGACTTCAGCGTATTGGTGCGCAAAGCCGATCAGATGCTGTATGAGGCTAAACGCAGTGGCCGCAATTTGGTGAAGGCGATTCTGTAGGGCAGCCTTCTACCCGGTAGTCTTTTCCGTCTTATATAACCGCCTGCAAGTATGCCGACTTATAGAGTCTCCATTAATCTCAACCCTCTGCTTGCTAACTCTCGGACCCCAACCATCTCCGGACCATTGATAATTTGCATAGGTCGTTGCCTGGGATTTACTTTTGCCAGCTGCTTCTCTAGTCCCAAAAGCAACGTTTCCAGTTCTTTCCCGAAGCCAGTCTTCCCGGTGTTTAGAGCATCGTTTAGACCGCTGTCGGTAAACAATTGTTCGACACACTCAGTGAACGATCCCACCTCAGGTGGCCCAATGGAAGTCCATACTCGCTTTTGCAGATCTCTGTCACTCAGTTCTCTTAAGCAGGCAACTATTAAGGGTCGATTGATGAAGTTCATTTCGAAAACTCAGGAATGGATTTAAAGTTCACAACCGCTTCTCTCTGCAAGTGCGGTCGACCTAATTGTAATCTTACATATCTAGCTGCGAAGACCTGAATGAGTACAAAGCGTCTTGCAACGAGCCCGCTGGCATAACGGCTAGCGCTACGCGTGATAAGCAAAACTATGAGCCGCTACGTGGGTGCCTCAGGCCTATAATCCACCACTGGTTCAGAGGAGAGGCCGAGCATGCCATTAATTGCGCCTGCAGCCGAATGGGGAAGTTTGTCTGCAAAACTGAAAGCGGAAGCGCCCGAAGCGTTTGATGCCGAGGGGCGCGTCTTGAATCTGATGGAAGGCGAGTGGAAGGAGCCGGGTTTCGGGCGCCACTACGAAACGCCGATCGACGGGCGCAGCATCGGGCGCATCCCGATGATCGATCTGGAAGCCGCTCGCAGCGCGGTGAAATACGCGAAGTCGGAAGCGTCGCACTGGGCCAAGGCGGACCTGGATGAACGCCGCCGCCGCGTCACCGATTGCCTCGCCGGTCTAAAAAAGCAAAAAGAACTGATCGCGCTGCTGCTGATGTGGGAAATCGGCAAGCCGTACGCGCAGGCGTTGACGGACATCGACCGCTGCATCAGCGGTGTGGAATGGTACGTCGACAATATCGAAGGGATGCTGGGCGAGCGGGCACCGCTGGGACTGATTTCCAACATTGCGTCGTGGAATTATCCGATGTCGGTGCTGATGCACGCGGTGCTGGTGCAGGTGCTGGCGGGGAATTCCACCATTTCGAAAACGCCGACGGATGGCGGGTTGTATGCGTTGACGGTGGCACATGCGGTGGCTAGGCGTTGCGGCCTGCCGGTATCGCTGGTGAGCGGCTCGGGCGGACAACTGAGCGAGGCGCTGGTGCGTAACGAATTTGTGGATTGCCTGGCGTTTGTTGGTGGGAAAACCAACGGCGGCGTGATTGCCTCAACGCTGTACGACGAAAACAAGCGCTACATGCTGGAAATGGAAGGCGTAAATACGTATGGCGTGTGGCAATTTTCCGATTGGGCGAATCTGGGCCAGCAGATCCGGAAGGGTTTTGACTACGGCAAACAGCGGTGCACGGCGTATGTGAGGTATGTGGTGCAGCGCGAACTGTTTCCGCAATTTCTAGAGATGTATTTGCCGGTGCTGCGGAGTTTGCGTTACGGAAATCCGGTGATGGTGGAATCGGAAAGCGATCCGTTGCCCAAGCTTGATTTTGGTCCGCTGATTAACAGCAAGAAAGTGGAGGAGCTGCGGGTATTGTATGTGGAGGCGCTGGGCAAAGGGGCGATCAGCTTGTACGAAGGCGGCGTGCAGGAAAGCATGTTCTTCCCCAACCAGGATGTGTCCGCCTACGTGGGACCCGCGGCGCTGCTGAATATTCCGAAGAATTGCCGGCTATATCACAGCGAACCGTTTGGGCCGCTGGATACGATTGTGGTGGTCGACCACATCGAGGAGTTGGTATCGGAGATGAACGTATCGAATGGCGCGCTGGTGTCGTCGATTGCGTGCGACGATGCAAAAATTGCCAAGCGTGTGGCCAGCGAGCTGCGCGGCTTTAAAGTTGGAATCAATTCCGTGAAATCGCGTGGCGATCGCGACGAGGTGTTTGGCGGGGTGGGGCAATCGTGGAAGGGCTGCTTCGTTGGCGGGAAGTATCTGGTGTTAGCGGTAACGCAAGGCGAGCCCGACGAAAAACTCTACGGCAACTTCCCAGACTATTCGCGCATGCCGGAAGAATTGTCTCCAAAAGCGGTAAGCGCCGGCTCGCCTCAGAAATAGTCGCATCTGAATTCTGGCGTGGACGCGCTGTGCGCGATCGACGAAGTCGGTCAGCGCTCCAGGATGTCTTTGTAGGCGTTGATGGTGACTTTCTTAGGCTGGCTAGGGAGCACGACTTCGATGGCGTGCGAACTGTTGCCAACGAGTCTTGCCTGGCCGAGACGCACCATGCCAGTGCCGAAATCGGCGTACACGGGAACGAGCATGCCGAACTGATCGTTCACTTCGCTTTGCGTGATGTTCATGTGGAGTTTCACTTTACCGCCCTCGGCGGGAGTAAGTTGGTAGTCAAACTTGTAGCGCGGCACCTGCGTACCATAAACCCACTCGTTGAAAAACCAATCCAGACTTCCGTTGCCTTGCAGGTCCATGGATTTGTTCATGTGTTTTTCGGCGATGGCTTTAAAGGTTTCGGTGCTGGCCGGCTTATCGCGATGACTGTCGACAAAATCGTGCATCATGGCGATGAAGGCGGTGTCGTTATCCTCGCTGCTGTACATCATGGAGCGCAGCATCTGCAAGACGTAGGCGCCTTTGGGATAGGTGACATTTTGATAGGCGTTTTCGGTGCGCGGCGACATTAGCCGAAGTCCCATCCACAGTGGGCCAGCATCATTCGGCGCAACTCCAAAGGCATTTTTCTCTAAAATGCGGACGCGCAGCCGTTCCCAAAAATCCAGATAGTCCTTGCGCCAATCTTTTCCCACGGCCTGCTGAAGAAAGAGGCCGGCGGAGAATTCAGCAAAACCTTCGGAGAGCCACTGGTCGTGGTAGGAAGCCCAACCCACGGCATGGCCCCACCATTGGTGCGCGACTTCGTGCGGAGTTACTTCCTGAACGAATCCGGAAAACTTAGTGTCGATGTGCCCGAAGAGCAGCCAACGTTGCGTGGAATCCATGTAGGCGGAGATCGGGAGGTAAATCAGATTGGGCCACGATTGGCCGAAAGCGAAATTCGGCTGCTCGGTGACATAAATATTCTGGTAAGGGCTTTTTCCAAAGTAGTAGGTGCACAATTGCATTTGCGCGCGAGTCTGTTCCAGGGCGTATTTGGTCATGCTGCCTGGCGCCATGGAGTCCAGCGCGGAGCTGTTGCGATTGAAACGCAGATTGGTCGGCAATTCTGTCAGATAATAGCCGGAAATTTTGTAATTGGTTTTTTCGTCGGCCAGCTCTACCTTTTTATAATCACCATAGTTGAACCCCGCGACCGCGACCGGCGTGGGCGTGATCCAGTGGGTGACCGCCAAGTTTTTGTCGATGGATTCGGCTTTGAGTTCGCCCACACTCACTACTTTGTATTTCTTGGGTACTTCGTAGGTCAGATCGTAAAGCGCGCGTTCGCCGAAGCCATTCAGGTTGGGATACCAGGCGCTGCGAGCGCTGACGTAAAAACTTCCTTCACCGGCCTCTTCCAGGACTTTGTCTCCGCTGTACTCCACAGTGATGGAATAGTTTTTGCCGGTTTCGGAGGGTTTGGAAAGTATGGCGTAAAAGGAGCCGTCCTCTTTGCGACTCTCCTGAATGAAACGTAAATCCTGACCCTGCTCGTCGGTGACGCGCGTGACGCGCAGATTGGGCAGCAGTCCAAACTTGAGCACGCGTTCGCCAGCAAGCAGCGAGGAAAAAGTGATGGTGGCGGCACTGGTGAGATGCTCATTTTTGCCAATCACCGTTTCAATTTTGTAACGGCTGGTGGCAAACAGGCGGCGCTCCTCGAGCGAACTTGCGGTGCGCTTGGCGTATTCCGACTTTAAATGGGCCAGATACCAAACACCGTCATCCATTCCCTGTGGATCGTAGTTGATGAGCGCGACCTCTTCCGGCGAATCGAGTTGCGGAAGGGCGCCTACGCGTATCCTCAGGAAAAAACGCAGATCCTTGTGTTTTTTGCCGTGCAGATACGCGTTGAAGAATTCCGGATGCGCGGGATTGTAGAAAGCGGCGAGCAGGTCGGCGTCGACGTTATCCATGCTTTCGCCTTGCAATAGATCTTGGGTTAGGCTCAAAGCTTCTTCATGACGCTGGCGCATTTTTTCGCGCCAGTGGTGGAATACGGTGGCCATTTCGGGCGGCGTTGGGACCTTTTCACCAAGCCCGGCTGTGAATTTTGCGGAACCGTTGCGGGTGAAGCGAAAAACTGCGTCGGTGAAATCTTCGTCCGCCTCGGCTGCTCCGGTGCGCCGGGAGAGTTCGCGAGCATCGAGAATGGTGGCCGCTTTCAGATTGAAATGCCCTTCGCCGGTAAAGATTGCACCGGAAACCGCACCATCAACGGGAGCTAGAAGAGTGAGCGTACCTTTCAGAAGCTGGAAGGTGGCGACGTCGGAAGTGAAGGTGAGATTGTCGCAGCGAAAGGAGTCGCCCAAGCCGAGGTCGCGAAGTTGGCGATACAACGGATCGGAATTCGCAGAGGCCAGGCTTTTTCCGCTAACCGAGACACTGGTTTGTTGCTGGGCAATGGCGAGCGCTAGCTTCAGTTCGACCGATTTCTGCAGATCTACAGTTTTCACCAGCGGTTCGAAGCCATCCTGCACCACGCGCAATGTATATGTAGCGGGCTGCAAGGCAGGAGACGCGAACTTGCCTTGATCGTCGGAAGTGAGAACCAAGGGCTGCTGCAGAGCGCCACCAGTGATCTCAACATGTCCGCCAGCGATTACCGCGCCGGATGGATCCTGGAGAGTTCCAGAGATGGTTTGCGCGTTCAACAGCGTCGGAGCGCAGAGCCAAAGAAGAAAGCATGCTAACTTCAGGAAATAAGAGAGAGACGAGTAGGGTACTGCGGCAGGGCGGGCCATAGTTTCGCCATTCTAAAGCGAGAACGGAAATTATGCGGCAGGGGAGTATCTTAGTAGTGATCGACCAAGCCTAGTGATGTCAGCGCTACATCTATTGGGACAGCATTTATGGTGGTGACGTTTCGGGATCGTCCTTCCGCACGCGAAGCATTCAACGCCATCGCCACGATGGAGGCGGGCGTCTGGTTCACGGAACAAATGTTCGACAGCTCGCGCGGTTGGGCCAAAGCAAATTAATTGTTTTCTAACCTGCCGCTTGTTGGGCTTCGTATTAAGGAAGCGTCGCTGCGGTGAAGACGTAGAGGAGTGGATCGCCAGTGTCGGGAATGGCGAAGATCACGTTTCCATTGGTGACTAGCGGGAAATTTCCTGCGTTCAGACTTCCAGAGCCGTCGGTGGAGATGACGATGGTGCCTACGCCGGGCAGATTGGGAACCGTGCCAGTCGAATTTTGTGTGGCGATGTATTGGCCCGTGCCGGTGAAGGAGAAGACGCCGACGGATGCGCCGTTCAGCGCGTCCAGATCCTCCAGCGCGTTCGCGGCGTAGATGCCGGAAACGCTAGAGGTGGCGTAGGCCGGCGCGGCAGTGGTTTGCGTGACGATGGTTCCGGCGGTGGCTTGCGCGTCGGAGCCAACGAGGAAGCCGGCGATACCTTTATCGGAATTTGCGGAGGTGAGATAGAGAATTGGTGGAGTGGCGGTGATTCCGGTAAGTGAGACGCGTCCGGAAGCGGCTTCCACAGTGTAGGTGCCATTCGGGTAGGGCGTTGCGGTGAATGTGCCGGCGCTATTTACGTACAGTGTCGCTGTAGGAATCGCGCCAGCGGCGGTAGCGTTGAAGGTGCCAATTTCCGCAAGATTCCGAGCGGTTGTGCCGGTAGGTGCAATTCCTTGCGAGGCGAGCAGATAGTAGCCGTTGAGCGCACCGGCTGGATACGTGGCATTGGAAGCCAGACCGCGTCCCGCAAGCAATGGAGCGGAGCTGGGTGCGACCGGCGAATCAGTGGAGAGCAAAATAAAATCGGAACCGTTGACAACGTAAAAGGCAAAGTCGAATGCGAGAGTACCGCCCGCAGTTGGAATGGTAAATGTCCCCGTGCCGCGGCCTGTGGTGGGATCAATTGCCGCATTCAGTGTTCCGGTGCCGCCAGTCAATTCTCCTGACGCGGCTCCGCCCAGATTCACGTCTGCAAATCCAGCGGACAGTGCTCCCGAAGTGTTCGTGAATGTGCCGGCGATGGTGGTGCGCGAAACGCCGGTGGATTCCGCCGACCATCCATCCACGCCAAAGGCAAAATTGGGCTGCAGGGAAGCTAATGCAAACGCGCTGATGGTTTGCATGTGGAGATACCCTGTTGCGGTGATGCCGGAGCCCG
>Ga0209275_10000493_pt1 | contig 15405 bp, 10 predicted proteins | sample HubBroMetageREF2_FD_188344 | JGI IMG/M metagenome (GOLD analysis project Ga0209275, IMG submission 188344) | Reference soil microbial communities from the Hubbard Brook experimental Forest, New Hampshire, USA - Hubbard Brook CCASE Soil... | ecosystem: Environmental > Terrestrial > Soil >... | reverse complement strand
ATCGAGCGAATACCGCAGCTTTATTCACGGCGCTCCGTTCCAATCGCGATTTACTTCCCAAAACTCTGCAATCGGCACGGCGTGTGGGGCCGAGTTTTCTCGCACAGGCCACAACTTTCTCGCGAGCGCGCCAAAATCATCATCGCCAGATCGCCGGCATTCAGACTAGCTATACGGAGATAAACACAGGATTAACGGGAAGGATCCAAGGAAAGCGACCGCTCGCTGGAAGCCGGTATGCGCACAGTGAACTTGCTACCCGTGGCGTCGGAGCATACTAACTCGAGTCGGCCCAGGTGAGCTTCGGCGATCCAGCGCGCAATCGAAAGACCGAGGCCGGCACCACCGTCTGTTCCGGTTCGCGAGCGCGCGCGGTCGACGCGAAAAAATCGCTCGAAGACGCGGGATTGCATCTCCCCGGGAATGCCCGGCCCGCTGTCCGTGACGCTGAGTTCGTAGCCATCCGGGACGGAGCCGCAAGTGAGGGAAACATTCCCGCCGGCAGGCGTGTATTTGATCGCGTTATCGAGAAGATTCAGAATCATCCGGCGGAGAAGATCTTCATCCGCGCGCAGGGGCATTTCTTCCGGCGTGACCGCGACCAGCTTAATGCTCTTGGCTTGCGCGAGAGCACGGGTGGCGCGCACACAATCGGCTGCTAGTTCGTCCAGATAGAAGTCGCTCTGCGCCAGCCGGTACTCGCCGGCGTCAGCGCGCGTCAGTGTGAACAGGTCTTCCACGATGCGCGCCAGGCGTTGCGCCTCCTCATGCAGCACGGCGAGCGAATCGCGATACTCCTCGGGCGAGCGCGAAAGCTGCGACAACGCCACTTCCGCTTCACCGCGAAGAATTGAGACCGGTGTTCGCAGTTCGTGCGAGGCGTCTGAAATAAAACGGCGCTGGCGTTCAAATGAGCGATCGAGGCGATCCAGGAGTTCGTTGAAGGTCCGGGCCAGCCTGCCGAGCTCGTCGTTCGCGTTGCTCACCTGCAGCCGTTCGTGCAGATTGGCCGCGCCGATGCGTTCGGCTTGCTTGCCCATAGCGGCAACGGGCGCGAGACTTCTACGGGCCAGAAAATAACCGCCGCAGCCCGCGAGCAACACGCCCAGCGGGATCAACCATGTGAAGGCCAGGCGAATCTGCTGCAACATTTCCTGCTGCGCATGCAGAGAGCGAAGAATCACGAGAGACCAACTCTGTCCATCCGCGGAAAAACGCGTGGAGTATGCGCGGAAGCCGCCTTTTTCCCCCGCGATGTTCTGAAACCGCCGATCCGATTGCGAGGCGCATGCCACGAAATCCTGGAAACTTCTGGGAGCGAAGGTGCGCGAAGCGATGGAATTTGACGACGCGCTGGAAGGCACCAGGTCCGCCGAGCTCGCCATGATTTTGTTCGCGGCATCCACGATGAGAAGAATATCGCCGCGAACATGGTGTTCGAGCATCGCTTGTCGCGCGGCGGCTTGCAATCCGCCGGATTTATCCGGGTCCCGTAATTCGTCCTGAAATGTCACCAGGAAAGAATTGGCGAGTTCCGTGAGGTCGGCATCAGTGCGGCGATTCGCAGCTCTAGAAAAAAGGAAATAACTGGTCAGACTGAAGAGCAGCAAGAGCAGCGCCAACACAGTGGAGTACCACAGCGTCAGCCGCGCGCGCAGCGTATCAAGCATGGTTTTTCTTGCCCGGGGGCATCAATTTCTTCTTTGCCGGCCGCGGCTCGTCGCGATCCGCGGCTCCACTCACGCGCAAATTTTCGCCCACGGGTCCGAATAGATAGCCCGCGCCACGCCGCGTATGTAACAACGGCAGCTTCGAATCCGCATCAATCTTGCGCCGCAAGCGATTCACGTACACTTCAATCAAGTTCGAAAATGGATCAAAGGATTCGTCCCAAACATGCTGGGCGATTGCGGCACGTCCCACGACGCGGCCTGCGTTACGCGCCAGAAATTCCACCAGCGCATATTCCTTGGTGGTAAGCGCGATGCGGCGGCCGCCGCGCGTTACCGTTTGTCCCGCGGTCTCCACCACCAGATCGGCGACGATAATGTCCGGAGGACGAAGCTCGCCGGAACGCCGCAACAACGCGCGCAGACGCGCGAGCAATTCGCGGAACGCGAAGGGCTTGGTGAGGTAATCGTCCGCGCCCACGTCCAGACCCGCGATGCGATCCTCGACGCCGTCGCGCGCGGTTAACATTAAGATGGGCACGCGGTTACCGGTGCTGCGAATCTTTTTGCATACCGCAAAGCCATCACGGCCGGGAATCATTACGTCCAGGATTATCAGATCGTAGGTATTGATTTCCGTCTGATACAGCGCGTCATCGCCCGTCACCGCGCTATCCACCGCATAGGCTTGTTCGCGCAACCCTTTCAGGACAAAGCGCAGCACTCCGGGATCATCTTCGACGAGCAGCAGCCGCATCGCGACATCATACTTCACTCCGCAGGTTCTGTTTCCACGTCCGCGCCGAGCAGCGCGCACTGGCGCAATCCCTCGCTGTCGCTCGTTTATCCTGCGTTTAACTTCCATGTGACATCTTCCCGGCGCCCGGATGAGCAGCTCGCTTTCGAATTCCTGGAGGTTCTCGTGTCAAAGAAAATCGTCTGCGCTTCGTTCGCGATTCTTCTTCTGTCCCTGCTGGCACGTGCGCGCGTGCACTCTGCTGCTCCTCAATCCAGCAGCGGCTCCGGTTACCATCTCATCAAGAAAGTGAAGCTCGGCGGGTCGGGTGGTTGGGACTATCTCGAAGTGGATCCGGTCACGCATCGTCTTTTTGTCACGCGCGGCACTCATGTCATCGTGGTGGATGCCGAGCAAGGCAAAATCATTGGCGACATTCCAGACACCCAGGGCGTTCACGGGATCGCCTTCGCTGATGAATTCAACAAAGGCTTCACCACCAATGGCCGCTCTGCGAAATTCACGATCTTCGATCTCACTTCGCTCAAAGCAATCGGCGACGCACCGACCGACAAAGATCCCGACGGTTTAATCTACGATCTATTCAGCAAGCGAGCCTTTTCATTCAATGGCGATGCAAACTCCAGCACGGCGATTGATGCGGCGTCTGGAAAGGTGGCCGGCACCGTTGCTCTGGGCGGCGGTCCGGAATTCGCCGCGTCAGACAATAAGGGAAATATTTTCGTTAACCTCGAGGACAAGAGCGCGCTCGTCAAATTCGACGCCAAGACTCTTAAAATCGAAAACACGTGGCCCTTGGCGCCCTGCGAATCTCCCTCTGGGCTTGCGATAGATGCCGCGCACGAAATTCTGGTCGTGGGCTGCCGCAACAAACTCATGACCTTCGTCGATGGCAAGTCCGGCAAGGTCCTCGGCACCGTTCCCATCGGCCAGGGCGTGGACGCAAACCGCTTCGACCCCGTAACCGGTTACGCGTTCGCCTCCTGCGGCGATGGGACTCTCACCATCGCGCACGAAGACTCGCCGGGAAAATTCTCAGTCGTCGAGACGATTCAGACGCAGCGTGGCGCTCGCACCATGGCTCTGGATTACGCTACGCACGCCGTCTATCTGGTAACTGCGGAATTAGGGGCGGCTCCAGTCTCCACGCCGGAAAATCCACATCCGCGTCCGACGATTGTTCCCGACACGTTTACGCTGCTCGTTTACGGTAAGTGAGCGCCGATTGATTTCGAATCAAGCTTGCACGGCTCGAAAGCTTGATGATTTGCCGCGGCGAACTTCGTCCCGGGACACCTTTGCGCTCTACTTAGCCGGAGGCTCCACATCCAAAGCGTGCACGATCCACGGCACGATCACTTCCTTAAACATCACCGGATCGGGCCACACGCCTTTCTGCCGCCCCAAATGCCCGCCATGCGGATTGATCCACCCGGTTTTTGGCACATCGCCGGCGCTCAGCAGTCGATACGTATCAGAAATCGGCACCTGCGTATCGAGCACGCCGGACAAGATAAGCATCGGCGCGGTGGGCTTGCCGATGAGGCCCTGCGTCACCAGCGACATTTTAGGAAAAACTTCCAGCAGGTCGTCGAGGTTGTTCACGTTATCGAAGATGGACATCATCGCCGGCAGTTGATCGAACAAATATTCGCGATTGCCTTGGAGTCCGTTCAGCACGAATTCTTTCTGGAACATGTCGTGAATCGGCGGCGACTGCACGCTGACGGCTTTCAGGCGGCTTTTTTCGAGGATGGCCATCTTGGTGCCCCAGTATGCGCCCCAACTGACGCCGTGAAATTCCACTCTGGATTTATCCACTTCCGGGCGGCTGTCAACGTAATCAATCACGCGCGACAACATGCGGTCCGCGGTGGGGCTGGCTTTGATGGGCGCTTGCCCCGTGCCAGGACCATCCACGGCGATATAGCCGATGCCGAACGGCAACACGGCTGAAAAACTTTCAGCGAGATCCTCCTTGCGGCTATCGAGGCCGTTGATTGCAATCACCATTGGCACGGGGCCCGTGGAATTTTTCGGAAAGCGCACATAGCCGATGATTTCTTTGCCTTCGAAGGGGATATGCACCACTTCCATCGGCGGATCCCAAAATTTGGTGTGCGCACGAAATGCTTCCAGCGCTTTTTCGTAAGCGCGCTGCTTACCGAGAGAAGAGGGAACGGGCCAGCGGCCAAACGAATACACGCGCCAGGCACGGATGTAGTCCGCGTTGGCTTTGGCCGGATCGCTCTTTTCGAGGGACTTTGCTTCGGTCATCCATTTGTCGCCGACGGTGATGAAAGCAGCGGCCCACTCGTCGCGGTCCCTCGTCTTGATCGAGGCAAACGCCTCGCGCAAGTCGTCAGGGTTTTGACCGATGCACGGATACTGGCCGTTTTCGGCGCGGGTAATCGCTTCGACTTTAATTTCTTCGATCGTGCGTTCCGGACGCAACTGCTGAGCGCGTGTTGCCGGCGCTGCCGTGCAAACCAAAGTAATCACAATTACCACACAGATTGTTGCGATCAGGAAAACATTGGCATTTCGCATCAGACAGGGCCCCTTTGCGGATCCGTCGCGCGGCGCTTCACGCCTCGAATCGCTCGTCGGAAGAGCTGCGTTGCGGTCGTTCCCGACGTGCTTGGGGTCAGGAAGATGCCGGCCGCCAGTTTCCGTCCGCCGGACGAGCGATTTAGAAGAGCAGCTTCAATCCCAGCTGCACCGCCCGACTGCCACCCGATCCAATCACGGGATTGGAAGCGGCTACGTCAGGCGTGGCGCATCCGCAGCCGAATGATTGCGTCGAAGGATCGTTGTGTGCCCAACCGTTTTGGCCGCCGAAAGGATTGGCGATGTTGGGGTGGTTGAGAATGTTGAAGAATTCCGCGCGGAACTGCGCGCCGAATCTTTCCGTAAATTTCCAGGTCTTTCCGACGGAGAAGTCCCAGTTGCGGAATCCCGTATCGCGAAATATGTTGCGGCCCATTGTGCCAAAGGTTCCGAGCGCCGGGGGCAGCATCATAGAACTTCCGTTTACGTAACAGCCGAACGCTCCGAGCGCGGTGCTGTTCAACCCTGTGGGATTGCCGCCATCGAGAGTGAGCGCCTGTGCAACGCAGGCTGGATTTGACTGGTTCGCGAAATACGGAATTCCGGTGGCGGAAGACTTGAAATCAGCAGGGTTGCCGAAAAAATTCCAGCGATCGTTCAATGCGCCGCTACCGCTGACATCGGTACCCGCGTCCATCGCGCCGTAGGGTTGCGGGCTATACAAGCTGACGATGGAGTTGAGCTCCCAACCTTTCAGCATTTGAGCAAAGCCGTCACGGCCTGGGACCGCGTAGGTGATGGTCAACGTGCCGCGATGCCGCATGTCAAAATCGCTGCTCGCGTATTCGCGTTCCGGGTGAGTGCTGTCAGACGGGAGGCCCAGTCCCGCGCCGAAATCCCAGTTCGCGCCGACATCGTCGAGCGAATGCGAGTAGGTGTATCCGGCAACGAAAGTGAAGTGGTGATAATCGCGGCCGGTGAGGGTGGCCTGCAGGCCGTTGTAATTCGATTTGTAGTTGTTGCTCATCTGGTAGATGTTCTGCAGGAACGGGAATGCGAGGTTAAAAGGTCGAGCCGCCTGCTCGGCGTTGGAATCCGACGCGCAATTGTCGAACGCGGGAGCAGAGGCCTGGCAGGCTGAAATTGCCGCAGGCGTCCATCCCGATCCTTCGGCCGCCTGGTTGAGATCACGAATACCGATTAGGTCGGAACCGTGGTTGCCCACGTAGGCGACTTCCAGCGAAAGATTGTTGGTGATCGCGTGTTGCACGTTCAAATTCCAGCTAAATACATAGGGCGTTTTGAGATTCGGATCGATGCCCATGATGGAGCAAGGGCTGCCGGCGTTACATGTCAACGATGTAGTCGGGAAAACGGTTCCTGGACCATTCCAATTTAGGCCGCCCGGGCCCGGGCTCAGGTTTACGGTTCCCACGTCAATTGTTCCGGATCCTTGCGATCCGCCGGGACCGACGCCCATCGCGCCCGTGGGTATCGTGCTGATGCCCAGGGAATTGTTGAGGGCGAGGAAAGATTCCCAATTGATCGTCTCGTAGATCATTCCGAAGGCGGACCGGATCACGGTTCTCCCAGTGCCGAACGGATCCCATGCGACACCCAGGCGCGGCGCAAAATTGTTGTGGTCGCCGTGATAGGGTGCACCAATTTGTTGCCCCACTTGCTCCAGCCCAAGCGTTGGACTGAAATTGCCCAGCAAGTTGTGGTCTTCTTTCACCACCGAGTTGATCTCATAGCGAAGACCCAAATTGAAGGTGAGATTCTTGGTGGCGCGCCAGTCATCCTGGATGAATCCGGCGTAGCCCCAATTGTGGATGTGCCGAGTCGGATCGCCTACCAACAAGCTGGCAGAGTCCGGAAAGCCGGCAAAGTACGCTTCAAGCGATGTCGCTGTAGGAAACGGAAAGTCCGCAGAGTTAAATCCGAACTTGATTCTGCCGCGTGCCCCGCCGTACGCGCCACCACTGAATGCATCATGGTGAATTTCCCCTCCGAACTTGAGAGCGTGTTTGCCAATTACGTGCGAGATGTGATCAACGAATTGCACGCGCGTATCCGGGCCTTGCACCTTCGGCCAGTTAAATCCTCCCAATTCCTGCGGAAAAATATAGAACGGCGCGATGTTGATGCGGGGTAATCCGCCGTAAAGCGGATTGGTCACGCCGGTGTCCAAGCCGTAATCGCTGGCGGGAACGTTGTGATCGTTGGTAAACGTCGGCTGGTACAGCCGGTTGTAACCGAAGCGGGCTTCGTTGACCCACTGCGAATTCGGAACATAGGTCCAGTTGACGCCAGCCACCTGGGCCCTGGTATGGATTTGCGTCAGCCATTTGGTCTGGAGTTCGCTTGCATCGCTCACCGTTCCGTTGTTATTGCCATAAAAATACCGGCCGCTGACGGTGTTCCGGTCGTTGATGTGGTAGTCCACTTTGCCGATCGCGTTGTCGGAACTGACGCTGTTGGGAAGTCCAAAGTTGATCGTGGTGGTGCCGGCCGGATTCGTGCCTGGATTCGTGGGGAAACCGCTGCCGTTGCAGGTGACCGGGGGGCCCAATGTGCAGCCGCCAATCTGCAGGCTGGCTGGACTAACGGGGACTCCACCCGCTTGCAGGTCTTGGATCGCGTTCACCAGACTGTTCGCGCAATCTCCCGATGCGATAAACGTGCAGCCGGATCCTCCCGACGGGGTCGCGAGCCCAACGGTCGCTGGCGTCGAGATCGTTCCCACATTGCCGACAACGTAGCGCTGGCCTTCATACCCGCCAAAGAAAAATATTTTGTCTCTCTTGATGGGCCCGCCGACCGTGCCACCGAATTGTTCCAGATTCCGAGGCTGCTTGATCTGGTCGTCGGTATTGAAGAAGTTGCGAGCGTCCAGCGGCGTGTCACGGCCAAAAGCAAATGCTGTGCCGTGCAGCGCGTTCGTCCCCGATTTCAAACCGACGTTTACGACCGCGCCGGGTTTCCAGCCATATTCGGCGGGGGGATTTTCGATCAAGTTGAATTCCTGAATCGCGTCGATCGGTAGAATCGTTGCGGAATCCCCCGCGATCCCTGCGCCGTTTACGATGCTCTGACCGGAAAAGGGCTCGCTATTGAACAATCCGTCCACCAGGTAGACGTTATCTTCCGCGCGCAAACCGTCGGTGCTCGTCGTGGAAAATCCCCCGCCGGGATAGCGTACGACGCCGGGGCGCAGCTGCAGAAGGTTCTCGTAATTGCGGCCGTTGAGCGGCAGATCGGTAATTTCCTCATTGCTTAAAGTTCCGCCCAGCGTGGCGGAAGTCGTATTGAGCAGCGGCACCTCTTCGTTTACCACGACCGTCTGAGTGGCATCGCCGGGTTGCAGCACTACATCGATGCGAACGTCGGTGGCTACTTCCAGTTGCACGTTGGTGCGTTCGAACCGCTTGAAGCCGCCCTTAGTGACGGTAACCTTGTATATCCCCGGCTCCAGGTCAGGCGCCACGTACTCGCCCGCGTTATCCGTTTCCAGACTGCGCGTGATACCGCGCTGCACATCCGTAATCTCCACTGAGGCACCGACGATCACTGCATCGCTCGCATCGCGAACATCGCCCAGGATTCGACCCGTGGAAGATTGCGAAAAAACGGGCCAAGTGAGTAGCAGTAGCCCCAACCCGACGACCAAAAAGCGAGTAAACTTTTCCCAATACGGGTGAACGGGCGAACGGCGCAGCAGCGAGTGCATTTCCATATTTCTCCCCCAACCTGTGCCAAAAGGTGCTAGACCGCCAAATGTGGTATGACAGCCCTACCACCCAACGATTTGCCATGTCAAGGTAATTTTTATCGAATCAATCTATGAATCTGTGGTATGATGGCTATACCAAATGTCACGTGGCGCCCAATCCTTGCTTATTTCGCCCTTTCCTTCCGCTTTTTCGTGTTTTCATGCGACTGTTCTGTTGGCGCGGCCATTCGCGCCTGTGCCCTATCAGTGACTCGGAGGATTGCGTCATGAGCATTGCAACTACGAATCCCGCCACCGGTGAAGTGCTGAAAAACTTCGAGCCGATCTCCGATGCGCAGTTGGAGGAGAAGCTACAGCGTGCTGTGGAGGCCTTCAACACGTTCCGCAAGACGACCTTCGCCAGCCGCGCGGCTCTGATGGTGAAAGCCGCGGAGATTCTGGAAGCCGACAAAGAAAAATTTGGCCGGATGATGACCACCGAAATGGGCAAGACCTATCGCTCCGCGGTGGACGAAGCCGTGAAGTGCGCTTGGGTGTGCCGCTATTACGCCGAGCATGCCGAGAAGTTTCTGGCGGACGAAGTGGCGGACGTTCCGGGAAGCAAGAGCTTCGTGCGTTACTTGCCGCTGGGCCCGATTCTGGCGGTGATGCCGTGGAATTTTCCGTTCTGGCAGGTTTTTCGTTTCATTGCTCCATCGTTGATGGCAGGAAATGTGGGACTACTGAAACATGCGTCGAATGTGCCGCAATCGGCGCTGATGATTGAGGATGTGCTGCGGCGGGCAGGATTTCCCGAAGGTGTTTTCCAGACATTGCTGATCGGCTCGAGCAAGGTTGCGAAGATTCTCGCCGATCCTCGGATCAAAGCCGCAACCCTCACGGGCAGCGAAGGCGCGGGCGTGCAGGTGGGCGTCGCCGCGGCGACAGACATCAAGAAAGTTGTTCTGGAGCTGGGTGGCAGCGACCCATTTATCGTGATGAAGAGCGCCAACCTTGAACAGGCCGTTACCGTCGGCGTGAAGGCGCGGGTGCTCAATAACGGCCAATCCTGCATCGCAGCGAAGAGATTTATCGTCGCGGAAGAAATCGCGGACGAATTCGAGCGGCTATTCGTGACAAAAATGGAAGCGCTGAAGGTGGGAGATCCGTTTGACGAGAATACCGACGTCGGGCCGTTGTCTTCCGCTGACGCGTTGAAAGAACTCGATGCAGACGTGCAGAAAACAATTCAAGCGGGAGCGCGACTGTTGACCGGCGGGAAGCGGCTGGATCGGCCTGGCAATTATTACCTTCCAACTGTGCTTGCCGATATTCCCAAAGAGTCTCCGGCGGCGTGCGGTGAATTATTCGGACCCGTCGCGTCCTTGTTTCGCGCCAAGAATGCGGAGGATGCGATTCGCATCGCGAATTCCAGTCCGTTTGGTTTAGGCGCTAGTGCGTGGACCAACGACCCGGCCGAACGCGAGAAATTCATCAACGGTCTGGAATCCGGGATGGTCTTCATTAACCGCATGGTGGCATCGGATCCGCGGTTGCCGTTCGGAGGAGTGAAACGGTCCGGCCACGGACGAGAACTGGCGATGTTCGGAATTCGCGAGTTCATGAACATAAAGACGGTTTCCATCGAAGGGGCTCAGTAATTGGGGGATGAGGGTACGGCGGAACCGCTCGCAGGCGTCGGCGGCAGGAGCCAATTGCGATGCCTTTGATTTGTGTGAAGCGCATGTGGTATGTCGGTCTGACCAGCAGAACGCGGGGACTTTAGTGCAGGAGGCTATATGTACAAGGTAGTACGGACGTCGCGCCTCTACGAGCAGATCGTGCAGCAAATCGAGGATTCGATCCTGAAAGGCACGCTCAAGGCCGGAGATCAACTTCCGTCCGAACGTGAACTGGCGCTGAAGTTTGGCGTGAGCCGCACGGCAGTGCGCGAGGCGGTCAAAGCGCTGCACGAAAAAGGCTTGGTGGAGGCGTATTCCGGGCGCGGAACGTTTATCACCGACGGGACGACGGAAGCCGTCCGGCAATCCATCAACCTGATGATGCGGATTGACCAAACGGAGGGCTCGGAAAATCTGGCGGAGGTGCGGCAGATTCTGGAGCCGGAAATTGCGGCGCTGGCCGCCACGCGCATTCAGGAACCGCAGTTGGTGCTGATGCGCGAAGCGTTCACGGTGATGAACGACGCGCTGAAAGATCCGGACGCCTACATTGAAGCGGACCTGGATTTTCATTTAGCGCTGGCCGAAGCCGCCGAAAATCCGTTGATTCTGTCGCTGCTCGATTCGATTGTGGGATTACTGCGCGAACAACGCATTCGCATATTTTTCGAAGATGGCGGACCGCAACGCGGCCAATATCATCACGCGCGAATTCTGGCGGCTATCGAACGGCGCGACCCGGAAGTCTCGCGCGCGGCGATGCGCGACCATCTGCAGCAGGTTCGAGAAGATTCACGCCCGCATCAGGGACGCGGCGCGGTTCGCGATTCAAACTCCAGATAACGGCGAGGAGCGGAATGGCCAATTTAGGTTTTGTCGGACTAGGCGTGATGGGCAGCGAGATGGTCAGCCGCCTGCTCGGCAAAGGCCACACCGTGACGGGCTATAACCGAACGCGCGCCAAAGCGCAGCGCTTGATTGATCGCGGGATGAATTGGGCTGATTCGCCTCGCGCAGTGTGCGCCGCGGCAGACGTCACTTTCTCGATGGTCACGAACGAAAAAGCGCTGGCAGCAATTATGGAGGGCCCCGACGGAATCCTCAGCGCCGTGGCGCCGGGAAAGTTTTTGATTGATATGAGCACCGTGAGTCCCCACTACAGCCGCAGCGTCGCTGCCAAGACGCGCGAAAAAGGCGCGGACATGATTGATGCGCCGGTTTCCGGCAGCGTGATCACTCTGCAGGAAGGAAAGCTGTCGGTGATGGTTGGCGGACGCCGCGAGACATTCGAGCGCCTGAAACCGATCTTGGATGACATCGGGCCGAAAGTGACTTTCGTCGGCGACAACGGCCTGGCACTTTCGATGAAAATCGCGACGAACCTGAGCCTCGCGGTGCAAATGATGGCGTTCTGCGAAGGCGTCTTGCTCGCGGAAAAAAGCGGCATCGCGCGCAACATCGCTGTGGATGTGCTCACTAATAGCGCGATCGCTTCGCCGATGATCAAGTACCGCGGCCCGTTTGTGCTGACCATGCCGGCGGAAGCCTGGTTCGACGTGAACATGATGCAGAAAGACATGATGCTCGCGCTCGACATGGGCCGCGCGCTGGATGTGCCGCTGCCAACGACGGCCGTCTCGAACGAGTATCTCACCGCCGCGCGCGGGATGGGATTCGCGAAGCAAGATTTTGCCGTGGTTTTTGAAGTGCTCGCACGAATGTCCGGAGTGGCGAAATGACAACGGTTTCTGACCCCACAACAACGAGCGTTCGCGCAGGCGTCGAAAAATGGCTGCGCATGTACCGCCAGATGATGGCCATCCGCCTGTTCGAAGAAAATGTAAATGAATTGTACACGCGCGCACTGATGCCGGGCCTGGCGCATCTTTACATCGGCGAGGAAGCGATCGCGGTGGGAGTTTGCGAGGCGCTGCGTGCCGATGATTACATAACCAGCACGCATCGCGGCCATGGCCACTGCCTGGCTAAAGGCGCCTCGCCGAAATTGATGTTTGCCGAACTGCTGGGAAAAGAAGCCGGATACTGCCGCGGAAAAGGCGGTTCGATGCACATCGCCGATCCCGCCACCGGTAATCTGGGAGCGAACGCCATCGTTGCGGGAAGCGTCGGAATAGCCACTGGCGCAGCGCTTTCCGCGAAAACCTTAAAAACGGGACAAGTCGCGGTTTGTTTTTTCGGTGAAGGCGCGCTCGGCCAAGGCGTACTGTATGAATGCATGAACCTCGCGCAGCTCTGGAAGCTTCCGGTTATTTACGTCTGCGAAAATAATATGTACACCGAATACACGCATTTCTTGGAAATCACTGCGGGAGATATTCCCGCACGGGCCAGCGCTTTCGGAGTGCGCGCGGAAACCGTGGATGGGCAGGACGTGCGTGCGGTGCACGCTGTCGCCGGAGCCCTTGCCGAGCGCGCGCGGCGCGGCGAAGGCCCGGCATTTCTGCTGTGCAATACCTATCGCTATCGCGGCCATCACGTCGGCGATATCAATCGGGAATATTACCGTTCGAAAAAAGAAGAGCAACAATGGTTGGCGGAAAGCGATCCGATTAAGAATTTCGCCGAATGGCTGAAGTCTCAGAAGCACGCCGAGGGCGACACGCTGAGCGCGATTGATTCCGAACTAAGAGCTGAAATGGACAAGGCCGTGAAATTTGCAGTGGCTGCGCCATATCCCAGCGCGGATCAAGTTGACCAGGACGTCTATGCCTGAACCCGGAATTCGTGAAATAACTTTCGCCGAAGCGATCCGCGAAGCGCTGGCAGAGGAGATGCGCCGCGATGCGCGCGTCTTCATCATGGGTGAAGACGTGGCCGAGGCCGGCACGCCGTTCAAAGTGCTTTCCGGTCTCGTCGAAGAATTTGGTACCTCGCGCGTGGTGGACACTCCAATTTCAGAGGCTGGATTTACCGGCGTGGGCGTGGGCGCGGCGATGACCGGTTTGCGTCCCGTGGTGGACATCATGTTCGGTGATTTCATCACCCTGACCATGGATCAGATGGCCAATCAGGCGGCAAAAGTACATTACATGTCGGGCGGAAAGTGGAAAGTTCCCATGGTGATGCGCACCACGCTGGGTGCGGCACGGCGCTCCGCCGCGCAACATTCGCAATCGCTGCACGCCTGGTTCAGCCATATTCCCGGATTGAAAGTGGTCTTGCCTTCTACGCCATACGACGCCAAGGGTCTGCTGAAAAGCGCGATCCGCGATGATAACCCGGTGATTTTTTTCGAAGACAAGATGAGCTTCAAATTGAAGGGGCCTGTGCCCGAAGCCGAATACACTATTCCGCTCGGCGTGGCGGACATCAAGCGTCTGGGAGCGGACATCACCCTGGTCGGCACCAGCAGCATGGTGCAAGTCGCGTTGGAAGCCGCCGTGATGCTCGAGCAGGCCGGGATCAGTGCGGAAGTTGTGGACCCGCGAACGACTTGGCCGCTCGACGAACACACCTTGATCGAGTCCGTGAAAAAAACATCGCGCGCTATCGTGATTGACGAAGGTTACGGCCGCTACGGCGTCGCCGCCGAAATCGCGGCCACCATTGCCGAAGGCGCGTTTCATTATCTCGATGGCCCGGTAAAACGCATGGGCGCGATGCATGTGCCCATCCCGTTCTCGCCGCCGCTGGAAGACCTGACGGTGCCGACCGGGAAAACAGTTTTCGACACAGCCATGAAACTTTGCGGCCGGTCTTGATTTCGTAGTTTCAGGAGGGATGCCATGGCGTTACCAACGCAGGGAACGATGGCGGTGGATTGGGAACAGCGCATCGACTTCGATCGTCTGCGCACGGAACGCCTCCAGCGCGTGAAGGATCTTCTGTCCAAATCAGAAATGGGCGCGATTTTGTGTTTTGACATGAATAACGTGCGCTACATCACGTCCACGCACATCGGTTCATGGGCGCAGGACAAAATGAGCCGCTTCACGCTGCTCACGCGGAAGAGCGAGCCAATTCTCTGGGACTTCGGCTCCGCCGCCAGGCATCACCAGCTGCATTGCCCCTGGCTCGGCGATCGCTCACGCGCAGGCATTCCCCTGCTGCGCGGCGCGATGTCTCCTGAGATGGGCCGCGCCGAAGACGTCGCGAAAAAAATACGGATTGAGCTCGAAGAGCGTGGCTTGCTGCATGAGCCTCTGGGTGTCGACATCATCGAGCCGCCGATTCTTTTTGCGCTGCAGCGCGAAGGAATCAAGATCGTGGACGGCCAGCAACTGATGTCCGACGCTCGCGTCATCAAGACCCAGGACGAAATCGCGCTCCTAAATACCTCCGCGATGATGGTGGATGCGGCCTACGACGAGCTTTACCGCGCGATGAAGCCCGGCATGCGCGAAAACGAAGCCGTTGGGTTGGTCAGCAAAGTTCTGTACGACTTGGGTTCCGAGTATGTCGAAGCGGTGAACGCTATTTCCGGCGAACGCTGCAATCCACACCCGCACGTATTTTCAGACCGCGTGCTGCGTCCCGGCGATCCCGTGTATTACGACATTCTGCATTCCTACATGGGCTACCGCACCTGCTATTACCGCTGCTTCACGATTGGCTATGCATCGCATGCGATGATTGACGCCTACAAGCGCTGCCGCGAATACCTGGATGCGGCGATTTCGCTAGTGCGTCCCGGCCGCACGACCGGTGAAATTGCGGCGCTGTGGCCGAAGGCGCAGGAATTCGGATTCCCCGACGAAGAAGCGGCTTTCGCTTTGCAATACGGCCACGGCATCGGCCTCGCGATTTGGGAAAAGCCGGTGATCAGCCGGTTGGTTTCGCTCGATCATCCCTATGAGATCAAGCCCGGAATGGTTTTTGCTCTGGAAACTTTCTGGCCTTCCACCGATGGATGGGCTGCGGCGCGTATTGAAGAAGAAATCGTGGTCACCGAAACGGGCCACGAAGTCATCACGCGTTTCCCGGCGGAGCAACTGATGGTGGCTGGCGCGCATTATTTCACCGTGAATGGACCTATGTCCATGACGCGCGAATCGGAAGCGGCGCCGAGCAAGC
>Ga0209275_10000492_pt1 | contig 15435 bp, 14 predicted proteins | sample HubBroMetageREF2_FD_188344 | JGI IMG/M metagenome (GOLD analysis project Ga0209275, IMG submission 188344) | Reference soil microbial communities from the Hubbard Brook experimental Forest, New Hampshire, USA - Hubbard Brook CCASE Soil... | ecosystem: Environmental > Terrestrial > Soil >... | reverse complement strand
CGGCACCAGGCGCTCATCGATCCGCACCTGCTCGCACAATTCCCTGACCGCGACCACCTCGGGATCACTGCAGGCGGGGTCGGCTACCCGGTCCCGCGCCAGGGCGTCATCAAAGATCATCACACCCCCGGGGCGCAGCAGCCGGAGTGCTGCGACCAGGTAGTCGGGGTACTCGTGCTGGTCGGCGTCACAGAAGACCAGGTCGTACGCGCCGTCGGCGAGCCGGGGCAGCACCTCGAGCGCACGGCCGCTGATCAGCCGGTAGCGCCCTGCCGGGAACCCGGCGTCGAGAAACACCGACCGCGCCAGGCGCTGGTGTTCCGGCTCCACGTCAACGCTGGTCAGGGCCCCGCCGGGGCGCATGCCGCGGAGCAGGTAGAGACCCGAGATGCCGCACCCGGTTCCTATCTCGACCACTGACCTGGCACCGGTTGCGGAGGCGACAAAGCAAAGCGTCGCGCCGGTGACCGGCCCGACCGGGGCAGCGCCGCCCACCTCCGCGGCGTTCCTCCTCGCGGTCAGCAGCGGCTCGTCCTCGGGTAGGAAGTCATCGACATAGGCCATGGCGACCTGCGCACTCACGGTGTCTGCCTCCCGGACGGTCGGGCTGTCCTGCCGCAGCCTAGCGTCACCGGCCGTGATCCCGGGAACTGGCCAGGTTGTCTCGGCCGTTGATGTTACGCCGACGTGTAACACCAATGCCCGCCAGCGAACGGGAGTGAAGGGGGCTGGGGCGGGGGTGGGGGCCGCTGCCGGGAAGCCTCGGCGGGCAGATGGCGTTGCACAGGCTAGGGGAGCAGTGGAGGAGGTTGCGCGTGGACGAGGGCCAGCCAGTTCCGGCTGCCACTGCTGACTGGACGCCGCCCAGCTGGGACGACGTAGTCCGGGAGCACTCAGCCCGGGTCTACCGCCTTGCTTACCGGCTCACCGGTAACAGCCATGATGCCGAAGATCTCACCCAGGAGGTCTTCGTGCGCGTCTTCCGCTCCCTGTCCAGCTACACGCCGGGGACCTTCGAAGGCTGGCTGCACCGCATTACCACCAACCTGTTCCTTGACATGGCCCGCCGCAAGCAGCGAATCCGGTTCGAGGGCCTTGGCGACGACACTGCGGCGCGTCTCGGTGACGGCGCCCGGTCGCCGGCGGACGCCTTTGACGATCGGCATCTGGACAGCGACATCCAGGCCGCTCTCAAGGCGCTCGCGCCCGAGTACCGGGCAGCGGTCATCCTCTGCGACATCGAGGGCCTGTCCTACGAGGAGATCGCCGCCGCGCTAGGGATCAAGCTGGGCACTGTCCGCAGCCGGATCCATCGTGGCAGGGCACAGCTGCGTGCGGCACTAGAGCACCGGCGCCCGCGGCACCTCGGCGAGACACGGCTCCCGCCACAGCGTGCCCCGGTAGCCGCCAGACTCGCACAGGGGAGACAGGCATGAGCCATCTTGGGCATCGCCTTTCCGCCCTCATCGACGGAGAGCTCGATGGCATGGAACGCGACCGGGTGCTGGTGCACCTGGCCGGATGCGATTCATGCCGCGAGGATGCCGTCGCGCTGCGCACCCTGAAGCGGCGGATGAACGCGCTGGGCGAGGCCGCGGCCGACGCCGGGCTCACCCGGCGGCTGATGGGGCTGGCGCAGCCGGGTGACTCGCCCCTGCACGGCGGCCAGGCTCGGTGGTCTCACCTGGCGGCGGCAGGCTCATTCACGTCCCACGGCGGGCGCGAGCTGCGGCCGTCCTGGTACGTGGCGTTCGGCGCCACCGCGGTGGTCCTGGTTGGTGTCGGTACCGCGGCCTTCCTGGCCGGCGGCAGCCGGGAACATCCCGAGCCGAGGGTGACACCGGCAGTGGACACGTATGTGCTGCAGCACGATCTGATGACCGGCGTCGTCCCCGCCGGCTCCGCCGGATTCGGGTCACATCCCGGCAAGAGCATTTCGTCGCCCACGCCGTGAGCCATCGGGTGGCAGCTGGCTGGCGGATCGTCGGCCTGGCCGCGATACTCGGCCTGCTGGGGTCGGGCGTGGCCGGGCTCGCGTTGGCGGACTCGTCGGCCGGGTCATCGGTCATGAAGCGCTCCGGCCTGGGCGGCGGCCCGTTGCGGCTCGCACGCCCGGCGCGCACCGCGGCGAGCAGTGCTGGGCTGCGGCTGCTCCAGGAGGCTGCGACGGCCTGCCGGGCCACGTCCTACCACGGTGAACAGGTCGTGCTCTGGTGGGGTCCGGGCGAGACCAGCGCATCCCTGGTCGACGTGTGGCATCAGCCGGGCCAGATGACCCTGGTGCAGGCGGCCGATGTCCCGCCGGACAAGGCAGTCGGCGCGGGGATCCTGCCCGGAGCCGCGGACGATCCGGACCCGGACGGGATCCTCGGCGTATCGAATCAGCTCCTGGTCTTGCTCCAGTCCAACTACCAGATCGCGTACGTAGGCCGAGGATCGGCGATCGGCCGCACGGCGCTGGTGGTCGAGGTCCGAAGGCCCGGCGGCGGTGGCCTGGCCGCACGATTCTGGCTTGACGCCGCGACAAAGCTCCCGCTACGGCGGGAGATCTTCACCTCTGGCTCGCACCTGATCAGCGAGGACTCCTTCGTCAACCTCCAGCTCGGAGCCGGTGCGCTTGGCGCCATGCCCGCCCCGGCAGGCGGGCCCTGGACCACACGTCTGGACTCGGTCACGCTGACGGCGCTCAGAACCAAGGGCTGGCCACTTCCCGCCCGGTTGCCGGGCAACCTGGTCCTGTTCGCCGCGACTCAGACATCGGCCCCCTCCGGCCGTGTGATTGATCTCTCGTATTCCGACGGCCTGGCCGTAATATCCGTTTTTGTCCAGCGTGGCGAGCTAGCCAAGCCGATGCCGGGCTGGCGGCAGATCGGAATCCGCGGGAAGACCGTCTACTCGATCGATCCCGACGAGCGCAGCTTTGCCTGGTCTTCAGGGGGGTTCGTGTACACCGTGGTCGCCGACGCCCCAGCGGCGGTGGTCAGCCAGGTGGTGGCCGCCATGCCAAACTCCATCCCACCCGGATTCTGGGGCCGGATGGCCGTCGGCTTCCGCCGGCTCGCCTCCTGGCTTAACCCGTTGCACTGATTAGGCCTATCGCGTCCGGCTCTGGGAAATGTATGCCTGAAGCGGCGGCCGCGCGGCAATAGCCAACGGGGGAGGCCGCCTCGGGGGAGGCGCACCATGTCCGACGGGTCTGTGCGCGAGGGGGCGCCCGGTCCGGCCAGCCAAGCGGGGCCGCCTGGCCAGGCCGCGCCAGCGGCTGACCTGGCGGCTACGCCCGGTGTGGCTGGGTCCGCGCATCCCCCAGATGATGACCCTCCTCCCGCCGCGAATCCGCCCCAGCCGGCGGATTCGTCGTATTGGCTCGACCTGGACCGTTCGCCCGGATCCAGTTCGCCCGGATCCAGTTCGCCCGGATCCCATGGCACGTCGGCGAATGGCATCCCGGCGGACCCCGACGCCAAGCCCGCAGCCCAGGGCAGGCACCGCGGCTGGCTGGCCGGATCCCGGCTGCCGGTGGTCATCCTGGTCATCGCGGTGGTGTCCGCGCTGGTCGGTGGCCTGATCGGCGGGTTCGTCGGCTCGCGGCCACTGACGGGAACGCAGCCGAGTTATAGCCTCGGCACCACGGCGCCCGCGCTGACCAACAGGCCGGCGGATTCGGTCGCGGGCATCGTCGCGCGCGTCCTGCCCAGCGTGGTCATGGTCAAGGTGAACGGTGACGAGGGCACCGGATCGGGCTTCATCATCAGCGGCGGCTACATCGTCACCAACAACCACGTCGTCACGCTCGACGGCGCGGTCAGCCACTCCTCGCTGCAGGTTGTCTTCAACGGCGGGCAGACGGCATCCGCGCGGCTGGTGGGCGCCGACCCATATTCGGACATAGCGGTGCTGAGGCTGGCTCAGCCGACTCGCCTTCCCGCGCTGTCGCTCGGGAACTCCGCGAGCGCCGAGGTCGGCGATCCCGTTGTCGCCTTTGGCTCGCCCCTCGGGCTTGCCAACACCGTGACCAGCGGCATCGTCAGTGCGGTGAACCGCCCCGTCCAGCCGAGCATCGATAGCAGCGGAAACGGCCCGCAGGTGTACTACGACGCGATCCAGACCGATGCCCCGATCAACCCCGGCAACTCGGGCGGACCGCTGGTGAACGCCCAGGGTCAGGTCATCGGGATGAACGCCGAGATCGACACGCTCGGCGCCGATCCGGTCAGCGGGGTCCAGAGCGGGAACATCGGCCTTGGGTTCGCGATCCCGGTCAACCAGGTCCGCATCGTCGCGACGGAACTCATCCAGACCGGCCGGGCCGCGCATTCGGTGATCGGCGCGCTGGTCAACACCGACTACGCGGGCAACGGCGCGCAGATCGCCCCGTCGCGCTCTGGCTCCGCCCCGTCGGTCACCCCGGGCGGTCCCGCGGCCCAGGCGGGCCTCCAGCCCGGGGACGTGATCATCCGGTTCGCGGGCCAGCCCATAACCGACGCGACGGCCCTTCTGGACGCGATTCGCTCCCAGCAGCCGGGCACCCGCGTCTCCGTCACCTTCATCCACTCCGGCGCGACCCACACGGCGGACATAACCCTCGGCTCCGCCGAGTCGTTACAAATGACCGCAACGTAGTTACCGGCGTCGCCGGGAATCCGGACAATCCACGTTACCGGCGTCGCCGGGAATCCGGACAATCCACTCGCCATCGCGGCCTGGCGAGCGCGACGCCGGTACTTCTCACGGGTTTCAGTCAATTCGTGCCCCATTTTATGGTGGTTTGGGCTTACTGAACCCGTGAAGACTTGGGATGGGCGCGACGCGAGGGATTGCATGAGTTGGGGCTGGGGCGAGGGGTGGCGCCTGGAGTGGGACGGTGGTGGAGCCGGAGTGAGACCAGCGCGGGCTTCATGGCAGGCGCCTCGACGGTCTACATTGGGAGGCAGCGGACCCCACCGCGAGTTCTCCAAGACTCTGGAGCAGTCTCGTGTTCGACCTGTCCATCGAGAAGATCCTGGTTCTCGTTGTGCTGGCGCTGATCATCTTCGGTCCCGACCAGCTGCCGAAGATCGCTGGTCAGGCCGGACGGGCCTTGCGTGACCTGCGCCGCATAGCCGAGAGCGCAAAGGCGGACCTGCAGGAGGGCCTCGGCCCGGAGTTCCGCGACTTTGACATCAACGAACTGCACCCCAAAAACTTCGTGCGCAAGCACCTGTGGGACGAGTTCGACGGAAACGGGCACGGAAGCGGGAACGGAAACGGGAACGGGAACTCCGGGACCACTCCGCAGGAAGCCGCCGCGTTCTCGGCGGCCAGTGAATCCTCGATGCTGGCGCCCAGCGAGCCCCCTCCGTACGACTCCGAGGCCACCTGAGAGAGCCCGGTCAGGCCGACGTCGCGCCGGAAGTCCGGTCAGGCCGACGTCGCGCCGGAAATCCGGTCAGGCCGACGCACCGCCGACGGTGCGGTCATACGGGTGTGAGGCCGAGCGGGCGCCCGGCCAGGCCCCGGGACTTGCCGGCCAGGCCTTCGGCGATCTTCGTGAGCTCCAGCGCGGCCGGTGAGTTCGGGTCGGATAGCACGAGCGGCTTTCCTTCGTCGCCCGCCTGCCGGAGCCGGACGTCGATCGGCACCTGGCCGAGCACGGGAACCCGCGCGCCGATGATCCGGGTAAGCGTTTCGGCCACGGCCTCGCCGCCGCCCGAACCGAACACGTCGACGTGCTCGCCGCAGTGCGGGCACGGCAGGTATGACATGTTCTCGATCACGCCGACAACCCGCTGGTGCAGCTGATTCGCTAGCGAGCCCGCTCGCTCCGCCACCTCGGCCGACGCGAGCTGCGGCGTGGTGACGACGATCATCTCGGAGCCGGGGATCAGCTGGCCGGCCGAGATGGCGATGTCCCCGGTGCCCGGCGGCAGGTCCATCAGCAGCACGTCAAGGTCGCCCCACCACACGTCGGCGAGGAACTGCTCGAGCAGCCGGTGCAGGATCGGCCCGCGCATCGGCAGCGGCTCGTTGCCGTGCTTCATCATGCCGGCCGAGATCGCGCGCACGCCGTTTGCTTCCGGCGGCATGATCATCTGCTCGACCTTGGTCGGCCGCCCGGTCACGCCGAGCATCCGGGGCACCGAGTGGCCATAGATGTCCGCGTCGAGCAGGCCCACCTTCTGCCCGGCGGCGGCCATGGCCGCTGCCAGGTTGACCGTCACCGACGACTTGCCGACGCCGCCCTTGCCGCTGGCGACCGCGAAGACCTTGGTCAGCGAGTCCGGCTGGGCGAACGGGATGACGCGCGCCGGAGCGCCGCCCCTGAGCTGGGCCTGCAGGGCGGCCCGCTGTTCCTCGCTCATCACGTCGAGCTCGACCTGTACCCGGGACACCCCATCGAGCTTGCTCACGGCGGCCGTGACTTCCCTGGTGATCGTGCCGCGCAGCGGGCAGCCGGCCACCGTCAGCCAGACATCGACGCGTACCGCCCCGTCCGCGGCGACGGCCACGTTCTTGACCATGCCGAGTTCGGTGATCGGGCGGTGAATTTCTGGATCGTTGACGCCTGCAAGCGCCTGCGTGATCTGATCAATCGTGGGCGGCGAGGATAGCGCCGACGGTGTAGGCATGACACCCATGCTATTGAGCAGTCCCCGGCCAGTCGAAATGAACGCCGGTGCTCGCGGTACGAAAACGCCCTGGGGGTAGGGGCCGCCCGGCGGCGGGAGACGGCCGGGCAGGCGAGATGATGCCGTGCATGGCGGAGTTGCAGCAGGTCGGCCTCAGGCACCCGGCCGCGGAGCTGGTCCGGGACATCCAGCGCAACCGCACCGGAATTCCGCGGCGCACGTTCGTCGCCGAGGGCCTGTTCGAGAACAATGTGGTTCTCGAGGCTGGTGTGACTATCGACACGTTCCTTTGGTGCCCCGAGGCCGCGTACTCCGACGAGGCAAAGACGCGCAGCTCGCAGCTTGCCGCCCGGGCTCGCCGCGCCTACCGGATCTCCGAGAAGACCCTCGCCTACCTGACCGAGCGGCCCAACCCGGACGGCCTGATCTCGATCGCCCGGCTCCCGGACACCGACCCCGAGGCGTTCGCGTTCGGGCCCAGTGCCCTGGTCCTGGTGATCGACGGGATCGAGATTCCCGGAAACCTCGGCACGCTCATCCGGACCGCCGACGCATGCGCCGCCGACTGCCTGGTGCTGACCAACCGGCGGACCAGGCTGACCCACCCCAAGGTGCTCCGCAGCAGCCAGGGGATGAGCATCAGGGTGCCCGCGATCGAGTTCGATGCGGTGCCCGACGCCATCGCCTGGCTGGGACGGCACGGCTTCACCGGGTACCTGGCCGACACCGACGACAGTGTGAACTACCGGGGCTGCGACTACACCGGGCGCACCGCGCTGGTCGTGGGCAGCGAGCGGTACGGGATCTCGCCTCCCTGGCAGGCGTCCGGCTTCCGCCGGATCGGGATTCCTATGCTTGGCTTCGCGGACTCGCTCAACGTCGCGGTATCCGCGGCGGTGCTGCTGTACGAGGCGAGGGCGCAGATGAACGGATGGGGAGGCGGATGACCCGGCCACGGCGGTCTTGCATTTCGGTGCCTGGCAGCAGTGAGAGATTCCTGGCCAAGGCCACTGGCCTGAACGCTGACCAGGTCCTGCTCGACCTGGAAGACTCGGTCGCGCCAGATGCGAAACACGAGGCGCGGGGCAACGTGGCGGCCGCGCTGCAGACCGGGGACTGGGGCGGCAAGGTCCGGTCCGTGCGGGTGAACGGCGCGACCACCCGGTGGGCCTACCGGGATGTGGCAGACGTGGTCGAGCGCGCGGGGCAGTATCTCGACACGATCATCCTGCCCAAGGTGACCGGGTCCGATCACGTCGCCTGGCTGGACCTGCTGCTCGGCCAAGTCGAGCAGGCGGCAGGCCTGCCGCAGGGCGGGATCGGGATCGAGGCCCAGATCGAGGACGCGGCCGGGCTGGCCCGCGTGGAGCAGATCGCCGGGTGTTCGCCCAGGCTCGAGGCGCTTGTGTTCGGGCCCGCCGACTTCATGGCCAGCCTCGGGATGCGTTCGCTGGAGATCGGCGCGCAGCCGGCCGGGTACGCGGGCGGCGACGCGTTCCACTATCCGCACCTGCGAATCCTGGTCGCCGCGCGGGCGCACGGGCTGCAGGCGATCGACGGCCCGTTCGCCGCGATCGGCGATGCCGGCGGCCTGCGCCGGTCGGCCACATCGGCGGCCGCGCTGGGGTACGACGGCAAGTGGGTGATCCATCCGGGCCAGATCGAGATCGTGAACGACGCGTTCTCGCCCGCGCAGGCCGACTACGACCGTGCCGAGCTGATCCTCGAGGCCTACGAGTACTACACGTCCGTGCGCAAGCGCGGCGCGGTGTCGCTGGACGGCGAGATGATCGACGAGGCCTCGCGCAAGCTGGCCCTGACCGCGGTGGCGCGAGGGCGCGCCGCTGGCCTCGAGCGGACCTCCAGGTTCCGGCCGCCGGACTAGGCCAGCGGGGCGATCAGCGGGCGGGTGTAGGGGTCGCCGTTGCGGCGGCTGCCTCCCTCGCCGCCGACGGCCCAGCAGCTGCTGCCGCAGGCCAGGCCGCTCAGGTACCCGCTGTGGCGCACCGCGGGCACGGTCACCGCGACCCAGTCGGTTCCCTGCCAGCGCAGCGCCAGCGGCTGGTGTTTGCGGGTCATGCCCAGCAACCAGCACCCTTTGCCACCGGAACAGGTCAGCCCAACGGGGTGGGTCAGCGCGGCGGAGCTGACCGGCGTCCATGTCCTGCCGTTCCAGACGTCGGTGACCAGCTTGGTTCCGTTGTAAGCCGCCAGGCACATGGCCGGCTCGGTACAGCCGAACAGCGAGGGGAGCGCGGCGGTGCCCGCCGACGACATGGGCGGGGCAACCGCCGTCCAGCGGCCTGCGCTGAAAGCGGCTGCCCCGGCGGCGCCGTTCCGAACCCCAAGGGCGAGGCAGTAGCCACGTTCCGGGCAGGAGAACTGCTGCGGCTGCAGGCCTCCGGCCACCGAGGTGACGATGGCCCACGCCGACCCGTTCCAGTGCTCGAGCAGGTCGCCGGTAACGCCGGATCGCGCCTGAGTGCCGCCGGTCGCCCAGCAGGCGTCCGGCGAGGCGCAGCTGACGGCGTCGAGCTGGCCGCCGCGTACGGCCGGAGAGGGCGCGAGCTCCCATGCCCCGCCGGTCCAGTGCTCGATGATCGGCTGACCGCTCGTCGCGCTGCCGCCCACGGCCCAGCAGTCCGTGACCCCGGGGCACGCGACGGCCTCGAGCGCGTCCCTAGGCCCGGGCGCCGCCACGGCCACCGTGCGCCAGCGCCCGGCCGTCTCGTGCTTCAGCAGCGGACGGCGGGGCTCCGACAGCGTGTTCCCGCCCGGGGCCTCTGCTGTCTGCCCGACGGCCCAGCACTGCGCCGCGCTCGGGCAGGCGACCGCGTTCAGGTAGTTGTCGGGGTAGGTCTTCGTGGCCGCGTTTTTGTCGAAATGATGCACGGCCAAGACGTCGATTCCCACGATCAGGAGCGCGGCAACGACCGCGACGAGGCCGATCAGCTGCCGCCTGCTCATCGGGAAACCGGCCTCCGTCCGCCGAGGAAGTAAAACTGGGGCTCGCCGACCTGGGTCCGCCTGGCAAGTAACACCTGGAACTCGCCGGCCTGGGTTCGCCCGGCAAGTAACACCTGGAACTCGCCGGCCTGGGTTCGCCCGGCAAGTAACACCTGGACCCGCCGGGCTCTGTCCGCCTGGCAAGTAAACCTGGACCCGCCGGGCTCCGTCCGCCCGGCAAATCCACCCTGCTGAGGAATGATATCGGCGGCCGAGGCCCGCTCAGCCGCGGCGACTCACGGGGGGTATACGCCCCAGGCGGTGAGATACCCGGCCAGGCCGCTGGTAAGCGGCAATCTCTCCAGATCCGCGGCCGCGGCCCAACGGGCGTCGGCCGCGTCATCGCCAGCGGCGAGCTCACCTCCGGTGACGACCGCCAGGTAGTCGCTGACGTCGATGACCGTCCCGTCGGCCCCCGGCAGCTCGGCGGTGCCGAGCAGGCGGCGGCACTCCACCCGCAGATTCGTCTCCTCCAGGACCTCTCTGGCCAGCGCCTGCTGGTGAGTCTCGCCGGGCTCGATCCGCCCGCCCGGCAGCGACCACAGCCCGGCGCCGGGCTCGTGACCACGCTTGATCAGCAGCAGCCGGCCAGCCGAATCCTTGATCACCGCGCCGACGCACGGGATTCGCCTGGTGGTCACCCGCTCAGTATGTGCCACCCACCTACCTACCTATCCCCCTTCACCTGCGCGCCGACGGTGCATCGGCGAAACGGACGCGGCCTTGCATCCCCGGCTTCTGGCTGGCACCCCGAAGATTCTTCGTGGCCGCACCCTTTCGCCGCGGATGGCCTTGTGAGGGGATGGGGGATGGATTCTGCGATCGGCGTCAGAGCTGTGGTTGGTCCCCGGCCCGAGCCCGGTTGCTGACTGGAGCATCGGGCAATGGCTGCGGCTTGGGTCTTCCTGCGAGCTGAACTGCGCAGGCGCTGGCGCGCCTGGCTGAGCGTGGCGCTTCTTGCCGGGGCGTTCGCTGGTGTCGTCACGGCCGCCGCGGCCGGGGCGCGGCGGACGGATTCCGCTTACCCGCGGCTGCTGGCCTGGAGCAAGGCACCAGACATTGTGATCGTCTCCGGTTACTCGGCGGACTTTGCTCCGCTGCCGCGCGCGGCACTCGCCAGGCTGCCGCAGGTAACCGCCATGGGCTATGTCCAGGGAATCGACTTGGTGGCACCCACCGATATCACCCTGCTCGCCCCAGAGGACAACCGGATTCCCGGAGGCTTCTGGAAGAGGAAGATCGTGGCGGGGCGGCTGGCCGATCCCCGCAGGCCCAATGAAGTCAACGTCTCGTTCACGCTGGCGCAGGCGCGGCATCTGAAGGTAGGAGACACCCTTCCTGTCGTGCTGAAGACCGCGCGCGGCGAGCCAGTCCGGTTCGTGTTCCGGGTCGTCGGGGTCGAGGCCGCGGCGTCCGAGTTCCCTCCTCAGACCGATGCCGGGTCAGGTGACGTCTGGACCACCCCGGCGTTCTGGCGCACGCACCGTGCCAATCTCCAGACCTTCCCAGAAGCCGCGCTGCGGCTCCGCCACGGGGCCGCCGACGTCCCGGCGGTGCAGCGCTCGCTGGACCGACTAGCACGCGGCCTGAACGCCGGGACCGTTCCGCTCGCCGCGCAGGCCGCCAATACCGAGCGTTCAATCCACCTGCAGGCCGTCGCCCTGTGGCTACTCGCCGGATTCCTCGGTGTCATCGGCGTGCTGGCGCTCGGGCAGGTGCTGGTCCGGTTGAGCTTCGTCGAATCCTCTGACTGTGCCGCCCTGCGGGCGCTCGGCATGAGCCGCCGCCAGCTGATGGCGGTCGGCGTCGGCCGTGCGGCTGCGATTGGCACCGCCGCGGGCGGCGTGGCGGTCGCCCTTGCCTTCGCGCTCTCTCCGCTGCTGCCAGTCGGTCTGGCCGGGCTGGCCGAGCCGCATCCGGGCCTGGACGCGGACGGCCTGGTGCTCGCGACCGGAGGGCTCGCCACGATTCTCGTCACCGTCGCCGGGGCCAGCCCGTCTGCGTGGCGGATGGCGGCCACGGGCCATGCGCCCGACGCCGTTTCCGTCGTCCGTGGGCGGGCAGGGCCGCTCGCCTCGCTGATCGGCGGCTCCAGGTCCGCTGCCCGGATGATGGGCGTCCGCCTGGCCCTGCATCCCGGCGCGGGCCCGACGGCCCTTCCGGTCCGCAGCACGATCGGCGGGGCGGTCGTCGGCGTAGCCGCGCTGAGTGCGGCCCTGGTGTTCTCCGCTAGCCTCAGTCACCTGCTCGCCACCCCCCGCCTGTACGGCGTGGCCTGGGACGCGCTGGTAAGCAGCTCAAACGGCGCCGAGCTCACCCCTGTGGCCAGGATCGTGGCCCGCGACCCGCACGTGGCGGCCTGGTCGGCCGGGTACTCCGACGGCCTGCTGCAGGTTGACGGCGCCGCGGTCGGCGCCATCGTCATGGGCCAGGGCCGCGGCCCCTCCCTCATGGGGGTCCCGGTCCAGGGTCGGCTGCCGCGGGCCCGGGACGAGATCACCCTCGGCTCGCAGACGCTGGCCTCGATGCGCACTCGCGTCGGCGCAATCGCGCAGGTGTCCATGCCCGGCCAGCGCCCGGTGCGGTTCCGGATCGTCGGGACCGCGATCTTCCCGACCCTGAGCGACGCGCTCGGGCTCGGCCAGGGAGCCGCGCTCACCCTCGCCGGGCTGCGCCGACTGCCCGGCGTGCCGGCCGCGCCGCTCGACGCGCTCTTAGTCCGGTTCGGCTCCGGTACCGACCCGCAGGCCGCGACGGGCACGCTCACATCCCAGGCCGCCCGGGCCGGCCCGTTCATCGTTCAAGGACCCGCAACGCCGACCGACCTGGTCAACTTCGGCCGCGTACGGAGCCTGCCGATGCTGCTGGGCATCGCGCTCAGCGGTCTTGCGCTGGCGACGATCGCGCACCTGCTCATGACCTCCGTACGGCGGCGCCGCCGCGATTTCGCGATCCTGCGCACGCTCGGCTTCACCCGCGGCCAGATCCGCCGCACCGCTGCCTGGCAGGCGGCCACGCTCACCGCCGCGGCGCTGGCCATCGGCATCCCGGCAGGCCTGGTCTGCGGCCGCGTAGCCTGGCAGATCTTCGCCCGCCATCTCGGCATCCTGCCGGTAGTCGACATCCCTCTGCTGCAGTTCGCTGTCGTGATAACCACCGCCCTGGCACTGGCTGTAGCCGTCGCGGTGGTCCCCGGCGAATCCGCCGTTCGAGCGCACCCAACCCACGTGCTCAGAAGCGAATAGCGCCCACGGCCGCGCCGGAGCGTAGCCGCCCGGCGGCAGCGGATGGACAAGCACCCGGCGTGGTATCAGTCCGGCCGTGTCGGCGGGGTGACACAGGTCTGCGTCTGCTGGCTGACGGCCTGCGCACCGGCGGCTACGCGTTCCAGTTCGTCTCGGCGCCGCAGGTGGTAGCGCGACAGAGCCCGGGGCTGACAGACGCTGAGAAACGACGAACGGTACTTGACGTTCCCGGTCAGTCGCGTAACGGTCAGTAGTCATGAAGACTGCGCCCACCTGCCCGCGCTGCGGTGGCCCGGTACGCGAGCCCAGCGCCTGGACCAGCGCGTGGCACTGCGACGTGCACGGGCAGGTGCATCCGCTGCGGTCGGCGCACAGCCCAACGGCCGCAGGGCTCGAAGGGCTGCTGCGGGGCGTGGCGGTCCCGGTGTGGCTGCCGTGGCCGCTGCCCACGGCCTGGCTGGTCACCGGATTCGCCGGCGCCGGTGACGAGCGCACCGGCGCCAGGGCCTGCGTGGTCGCGTTGTCTGGCCCGGGGCCGGTGGGCGGGCCCGGCGAGATGCTGCTTGTCTCCGAGGAACTCGGGGTCGGCCTTGGCGCCAGGTTCGCCGGGCTGGACGGGCCCGACCCGGGCAGCGGCTTCGCATCCGGGCCGTCGGACGCGCTGGTCAGGTTCGACAACCACGAGTTCCCGCTGTGGCACGTGGAGTCTCCGGAGCGCGCCGCATTCGCCGGCGAGATGATGGGCAACTGGCTCTGGCTGATCCTCTGGCCGGACACCGCGGGCATGATGCTGATGGATCCGCTGGAACTGCGGGACCTCCGCGATCCCGGTCAGGATCTCGACCTGCCGTTCGGCGCGCCGTCGCCCCGGCTGCCCTAACCTTTCGAGCCATGCGCGCGGATATGCACAGCCACAGCACGGCCTCGGACGGCACCTGCCCGCCCGAGGAGGTCATGCGGCGGGCCAGTGCCGCCGGGCTCGACGCGATCGCGCTGACCGACCACGACACGGTGGCGGGGCACAGCGCTGCCGCCGGGGCGCTCCCGCCGGGCCTGACCCTGGTGCCGGGCATGGAGCTGTCCTGCCGTCTGCAGGGGCACAGCGTGCACCTGCTCGGCTACCTGTTTGATCCCGCCGACGCCGAACTGGCCGCGGAGTGCGCCAGGATCAGGGAAAGCCGGGTGCACCGGGCCAGGGCGATGGTCGAGCGGCTGGCCGAGCTCGGCGTGCCGGTCACCTGGGAACAGGTCAGCGCGCTGGCCGGAGATGGCGTGGTCGGCCGGCCGCACATCGCGCGGGCGATGGTGGCGGCAGGTGCGATCTCGTCACCGGGCGAGGCGTTCGGCCCGGACTGGATCGGCGCCGGCGGGCGGGCCCACGTCACCAGGTACGCGCTCGATCCGGCGCGCGCAATCGCGCTGATCCGGGCGGCCGGAGGGGTCACCGTGCTGGCACATCCGCGGGCCGGGTCACGCGCCTGGATGATGCCGGACGATGTGATCGCCGACCTGGCCGCCGCCGGCCTGCACGGGATCGAGGTCTGGCATCCGGACCAGGAGCGGTCGCAGCGGTCGCACCTGACGGCCCTGGCCGCGGACCTTGGCCTGGTCGCCAGCGGGGGAAGCGACGACCATGGAGCGCTGACCGGCTACCGGATCGGCAGCGAGACGATCGTGCCCGAGGAGTACCAGCGGCTGCTGTCTGAGGCCACCGGCGCCGCTCCGGTACGGGGACTGTGAGCTCGTTTCGCCGGGTCGGCTCGGGTGACAGGGCGCCACGCGCGCAGGCTCGCTATTGTCGCTGTGACCGCCACGGCAACCGATCACCGCGCGGTCCCGTCAGGCAGGGCCGAGAGGAAGGCAGGTCGCCATGGAGGCGCGGATCGAGCGCACTGGAACCCGCTCTAACAGCTGGATTGTCGGTGACGACGAAGAGGTCATCGTCATCGACCCGGGCGACGACGCGGAAACGGTGCTGACCGCCGTCGGCGATCGCGAGGTCCTCGCCGTGATCTGCACGCACGGTCACGCGACCCACACGGCCGCCGCCATGGAGGTGGCGGCCCGGGATGAGGCCCCCGTGGCGTTGCATCAGACGGACCGCGTGTACTGGCGGGAGGCGCACCCGAGGGACAACCCCGAGATCGACATGGAGGACGGCGGCATCTTCGAGGTCGCCGACGTCTCGCTGGAGGTGCTGCACGCCCCGGGGCACAGCCCAGGCTCGGTGTGCATCTACAGCGAGGACCTCCGTGCGCTCTTCGCCGGCGACGTGGTGTCCGCTGCCGGGCCGGTCCCCTATGAGAAGGAGTTCCCTGACTTCGCCAGGCAGCTCAGCTCGATCGGCGCGCACGTGCTGACGTTGCCGGGGGAGACCCGGGTCCTGCCGGGGCACGGGGACGAGTTCACGGTCGCCGCGGCCGAGAAGAAGTTCGATTCCTGGGTGACCGCCGGACCCAGCTCGCTGGCCAGCGATCCTGGCGAGCCGTAGCCGGAGCGCTGCTCGCTGGCACGGGGCGGGCCCGGGCGAGGCGGCCGCGTCGGCTCGCGTGGACTGCGGCCCGGGCGGCCGGGTG
>Ga0209275_10000491_pt1 | contig 15439 bp, 15 predicted proteins | sample HubBroMetageREF2_FD_188344 | JGI IMG/M metagenome (GOLD analysis project Ga0209275, IMG submission 188344) | Reference soil microbial communities from the Hubbard Brook experimental Forest, New Hampshire, USA - Hubbard Brook CCASE Soil... | ecosystem: Environmental > Terrestrial > Soil >... | reverse complement strand
CCCGGCTTCACGATGACCGCTGGCACCTCGGGGTAGTAGCGCTGGAACATCTCCCGCATCTCATGCAGCACCGAGGGAACGGTCGAGCACAGCGACAGGCCGCTGATGTCGGGCGGCTTACCGGCCGCGCTCTGGTCCAGCAGGCCCTGCAGGATCACCGCGAGCTCGTCGGCGGTGCGGACCGGGTCGGTGGCGATCCGCCAGTGCTCGACCACCTGGTCGCCGGAGAACACACCGAGCACCGTGTTGGTGTTGCCCACGTCGATCGTCAGCAGCATGGCGTTCCTCCACGGTCGGTGCAGAGCTCTACCGACGCGTTGTCTATGAGCCGCGTCGCGCCGCATCTGGCCGCGACCACCAACAGCGCCTGGCCCTCGTAGCCATCGTCCACCCCGGTGAACATGACGGGGTCAACCAATTCCAGGTAGTCGAGCACCAGCGGCGGGTCGGCGGCTGCGGCCTTGTCGAGCACGGCGCGCGCGGCGGCGAGCACCGCGTCGGGCCCGGAAGCGGCCGCCTGAGCCCCGGCCGCGAGCCCGCGGGACAGCGCCTGCGCCGTCGAACGCTCATCGGGCGAGAGGTACGCGTTCCTGCTGGAGACGGCCAGCCCGTCCGGATCCCGCACGATCGGGACACCCGCGACCTCCACGCCGAGGTCCAGGTCCGCGGCCATCTGGCGGACGAGCGCGAGCTGCTGCGCGTCCTTCCGGCCGAAGACCGCCACATCAGGACGGACTACTTCGAAGAGCTTCAGCACGATGGTCAGCACGCCGGTGAAGAAGCCGGGCCGCGAGCGCCCCTCCAGAAGCCGCCCGACCGGGCCGGGGTCGACGCGGATCAGCGGTTGCGACGGGTACATCTCGTCTGGCGACGGGGCGAACACTGCCGCTACGCCCTCTTCGGCGCAGACGGCCAGGTCCGCATCCAGCGTTCGCGGGTACCTGCCGAAGTCCTCCCCGGCACCGAACTGGAGCGGGTTCACGAACACGGACACCACGACGGTCCCGTTGCGCCCGGCGATCTCACGGGCCACGCGGAGCAGGACCCGGTGCCCGTGATGCAGCGCCCCCATCGTGGGGACCAGCACGACCGGGCCGGCGGACAGGCCCGCCCGGAGCGCGACGAACTCTGCCTTGGTCCTGGTCAGTGCCGTCTGCTTGGTCATCGGGGCGCCCCGCCGAGCACGCCGAGCAGCCGCTGCGCGTCCGGTGCGCTGAGCGTCCCGGCCGCCACCGCCCGGTCCGCGGTCAGCCGGGCCAGGGCGAGGTAGGCGGGCAGCGCCTCGGGCGCGTCGGCCCGCAGCGCGTTGACATGACTGGCCACGGTGTCCGCGTCGCCGCGCGCGACCGGGCCGGTGAGGGCGGCATCACCAAGGCGCAGCGCGTTGTCGAGCGCGGCCGAGAGCAGCGGGCCGAGCATCCGGGCCGGATTCGTCACGCCCGCGTCCCGCAGCAGGTCGCTGGCCTGCACCACAAGTGTCACCAGGTAGTTGGCCCCGCTGGCGAGTGCCGCATGGTACAAGTCGCGCTGCTCCTCGGCGATGAACACCGGCTCGCCGCCCATCTCAACCACCAGCGCCTCGGCGACCGGCCGCAGCGGTTCCGGTGCGGTGACCCCGAAGCTGATCCCGGCCAGCCTGTCGATGTCGTCGGGTCGCCCGGTGAAGGTCATCACCGGGTGCAGCGCGAGCGGCAGCGCGCCGGCCCGGACAAGCGGATCAAGCACCCCGAGGCCGTGGCGACCGCTGGCGTGCGCGATCAGGCGGCCCTCGACGGCGACTTCGGTCGCGGCCAAGCCGGCCACCAGGCCGGGCAGCACGTCATCGGGGACGGTCATCAGGACGAGGTCGGCGCTCGCGACCACTTCGGGAGGACGGGAGATCGCGACGCCGGGCAGGCGCTGCTCGATCCGCCGGATCGACGCGTCGGACACGGCGGACACGGCGGTGACGTCGTGACCCGCGCGGCCGAGCGCGACGGCGAGGGCGGTCCCCACCCGGCCTGCCCCGACGACACCCACCCGCAGCCTGGCTGGGTGCTCGCCCGGGATAGGCGAATTATCAGCGTTCATGTCGTTCCAGTCCTCGCCGGTACCGGACAGCGACGCTCAGGATATTCACTCCGGATCGTCGCGGTCGCTTTTCGGGGAGCGGCAGCAGCGCTCGAGGTACAGGGCGGCTGCGACCAGCAGGCCGGCCGCCACGGCTGTGATCCCGGCGTTGATCGCGTCGCCACGCGGGACCGCCAGGTTGAGAAAGCCCGCGGAGTACACGAAGAACCCGGCGGCGAGTCCCCCGAAAGCGGCGCCACCAAGGGAGCTCGCCTTGGCCAGCGCGGCCATCCGGGCGACCGCGATCGGCGCGAACGGCTTGCCATCACGGCGGCCCATGATCTTTGCGCGCAAGTTCCGGCCGCTCAGGGCCTCGGCGACGGCGAGCACAACCAGGGCGGGCGCCCCGGTCCACGGCAGCGTCGGCAGATCGGCAGCCGACGTCCTGACGGCCAGCCACGCCGCGAGCGCGCACGCGGCTGCGACGGCCAGAAGCGTCCGCGGCCGGGTTGGGGTCATGAGGGTCTGCGCAGCCCGGCGCCGGGATACAGCCGGACGCCCGCGGAGCCGACCTCGGCGAGCAGATCGGCCACCCGGCCGCGCCCAGGGATAACGGCCCCGGGATCCACGTCGTGCCACGGGGCGAGCACGAAGGCGCGCTCATGTGCCCGTGGGTGCGGCAGGGTGAGCTCAGGATCGTCGCTGACCTCGGTTCCGTAGACGATGACATCGACGTCGATCCTGCGGGGTCCCCAGCGCTCCGTGCGAACTCTGCCCAGCGTGTTCTCGGCCTTCCGGCAGCGTTCCAGGACCGCGCGGGCGGACAGCGTCGTGGCCGCCACGAGCACGGCGTTCAGGTACTCGGGCTGGGCCGGGCCGCCGACCGGCGCGGTCTCGTACACCGGCGAGACCTGGACACGAGACAGGCCCGGCCCGGTACACAACGCGTCAACGCCGCCCTGCAGGTTGGCCAGCCGGTCGCCGAGGTTGCTGCCCAGGGCGAGCACCACCGTCGGCCCGGGATCCGCCGCCGTCACGCGCGGCTCCGGCGGATCGTCACGGTCACGTCCTGCAGCGACTGGATCAGCGGCGCGTGCGGCTTGTGCACGGTTATCTCGACCTCGCGCACGCCCTCGTCGGCGGCCAGGCAGGCGGCGGCCAGGCGGTCGGCCAGCGTCTCGATCAGCGCGACGGGCTCTCCGGATACGACGGCCGCCAGCTGGCCGGCCACCGCCGCGTAGTCGATGGTCAGCGAAAGGTCGTCGGCGGCTGCGGCCTGCCGGGTGTCCACCCAGAGCACCGCGTCCACCACGAACTCCTGGCCGTCGCGGCGCTCGTGATCGAACACGCCGTGCCGGCCGAACACACGCAGGCCGAGCAAGCTGATGCGGTCCTCAGCCGCTCCGCCCATGCCGCTCATCACGCGGTTCCCCCCGCGCGGGCCGGGTCGGCCGCCCCGGCACCGTTGGCCGGTCGCCCCCGGTCCGCCGGCGCGGCTATCCCAGAAGCCGCCCTCCAGCGGGCGGCGACCCGGACGGCATCGGCGTTCGCAGCGACGGCGTGCACTCGCACGCACCACGCGCCCGCGGCCGCCGCGAGCGCGGACACGGCGACCGTCGCCTCGTCCCGCTCGTCGGCTGGGCGCGGCTCACCGTCGGCGCCCCGCAGCAGCGAGCCGAGGAAGCTCTTGCGCGACGCACCGACGAGTACCGGGAACGGGGTGTCGCCGCCGAGCCTGGCGATCTCGCCGAGACTGGTCAGCACGGCCCAGTTGTGCCCGTGCAGTTTGGCGAACCCGATGCCCGGGTCCACGATGACCGCTGATGGGTCGACACCGGCCGCCACGACCGCGTCGACGCGCCGCCTGAGTTCGGCGCCGACCTCGCGTACCACGTCGTCATACACCGCCCGCTCCTGCATATGGCGGCCGTACCCGCGCCAGTGCGTGACCACATACGGCACAGCGGCCTCGGCGACCAATCGAGGCATCCGCGGGTCGGCCAGGCCCCCGCTGACGTCGTTGACCAGGCGGGCGCCGGTGCCGAGCGCGGCCTCGGCCACGCCCGCCCGCATGGTGTCCACGCTGACCAGGACTCCGGCGGCGGCGAGCTCGGAGATCACCGGGCTGATCCGGCGCAGTTCCTCCGCCTCGGTCACCCGCTGCGCTCCGGGGCGGGTGGACTCGCCGCCGACGTCGACGATGTCCGCGCCATCGGCGGCGAGCCTCAGGCCGTGCGCCACCGCCGCGACCGGATCGAGCCACCTCCCGCCGTCGGAGAACGAGTCCGGGGTCACGTTGACGATGCCCATGACCAGGCACCGGTCCGGCGCAGGCAGGCCCGGGAGAACGGTCATGGTGGTCAATCTACGGGCTGCAGGGCCGTGCGGGGGCGCGCGGGGCGCCGCCCTGCGGTGCGCGGCAACCGGCTCGGCTACCGGTGGAATGCGGCGCGCACGTGGCGCCTGACTTTGCCGAGGCCGAGCCTGAGTGCGGCCCGCCGCGCGATCCTGCGCACCTCGACGGTCGGCCAGACGACAAAGGCCTCTGCCTCGAGGGCGGCCAGGCCGATCCTCGGGATGTCTCTGGTACCGGTGTAAACGACGAACCGCGGCACCCACTCCGGGCAGAACTTCGCGTTGAACTTGTACAGCGACTCGATCTGGAACCACCGCGACGCGACCAGCAGCAGTCCGCGCCAGGCCCGCAGCACCGGCCCGGCCCCGATCCGCTCACCCCGTTCCAGGGCAGCGCGGAACATGGCGAAGTTCAGCGAGATGCGCTTCACACCGAGATCGGGCGCGCGCTTGATGGCCTCCACGATGAGGAAGTCGTTCAGGCCAGGCTGGGCGGCACGGTCCCGGCGCATCAGGTCGAGCGAGAGACCGTCCGATCCCCACGGCACGAAGTGCAGGATCGCGCGGAGCACGCCGTCTTCGGTGGCCGTGGCGATCACGCAGTCGTCGTCGCCCACGCCGCCGACGCGGCCAAGCGCCATCGAGAACCCGCGCTCGGTCGGGTTCCCCCGCCAGGAGTCGGCCTGCCGGTTCAGCCGGTTGATCTCGTCCCGGGACATGTCACCCACCCGGCGGACCTCCGCCACGTAGCCGTGTTTGCACACCCGGGTCACCATCTGCCTGACGTTCCGCATGGACCGGCCCTGCAGGGTGAAGTCGGCCACGTTGACGATGGCCTCGTCGCCGAGTTCCAGCGCGGTCAGCCCGTCGCCCTCGCGGCACCAGGTCTCGGCGCCGAGCTCGCTGCATCCCAGCACCGCGGGCACCCACGCGTGCTGGGCCGCCTCGTCGAGGAACGCGTTGATCGCGCCCGGCCAGGCCTCGGGATCGCCGATCGGGTCGCCGCTAGCCAGCATGACCCCGGACTGGACCCGGTAGCCGATGCAGGACTTGCCGGTGGGCGACCAGATGATGCTCTTGTCGGTGCGCAGCGTGAAATAGCCGAGCGAATCCCGCTCTCCGCGGGCCTCCAGCAGCTCGTGGATCCGGGCCGCGTCCTGCGCGCCGAGCCGGCCCGTGCGGCGGGCCGGGCGGAGGAACAGGTACCCGGCGACGACGACAGTGAGCAGCCCGAGGCCTCCCATCACGAAGCCGAACAGGTCAGCGCGCGTCTCGGTGACGAAGTGGACCGGGCCGTTGAAGCCGACCAGGTTGTAGATCGCCGACTGCAGGCGCTCGGCCGGTGAGTAGTGGGCCTGCAGGCCGCCGCTGAACTCGAGATAGCAGAAGCCGATGATGATGTCGGCAGCGGCGAGGCCGAAGAACACCCACACCGCGCGCCACCGGGTCCGCGGATCGCCGATCGCGTAGAACTCGCTCCGGTAGATCCACAGCATGACCAGCAGGATCGCGGCGCCGATCACGGCCGCGACGTGGTGCCCGTCTGGCAGCGCGGTATGTACGATCGCGCTGACGCCGTGCACGATCACGCTGAAGGCGAGCAGCAGCATCACGCCCTGCCAGGCGCGCTTCTTCCGTCTGCGCAGGCCGTGCGAGAACATCAGCAGGAGCATCCCGACGATGACGTCGGCGACGCGGGGAAACAGGCTCAGCACGCCCGGCGCAACCTCGTTGAGCTTGTGCAGGGAATGCTTGAGATGGTCGTAGAACGGTCCGCTGCGCAGGCCCTCGATGATGTACGCGAGGCCTACCAGCAGCGACAGCAGCGCCGCGGTGACCGGCACCCAGCGGCGCTGGTGCCTGCGGTCCGGCGGGCGCCCGGCCAGCAGGCGGTCGAGCGGCGGCGCCGCGGTGGAAACCGGGCCGACGGCATCCGGGGCGGTGCCCTGCACCCTATCGCCGGTTTCGGGCTCGCCCGGCTCCGGCCCACTGCGCTCAGTCATGTCGGACACCTGCGCCGAGCCCCGGGTCACGGGGCACCAGGGTAGTCATCGCCGACGCGCAACGCGGGCAAACCCCTGAACACCGCGGCTAGCCTCTTCCCGAGCGGCCTGCTTCGCCGCCCAGAGGGCGATAAGGCAGTCGCGTCTGTTGATCGTGTGTCTGATTCAGCCATCTTTAAGACGCTCCCGGCGCCGGATCGGTTCTGCTTTCGCTGAGGAATTGCTCAGCGACGCCCAAGCAGCAAACTCATAGCTTCGGCGCGAGTTCGGTCGGAGTCAAGGAACATGCCGCGCACGGCAGATGTCACGGTCTTGGCTCCCGGCTTGCGCACGCCGCGCATGGACATGCACAGGTGCTCGGCCTCTATCACTACGATAACGCCGCGCGGCTCGAGCACGCTCATAAGTGCGTCAGCAATCTGGCTGGTCATCCGCTCCTGGACCTGCGGCCGCCTCGCGTACAGGTCGACCAGCCTGGCCAGCTTGGACAGCCCGGTGATCTGCCCCTTCTCGCTCGGTATGTACCCCACGTGGGCCATGCCGAAGAACGGGGTGAGGTGGTGCTCGCAGGTGCTGTACATCTCGATGTCCTTGACCAGGACCATCTCGTCGTGGTCGGCGTCGAACACCGTGGTGAGGACGTCCTCGGGCTGCCCCCGCAGCCCGGCGAACTGCTCAGCGTAGGCCCTGGCGACACGCGCCGGGGTATCGCGCAGGCCGTCCCGGTCCGGGTCCTCTCCGATGGCCAGCAGGATCTCGCGAACCGCGCGCTCGATGCGGCCTTGGTCGATCGCTGGCGAGTCCTGCTCGGTCGGCGAATCCTGCGCGGTCAATGAGGGAACCCTTTCATCCGGCTGTATCACACCGGGTACGTGACAATCACGGGAGGAGGAAAGGGTTCAGGAGCCCGCCGGGCCGCCGGCGGAGCCATCCGCCGGTGGGCCTCCCGGCGCACCGTTATCTGGGCCCTGCGGCGAGCCGTAGCCCTGCGGTGAGCCGTAGCCCTGCGGCGAGCCGTAGCCGCTTGGGCTCGTCGGGCCGAGGGCCGGAGTAGACCCCTCCGGGCCGCCAAGGCCCAGAGCCTGCCCGTTCCCGCCGGGCTGCTCGGGACCGTCCGGCGCCGCGGTCAGGGCCATCTCCTTGGGCGTCAGCACCGGCGGCCGGTCGGAGGGCAGCCGCTTGCCGTAGCCGGTGTAGGAGCCCCGGGTCGGGCGCTGCCTGATCGGGCTGAAGATCTCGAGGACCTGCGTCCTGGACAGGGTCTCGTGCTCCATCAGCTGCAGCACCAGGTTGTCGAGCACGTCGCGGTACTGGACCAGGATCTCCCAGGCCTCGTCGTGCGCTGACTCGATCAGCCTGCGGACCTCCTCGTCGATCGCGGACGCGATCTCCTCCGAGTAGTCCCTGCTGTGCGACATCTCGCGGCCCAGGAACGGCTCGCCATCGCCACTGCCGAACTTGCGCGCGCCCAGCCGCTCGCTCATCCCGTACTCGGTAATCATGCCGCGGGCGATCTGGCTGGCCTTGTCGATGTCGTTGGCGGCACCGGTGGTGGGCTCGTGGAACACCAGCTCCTCCGCCGTCCGCCCGCCGAGCAGCATGGCCAGCTGGTCCATCATCTCGGCCCGGCTGACGAGGAACTTGTCCTCCGCAGGGGCCGACGCGGTGTAGCCGAGCGCCCGGCCGCGCGGAATAATCGTGATCTTGTGCACCGGGTCGGCGTTCGGGAGCGCGTGCCCGACCAGTGCGTGACCACCCTCGTGGTAAGCGATGATCTTCCGCTCCTTCTCGGACAGGAGCACGCTCTTGCGCTTCGGGCCGGCCGTGACCCGGTCGATCGCTTCCTCCAGCGAGGCCATCGTGACCTGGGTCTGGTTGGCCCGCGCGGTCAGCAGGGCGCCCTCGTTGATCACGTTGGCCAGATCGGCCCCGGTGAAGCCCGGGGTCCGGCGCGCGATCATGTCGAGATCGACGTCGGGAGCAAACGGCTTGCCACGCGCGTGCACCCGCAGGATGCCCTTGCGCCCGGCGAGGTCCGGCTGGGCGACCACGATCTGGCGGTCGAACCGGCCCGGGCGCAGCAGCGCCGGGTCCAGGATGTCCGGCCGGTTCGTGGCCGCGATGACGATCACGCCGCCCTTGGTGTCGAAGCCGTCGAGCTCCACCAGCAACTGGTTAAGCGTCTGCTCCCGCTCGTCGTGGCCGCCGCCGAAACCGGCCCCGCGATGCCGGCCGACCGCATCGATCTCGTCGACGAAGACGATCGCCGGCGCGTTGGCCTTGGCCTGCTCGAACAGGTCACGGACCCGGGAGGCGCCGACACCTACGAACATCTCGACGAAGTCGGACCCTGAAATCGAGTAGAACGGGACCCCGGCCTCGCCGGCCACGGCCCTGGCCAGCAGGGTCTTGCCGGTTCCCGGCGGGCCGTACAGCAGCACGCCCTTGGGGATCTTGGCCCCGATCGCCTGGAACTTGCCCGGGCTCTGCAGGAACTCCTTGATCTCCTGAAGTTCCTCGATCGCCTCGTCGGCGCCGGCCACGTCGGCGAATGTGGTCTTCGGCGTGTCCTTGGTAATCAGTTTGGCCTTGGACTTCCCGAAGTTCATCACCCGGGACCCGCCGCCCTGCATCTGATTCATGATGAACAGGAAGAACAGGATGATGATGATGAACGGCAGCCAGTCAAAGATCACATCAAAGATCGAGCTGCCCTTGGGTGCCTGGACGGTATAGCCACCGGGCAGGTTGCCCTTCGCCGCCTGCTGCTGCAGGGTGTTGGCCAGCTGCTGGCCCTGGTTGCCGACCCAGGACGCCTGCAGCGGCTGACTGCCGTTCTTGGGCGTGATCTGGATGGTCTGGCTGGAGTCAATCAGCAGGGCAGACTTGACCTGCCCCTTCTCGATCATGGTGACGACTTGCGAGGTATCGGCCGACTTGTATGAGGTACCGGAGCTTGCATAGCGGTACAAGAAAAAAAACAGCAGCAAGACAACGAGGACGGCTATGAACGGCCCGCGGAAATAACGCTTCACATCCATCGATGAACGGCCGCGCCACTAGCGGGCCGACCCCTCCTGACGAGCCTCAGGTCCCGCCGACCTCCGGCAGGACTGCCTTGCGTACCAGCGCCCACGCGCAGCTTTCCTTTCTGCCCGCCTGATTAACGGCAATAACCGACGGTACACCGCGCCGGCCCGTGCTGACACGCAGGAGCCACGTTCGGGAGCCCCGGTCTCCGCAGGCTTCCCTACCCCCGTGAACGTATTTCATCTCACCGTCTGTTCCCACCGAGTTCCCGCCGTCTCCGCACAGGTTGATACCCGGCCCCGCCCACGTCCCCTTCCGCCCGGCCCACCCGCCCTTGCCCTTCATTGCCCGCCGTAGACGTGCGGTGCCAGGGTGCCGATGAACGGCAGGTTGCGGTAGCGCTCGGCGTAGTCGAGCCCGTAGCCGATGACGAACGCGTTACCGATGTCGAAGCCCGTGTACTCCACGTCGACTTCCACCCGCGCGGCACCGGGTTTGCGCAGCAGGGCGCACACTTTCAGCGACGCGGGGCCGCGCGACTGCAGATTCCGGACCAGCCAGGACAGGGTCAGGCCGGAGTCGATGATGTCCTCAACGACCAGCACGTGACGGTCCGTGATGTCGGCGTCGAGGTCCTTGAGGATGCGCACCACACCGGATGACTTCGTGCCGGAGCCGTACGAGGAGACCGCCATCCAGTCCATCTGGACCGGGAGCCGCATGGCGCGGGCCAGATCGGCCATCACCATGACCGCGCCCTTCAGCACGCCGACGAGCAGCAGTTCGCGATCGGCGTAATCCGCGTCGATCTGTTCCGCAAGCTCCGCGATGCGCCGCTGCAGCTGTTCCGCGGTGATGAGCACGTCCTCGAGGTCGGCGCCCATGTCATTCGCGTCCACCTGCAGCCTCCCCATCGTCGCCCGAGCCGAACTGCAGCTTGCCATACCGGCGCCAAGCGCGGACACCGCCCGGCAGGTCGGTCCAGCGCTGGCCGCGCCAGCCGGTCACCAGGGCCTCGAGCCCGGCGACGTGGCGTGCGCTCAGCGCTCCCGGCGGGCACCCCGCGGCCATTGCCGCGTTCCTGAGCGCCCGAGACCTGATCGCCTCCGGCAGTGCGGCCAGAGCGTCCAGCGGCAGCGAGTGGCCAGAGCCGGGAGGAGCTATGCGTTCCAGCTCGCTCTCCGCGAGCGCGTCAAGGAAATCGGCGTCAGCGCGCAGCAGCCGGGCACTGCGGGCCAGCGCTTCGGCAACGCCGGGCCCGAGCTCCGCCTCGAGCACCGGGAGCAGCCGGTGCCGGACCCGCACGCGGGCGAAGCCGGGGTCGGCGTTCTGCGGGTCGTCCCACGGCTCGAGGCCCTGGGCGGCGCAGGCGGCCCTGGTCGTGGCGCGGCTGATCCGCAGCAGCGGGCGCAGGAAGGGGCCGGTGCGCTCGGGCATCCCGGCCAGCGAGCGGGCGCCGGAGCCACGCGCCAGGCCCAGGAGCACGGTCTCGGCCTGATCATCCATGGTGTGGCCGAGCAGGACCGCTGCGGCGCCGCGGGCGCTGGCGGCCTGGCGCAGGGCCGCATACCTGGCCTCCCGCGCCGCCGCCTCGGGACCGGGGTAACCGGGGCCGCCCGGGCGGGCCACGGCCGCGGTCGCGCTGTCCACCGGCCGGAGGTCCATGCCCTGCAGGGCCTTTGTCACCCTCCGGGCCTGCTCATCCGATCCGTCCTGCAGCCCGTGGTCCACGGTGACGCCGCCGGCACGCAGCCCCGATTTGGGCGCCTCGAACGCCAGCGCGGAGGCCAGGGCCAGCGAGTCCGCCCCGCCGGAGCAGGCTACGAGCAGCAGGTCACCGGGCGCGAGGCCGGTCCCGGACAGGCAGCGGCGTACGGCGAGGCGAACCTGGGCGACCGCGGGGTGGGGGCCCATCCGGGGTCACTCCGCTCAGCCCGCAGCTGCGGCGCTGCCGTTCGCCTCGTGGCCGCCGCTGCCGCCGACCCGGTCCAGCCAGGCCTGCGGGTTGGCGATCTCGTCCTTGTTAGGCAGCGTCTCCGGGGAGGTCCAGACCTTGTTGAACACTTCCATACCGGCCTCGTCAACGACCGCCTTGACGAACTTCGATCCCTGCTCGTACTGCTTCATCTTCAGGTCGATGCCGAGCACCCGGCGGATCGCCTGCTCGATCCGGCCGGCGCTGACGCGCCGGGCCGAGAACTTCGCCCTGATCTCGGCCACCGAAGGCACCACCTTGGGGCCCACCGCGTCCATTACGTAGTCGCCGTGCCCCTCGACCAGCGTCATCACCGACGTCAGCCGGTCCAGGATCTCGCGCTGGCGCGGGGTCTGGATCGCCTCGATCAGGCTCTCGCCGCCGCCGCGGACCGCGCCGGCCACCGCGTCCGCCGCCGACCTGATCCGGTCCAGAATCGAAGCCGGGTCCAGGTCCGAGGCCAGCAGAAACTCGGTCATCTGCGCCTGCACGTAGGGGCGCAGCCAGGGCACCGAGGTGAACTGAGTCCGGTGCGTCTCCTCGTGCAGGCACACCCAGCGCCGGAAGTCGTGCGGGTCCACCCCGAGTTCGCGCTCCACCATGACGATGTTCGGCGCGACCAGGGTCAGCCTGCCCGCCGGGGCGTCGGAGGCGCCGGACTCCGGAGCGTCCGGGTCGGGCGGCAGGAACAGCTCGTACTGGCCGAGTACCCGGCCCGCCAGGTAGGCGAGGATCAGCCCGGCCTGCATGCCGGTGACCCGCGAGCCGACCGCGGTGATCACCGACCCGGCCGGCGGCGCCGAGCCTCGCTGCTGCATGTGCTCGACCAGCGGGTCGAGCACCACCCGGAACCCGTCGACGTTGGCCCGGATCCACCCGGGCCGGTCCACGACCGCGATCCTGCCGCCGTCTTCCGCGCCGGGCAGCCCGGTGAGCTCATGGACCGGTTCCTGTACGGCGGCCGCCAGGCTGCGTAGCTCGGCGACCACCTTTCTGGCCTCGGCCATGCTGACGGCGGGCCCGGGCCGGGCCCACCTGACACCGGTTGAAGTGGCGACGTTCCAGTCAATCATCTGAGAGCTGCTCACCCTCCCACCGTACGTTGGCCGGCCGGATGGCTCACGCCGGGGCGAGCGTCAGCCGCAGCCGCAGCCCGCCAGGGCCGTGGCGAGCCTGGTCAGATCGCCCGCCCCGGTATCCAGGGTGCTGCTCTTCAGCCGGTCGGCCATGAACGCGAACGCGAACAGCTGACCGTCCCTGGCCTCCGCGATCCCGGCCAGCGACACCACGGTGGACAGGTTGCCGGTCTTGGCCCGCACCACGCCGAGCCCCGCCTGGCCCACGTCGGGGAAGATGCTGCCGCCCGGGGCCAGCGTGCCGGAGAACCCGGCCACCGGCAGGCCGGTGAGGACCGCCCGCAGGCCGGGCCGGCTCGCCGAGGCGGCGAGCCGGATCAGCTGGACGAGCACGTTGGGCGCGATCCGGTCCCTCGGCGACAGGCCGCTGCCGTCGACCAGCCGGAACGTGCCGCTGACGCCGAGCTTGCGCAGCACTGCGGTCTCGGCGGCGGCCGCGCCGCCGAACGAGGCGGGCCGCCCGGTGGCGATCGCAACCTGCCTGGCCAGGTTCTCCGCGATCACGTTGTTGCTCTGGCTGAGCATCCAGTAGACGATCTCGGCCAGCGGCGGCGACTTCACCGCGGCGATGGTTGCCGCCCCATGCCGCGAGGCCGTCTGGCTCACCGCTGTGCGCACCCGGATGCCGTCCGCGGTCAGGAACCCGGCGAAGGACTCCGCGGCCTCAGCCGCCGGGGCGAACGTGCGGGGCCGGAAGTTCTCCCCGTCGTTGGCGTCCTGCGGAGCACCGCTCGCGGTGAGCCTGCCCTGATCCACCTCGAGCGAGGAGATCGGGGTGACGTTGCCGGTGGTGACGTAGGCCTCCGGCCACCCGGGCGCCAGCAGCGGGCCGGTGAACAGCGACGCGTCGTAGCCCAGCCGCACCGCGCGGACACCCCTGGCCCGCAGCTCCCGCGCCGTCTGTGCGGCGAGCGACGCCAGCGTTGCGGACTGGGGGTAGTTCGAGGCGGGCGGGTGCCCGGCGGCCAGCGTGGGATCGCCGCCGCCGACGAGGACGATCGAGGACGCCGAGGAGCCGGCCACGACCCTGGTGGTGAACGTGGCGGCCGGGCCGAGCTCGTCGAGCGCGGCGACGGCGATCGCGAGCTTGGCGGTGGAGGCCGGGGCAAAGCCCGAGCCCGCGTCGCGGGAGAGCAGCACCTGGCCGGAGGACAGGTCGTCGACCACCGCGCCGACGTGCTTGCCGAGCGTGGCCAGCCCGAGCACCGGGGAGAGCGCGGCTTCGACGCCGGCCGCGGTCGCAACCTGCTCGGAATAGCCGGAATGACCGGTCTGCACCGATCCGCCCGAGCCATCGGCCGGATCCGCAACCGGAACGAGCACAGAGCCGGCCCCGGCGAGGCTGCGGCTGGCCACGGTTGGCAGCCGCCACAACGCCAGCCGCGGCGGCAGCATGCGCGCCACGGCGACGCCCGCGGTGATCGTGAACACGATGAGCAGGGCCAGCAACGCCGTGGCGGCACGGCGGAACCGATGCACCGGTTGCCTCCTCTCGGAAATGCTGGATCCCGCCTGACACCGGCCTACCCGGACCGGGTAGATATCGAAGCAACGGAGTCAATCATCCACGTGGCCGAGAGGCGGAGTCGTGAAATTCGACGTGACCATCGAAATACCTAAGGGCCAGCGGAATTTGAGCTCCTGGAGATCCAGCACTTCTTCGAGGTCTACAAGGAACTGGAGCCGGGCAAGGTGGTTGAGGCGGCCCGATGGGTGGGCGCGGCCGACGCGCTGGCCGAGATCGAGGACTGCCGCATGCGCCTCGCCGACTCCGAAGGCGGCATCCCTGAGAATCACCCGAGTGTTGCCTCAAGAGGTGCAAGTCGCGTCCTGGTGATCTATGGGCGACACTGAGTAGTAACTCCTGGAAGCGCGCGAGGAGGTGCCGTGGAGAACGCCGAGGACATGCTGCGGCGGGCGCCGCTGTTCGAGGCCCTTGATGATGAGGGGACGAAGGCGCTCCGGGCCGGGGTGACCGAGGTCGCGCTGGCCAGGGGCGAGCGGCTGTTCGACGAGGGCGAGACGGGCGACGCGCTGTACGTCGTGCTCGATGGCAAGGTCAAGCTGACCAGGACATCGGCGGACGGCAGAGAGAACCTGATCAGCCTGATCGGGCCGGGCGAGATGTTCGGCGAGCTCTCGCTGTTCGACCCGCGGCCGCGCACGATGAGCGCGTCCGCCGTCACCGACGTCCAGCTCGCCGCCCTGGCCCACGACGACCTGCGGAAATGGCTCACCGGACGGCCCGACGTGGCCATGCACCTGCTCGCGGCGCTGGCCCGGAGACTGCGGCGCACCAACGAGGTCATGTCCGACCTGGTCTTCACCGACGTGCCGGGCCGGGTTGCAAAGGCTCTGCTCGACCTGGCGGCGCGGTTCGGCACCCGGCAGGAGGACGGCCTGCAGGTCAATCACGACCTGACTCAGGAGGAACTCGCCCAGCTGGTCGGGGCCTCACGCGAGACGGTCAACAAGGCGCTCGCCGACTTCGTCGCGCGCGGCTGGATCCAGCTGCACCCCAAGTCGGTGCTGCTGATCGACCCGGACCGGATGCGGCGGCGGGCCAGGTAAGGGCGGGTCAAGGGCGGGTCAGCTAGTCAGGCACCTGCATGCCGGGCGGCAGCGCGCCGCGCTCGGCCAGGTAGGCGAGCTGCGCCCGCACCGACCACTCGGCGAACGGCCACAGCGCCTGGTCCACGTCCACGTACACCCTGGCCACGATGTCGGCCAGGGTCCGGCACCCGGCGGCGAGCGCGGCCTCGATCTCGGCCAGCCGCTCCGCCCGGTGCGCGATGTAGTAATCCAGGGTCTGCGCGGGCTCGCTGAGCAGCGGCCCGTGCCCGGGCAGCAGCACCCGCAGGCCGGGATCGTCGGCCAGGGCCCGCAGCCGG
>Ga0209275_10000488_pt1 | contig 15451 bp, 17 predicted proteins | sample HubBroMetageREF2_FD_188344 | JGI IMG/M metagenome (GOLD analysis project Ga0209275, IMG submission 188344) | Reference soil microbial communities from the Hubbard Brook experimental Forest, New Hampshire, USA - Hubbard Brook CCASE Soil... | ecosystem: Environmental > Terrestrial > Soil >... | reverse complement strand
ACCTCGCTGCACAGCTTCAACTACACGGACGGAGCTTAATCTTTACGCAGGATTGGCTTTCGACGCTGCCGGCAATTCAAAATCACTCCGCGGGGACGACGCAACTAGAATCACGTGCCTTTTTGGGCTCCCGCGTAGAAGATGAGTTTGAAAATTACTTGCGGAACCGTCGTGAGCGTGTTGGGATTGCCGTAGGCAAGGTAAATCTCGCTGGTTCGGAGCCGTAAGTGGTACGCCACCGAAACGTTCGAACAGCGGCCGCTGCAATCGCCACCGCCATTGGGAATCGGCGGATCGCCGATCACGTTCCGTATTCCAACGGCAAAAGACGAGTTGCTTCCAATCTGATACGAGTAGCTCAGGCTCTCGAACCATTGAATGTTGTCGGGCCCGGGACTCGGCAACCATTGGGCCGTGTCGTCGAGCGCCAGCGTTAGCGCTCCGCGGTTGCCCACGCGAATCGTCGTAGTGCGAAACCACGTGTCGAGGCGCCCCGTGCCGTATCGCCCCGTGTTGTAGCTGATCTGCGTCGGGGTCGACGACGTCCCATGGTAAGGGAAATTCCCCGGATTGTTCGTCTGCAAGCCGCTGTCGTACGTGAATGAAAAGCCGGCGTTCTGCGAAATCGGCGTCAAGATGTTTCCGAAACGCCAATAGTTCGAACCACTGAACACTTGGAAATCGAGCGCGTTCTTCGTTAAGACGTCCAGCAGCATTTGATTGTCGCTCTGTGCGCTCCCCATTGACGGCCCCTGGTAGCGGTCGACGAATCCAGAGACGCCCACCGCCTTGAGGTCGCTATTCCCGTCGAAATCCCAAATCTTTGCGCTGTAGAGCGCGTAGCCGGCAATGCCGGGATGGGAGACGAACCCATCGACGGGGTCGTAGTACTGGCCGATCTTACGCGTCGCGCCAAAGAAGCCGAACGTCTGATTTGCCCAGCCGCCGCCCAGATCGTAATACTGCGCCTGGTCGGGCAGCAGGACGTTCGTTCCTGAGTCGTCGCCGTAGTTGAAGTAGGCGCTGACGTGTTTGAGGTCGGAGTAGGCCACTCCGGTTTCCGTGACGTCGTCGACCAAGCCGGGCAGGTTCACGCCGACGCGTTCGATGCTCCCCTGCCACCTCGTATCGGGCGACGTGTAGTCCAACGCGCCAGCGAAATCGTTCCGATTCTCACCGATCGCGTCGAACGAGGCAAAGCCAAGCGGCCCCTGTTTACCCTCGACGGCATATCCTTGGCTCGGCGTCGGAATCGCGGGCGTGTAGAGTGCCTGGACGTTTGGACACGCGTCGCAGTTGAACGCGTTATAGAAGTTCGCGGCTTGCGTGAAGAACGGCCGAACCTCGCTGTAATACCGTTGATAGACCGTCGGCGCGATGGACTGCTGATCGAGCTCGACGTTCGAGTAGTCGGGATGGAAGGTGGAGTAGAACGAAGCGGTCGGCGTAATCGGGACCGACAGATCGGCACCGACCCGCGACGTAGATCCGCCGATACTGCGGCTCGCCGCTTCACCCAAGGCGTACAGCGCGGCCCTCGGCTTTGGTCGCGAGGCCGAGATGCCCGTGATGTGCGGGACGTCGATGGAGCCCGCGTGCGCGTAATCTGCGCTGCCGTAGGAATCGGGCTGCATCTGCACTTTGTCGTACGACCAGACCTGCTGCTCGCCCGTCGCGTGAATGTAGCGCACGAACTGTGCCGTCCACAGGCCACCGTGGGCGTTGCGCAGCACGTCGAACGGAATCTTCATCGTTACGGTATACCCGTCGTTATGCGCGGCTCCCGCCGACTCCCAATTCGGCGAGTAGGCGGTGTTCTCCGATGAGAACTCGTAATGCGTTCCGTTCGGCGTAGCGTAGAACTGGTAGAAGTAACCGCTGACGCCGTTGGGCCAGAGATCTATCCATACCTCGTCGTCGTTGCCCTGCCCGACGTCGTTGGTGTGTTGCTTCGCGGCGATCGGTTCGTGTTGGATCGCATCGAATCGCACGTAGAGCGCGTGGCCGTCGGTCGTGATCCACGCCTTCGTCGGCTCGCTGGCGGGGCGCGAGCGAACGTCGTCCCAGGGTAGCGTGAGGCTCGCGGTCTGCGACCATTGTGCGGCCGGCGCACTCGGATCCAACGGAGGATTCGCCGACTGCGGCACGGTCAGTCGCGGATACGCCAATGCCGGCGCGCAAGTCGCGGCCATCGCGAGCGCGACGAGCGCTGCGCCGACCGTTGCTCTCATGGGAGAATGGCGTCTGCGAGGCTCGAGCGGGTGCCGTCACGCAGCGTTGCCGCATCGACCGGCATACAGTTGCGCGGCTCGCGATCGTCTTGACAGAGCAGCGCGCCGCGGAAATCGGCGCCGCGAACGTCGGCTCCCCGCAAATCGATACACTGGACTCTGCGATCGTCGGCGTTGCGCGAGCAGAGCTTGGCATCGCGAAGATCGGCGTCGCGAAGATCGGCTTGCGCAAAATCCACGCCCTCGAGTTCGGCGCCGATAAGACGTACGCGTCGCGCGCGAGCTTCGCGAAAGTCGCCTCCCACGATCGAGACGCCCGAGAGATCGAATCCGGCAATGACTGCGCCTCGAGCGTCGCAGCCCGCACACTTATGAAGCAGGCCACGCGCATCGATGTCGCCCAGGCCGTCGAACACGTCTCGCAAGTTGACTCCCGCCAACGTGGCGCCGGTAAAGATCGCGCCCGACAACTGTGCCTGGTGAAGGTCGACTCCCGCGAGCTTTGCTTTGGTAAAATCCGCACCGCGCAGGTCGGCCGCGTAAAAGTCGACTCCGGCCAGTCTCGCGCCGCGCAGGTCGGCGTTACGAAGGTTTGCGTGCGAGAGATTAACGCCGGCGTACTCGACGTTCGCGAGGCCGGCCCCGTGCAGATCGCGTCCGGCAAACGAGCATCCCGAGCAGCGTGCGGGAAGGCCGCCGGTCGTCGCGAGACCGCTTGCCAGTAAGACGATCGCCGCTAGGATAGAGTTCATGTAGTGTTGCTCCCTTTTGAGATACGGCCGAAAGGCGCAGGAAACCAGGCCTCGGCCGCGAGGCTTTTTCAAACGATGAGATCGTCGAGGTTAGGTTACGGCGGAGCGTTTCTCCCTGGAATATCCATGTCGATGATCTTCGCCTTCGAGAAATCGACGTGTCGGAGATCGACGCCGTCGACGTCGCATCCGTCGAGCGTCGCACCGGCAAAGTTTGCGCCATCCAACCGCGCGTTGCTGAAGTCGCAAGCGACGAGCTCCGCGCCGGCGAAGTTGACGCCGCGCAGATCGGCGTGCGTGAAGTCGTCTCCATTGATACGCACGCCGGCCAAGTTGAGCCGCGCGAGGTCGGCGTGACTGAAATCGCAGCCCTTGCAGCCATTGAGGAGATCGCGAAGTTGTGAGCCTTCCAGCCGCGCGCCGGTAAACTGACACTCCGATATCCAGGCATTCGTGAAGTCGGTGCCTTCGAGATTGGCTTGCGAGAAGTCGCAGCCCGTCAAGTGCGCGTGACGGAACGAGGCGCCGCTGAGATTTGCCTTCGTAAAATCTACGCCGTTGAGAACGCTCTCCGCAAAGTTGACACCCGCGAGATCTGCGCGGCTGAAGTCGACGCCGGTATAGTTTGCGCCGCGAAGGTCGCGCCCCGCCCAGTTCACTCCTTGGAGATCGCAGCCGGCGCATGACTTCCCATCGCTCTGCGCAACGGCCACTTGGCTCGCGGCAACGCTGAGCTTTTTGGCGACGCTTACACGCACGGGCTCCGTCGTGACGCGCGCCAATGGCGCGATCGACGCCATCGGCGCGATCGACACGGCAACTCGCACGATCTTCACTTCGGGCGTCGGCGTCGCGATCGTTCTTTTTGGTATCGACGGTGCAACCGTTACGACGGGGGCGCTCGTTACCGCGGTCGCTACTGCGGGAGCGGCAACAGACGGTGCGACGAACGATATCGCGATCGCCAGCGCGGCGACTGCAGCCGCGGCGGCTGCCGCGGGACCGATGGCGAGCGTTGTCGCAATGTCGCGCCCGGTAGCTAACAGCCGCTCGATCCGTAACGAGATCTGTTTGCGAGTCGTAAAGACTCCCGGTGCCGGCATTGAATGGTGCGGCCATGCCGCAGTTTCGGCCATTTTCGTCAAGCACATCGCATAGGGCCGCACGGCGCCCGCGGACGCGAGCACCCAATCGTCGCAAGCAACTTCACGCTCCAACTCGAGCTGTTGCCCGATGAAGATTGCGGCGGGATTCCAACCGAGAGCCCCGACGATTAGCCGCTGCAGGCAGTTGCTCCAATCGTCGGCGCGACGAAGGTGAGCGAGTTCGTGCAGGCTGATCTGCTCGACTTCCGCCGGCGAGAGACGCTCGAGCAGCGGTCGCGGTATCAAAATCATTGCGTCGAACAAACCTACGGCCACCGGCACGTCGATCGCTTCGCTTACGCAAAGCCGGACTGCGCGCCGTCCTTTATTCGCTGCGCTCCACTGCGGCATCGAATCGCGATACTCGACGGGAAGCGGCAAGGCGTCCCGTTTGAGGCGCTCGAGGCGAGCGAGCCCGAAAAGCAGGCCGATTGCGGCGTAGCCCGTCAGCAACGCCCATGCGGCGAACACTACGAGTGCGACCCGCAAGGGCAGTGTGACGTGCAGACGAGTGGGTAGGGAGAGCATCGCGCCCGGCGTGCCAACCGTCCGAATCTCCCGATGATGCTGCCGCTGCGGCACGACGGTGCGAAAAGAGCTCGTCGGGAAGATGCGTTCGGCGGCGGTCGTCGTTGCCGGCGGCGTCGACGGCGCGAAGAAGGCCAGGGTCGTGACGATCGGCACGACGAGCGCGGCGAGGAGCGTCACGATCCAGACGGCGTAGCGCGTTGCGGCGTTGATCCGCGGCCACGCATGTAAAAGGAGCCAGACGACGATGACCAACAGCGCGTCTTGCCAGAGCGCGTTGAGCACGGTCGCCGCAATCGCGATCATGCGGGCCCCTCCTCGTACGTCTCGATCAGCGCCTTGAGCCGCGTCAGCTCCTCGTTCGACGGACGTTCGCTTTGAATCAAGCGCAACGCGAGCGTTCCGGCGCTGTTGTCAAAGAAACGCGAGAGCAGGTGCCCCACCGCGCTCTTCGCCGCGTCCTCACGCGCAAGTAAGGGTCTATAGATGAAGGCGCGCCCCGCCTCGGCATGCGCGACGTATCCTTTTCGTTCCAAGATGCGCAACGTCGTGAGGACGCTATTGTAGGCGCTAGGCGGGGGGGGCAACGCGGCCGTCACTTCGGCGACTGTCGCTTGGCCCTTCTCCCAAAGCACCTCCATCAGCCGCAACTCGGCTTCGGTCAGACTGCTGGAACGTCGTCGTGCCATGCTCGCTCTCTCCATGCGGAAGGTTACTTCTACTAATTCGTTAGTTGGATGGTAGCGCACCGGAATCGAGTTGTCAACTAAGAAATTAGTATTAGAAGGCAGGCAGCGGAAGCCACGCCGGCTGCCGCGTCGGGGGAATGCGCATACGGTCTGCCAATAAGGGGAGAGCTATTCACCCTGCCGGTTCCTAAGGAGAAGCAATTGCCAAAGGCGCGCGCTTTGCTCGCAGTCTTGACGCTCGTCGTTCTGTCCGCGTGCGGCAAGGGGACGCCGATTACCAGCGGCACGGCGTCGCCGCCGCCCACGCCGCCGCCGGCAGTGGTCGCTCAGTACACGATCCCGACGGCCTCGAGCAAGCCTATGGGAATTGCGCTGGGGAGCGACGGCAACCTATGGTTCACGGAGTTTGCGGCGAGCAAACTGGGGACGCTGCTTCATGGCGGTCACATCGGCGAGCAGGTAACTCCCTCGCGCCATGCCGAGCCAAACGGCATCGCGTCGGGTTCGGGGCCGAACTTGAACCTGTGGTTTACCGAAAGCAGTCGCGCGACGGTCGGGCAAATCACGGTGGTGGGGCAGCCGTTCGTCGAGTACACGCTTCCCGACCCCGCGGCGCGGCCCGTCGGCATCACGTTGGGCGCAGACGGCAACATGTGGTTAACCGATCCGGGAACCAACTCCATCTGGCGAATCAAAGCGATTAAGCGAAGGCCTTTCGTGTTGTTCAAGCAGTACCGGCTCACCGGTAACGCGCAACCGCTGACGATTACCAATGGACCCGACGACGCGCTCTGGTTCACCGAGCCCGGTACGAACCGCATCGGGCGTTTGCCGATCAGCGGATACCCGCTAAACGAATACGTCGTCCCGACCGCGAATTCTAAGCCGACCGGTATCGCGCCCGGCCTCGACAACGCACTATGGTTTACCGAAGAAAAGTCCCTCAAGATCGGGCGTATTTCCACGAGCGGCGTTGTCACCGCGGAGTATCCGGTGAATGGAGCCGTTACTCCCAATCAGATCCTTCAAGGCATCGATGGGAACTTTTACTTTACCGATACCGCCGGCAACAAAATCGGACAGTTCTTCTTCAGAGGTCACAACGTCAACTACTACAGAATTCCGACCCCGAACTCGGAACCGACCGCGATGGTGCTGGGGCTCGACAGCCAGATATACCTTATCGAAACCGGTGGTAATAAGATCGCTCAGTTCAGATATTTCGCGGTGTAGCTTCGAGCTCGCCGGCGCTAAGCTCGGCGAGCTTGAAGAGCCCGGCGTTGCCGCCGCCGATCAAAAGGTAGCGCCGGCCAACGCGAAGCAGATGCACGGCGGCGTGCTGCGACAACATCGTGGATTCGATGACCGTGACGTATCGGTCTACGCCGTGAGGAAAGAACCTGACGCCTTTGAGCCGGCGCGCTACGGCGTAAAGCGCCGCCAGCATCAGTCCGAGAATCAGCAGCTTTAGGGCGTAGGCTTCCCAGAAGCTCCAGGGCATGACGCTTCCCTAAACGCTCGGCTCGCGCGGGCCGCAAATCTTTCGCTTAAACGCGACGATCTTCGCCTCGATCTCCGGCATGCGCTCGCAGACCACAACCGCATTTCCGGTCGTCAGCACGATGACGGTGTGCCCGTTCTCCTCGATTGACTCGATCAAATCGCAGTTCAACATCACCGGCTGCCCGTGCTCTCGCGTCAGCGTAATCATAGCCTGCCCATCGTCGACCTGGCGTTGGCTTCGTCGAGCTCGCGCTCGTCGCGGCGCGCCTCTTCGCGCTCGAACTCTTGCAGCCGGCGCTCCTTGAGCTTCTCGAGCAGGCGGCGCTCGCGATTCGCGGCGTACAACTCCGACGCAGCCCGATCGAGAACCGGCGCCGACTCCGCGCTGCTCTTTTCGCGCGATTGGAGGGTTCGCTCGAGGTAGCCGAGGTGCGCGTCGTACAGGCGCAGGCTGGCCGTGGAGCCAGTCATGGCGAACTCATGCAGCGCACGGCCGCCGATGCGCAAGGCACCGTCGAGCCGACCGAGGTCGCGCGCGTTCTCATCGCGCGCTGCTTTGGCGCGGGCAAACGCGCGTAGCTTCTCTTCTTCTTTTCGGCGGCGCGCATCGAGCACGGGCTGCAGCGGGAATACGAATCGGGCCATATGCGTAGAGAACTCCCGCCGCGCCGTCTCAGCGAGCCAACTGCGAACGTTCGCGCCCCACGGAAACCATCTCGATGGGCACGTTGAGGACCTCTTGCAAGCGCTGCAGGTACGCTCGCGCGGCCGCCGGCAGATCGGCGATTCGCCGGCAGTCTGCGATCGGTTCGCTCCATCCCGGCAACTCTTCGACGCCGATCTGCAGGCCGGGCTCCCCGGCGGCACTAAAACCAACGCTGCGGCCGCCGACGGTATAGCTCGTGACGAGCCCGACTCGCTCGAAGCCGGTCAGCACGTCGAGCTTTGTGACGATCGCGCTCGTCAATCCGTTGAGCGCGACGGCGTACCGCGCGGCGACCGCATCGAACCATCCGCAACGCCGCGGACGCCCCGTCACCGTTCCGAACTCACCGCCTTGACGGCGAAGCTTCTCACCGCGTTCGTCGTGCAGCTCCGACGGCAGGGGGCCCGCGCCCACGCGCGTGCAGTAGGCCTTGAAGACGCCGATCGCGCGGCCGATGGCGCCGGGACCGATACCGAGTCCCGTGCACGCGCCGCCCGCGATCGTGTGCGAGCTCGTCACGTACGGATAGGTGCCGTAGCCGACGTCGAGCAGCGCGCCTTGAGCGCCTTCCAGCAGTATCCGCTTCCCGCTGCGGAGGCGTTCGTGAATGTACTCGACGCCGTCGACAACGTGAGGCGTTAGCCGTCGCGCAGCTTCGAGCACCACTCTGTCATCCTGAGCCACCTTGTCATCCTGAGCTTGTCGAAGGACGAACGAAGCAATCACATCGGCAAACCGAATGCCGCTTCTGGCCACGCGATCGACGTACGCCGGCCCAATTCCGCGCCCGGTCGTGCCGATGGCACCGCTTCCGCGTTCGCGCTCGGCTGCGGCATCGCGCATCACGTGGTGCGGCAGCACGACGTGCGCGCGATCGGAAATCTTGACCCGCGAGGTGTCGATGCCGATTGCCGCGAGACGTCCGAACTCTTCAAGTAGCGTTTGCGGATTGATGACGGTCCCGCCCCCGACAAAAAGCTCGACGCCGGGATGCATCACCGCCGACGGAACGATTCGCAGCGCCAGCTCTTGCGAGCCGACGACGATCGAGTGTCCGGCATTATCGCCGCCGCCGAATCTCGCGACGACGTCGTAATCCGCAGCGTACAGATCGACGATGCGGCCCTTGCCCTCGTCTCCCCATTGGCAGCCGAGAATGATGTCGGCCTTCAAGGGCTACTCCGAGCGAAACTCTAGGTCGCTCGTGTCACCCATCGGGATCCCGGGATCGCCTTCGAACTGCGTGATCACAAACTCGGAAAACAACGCGTTGGGCCAGCCGAAGTTGCGCCGCGTGAACTGCTGCGGATTATCGGGATTGAACGACTCGTGCAACAGATGATCGCCGGGATCGCTGGCCAAGAGTTGTCCGAGAACGTCCTGTTTCTCGGAGTCCGACGTCGCGGTCATGCCCTCGATGATCAGGGCCAGCGGCCAGATATAATGCTCAGGCGTGTGATAGCTGCCGATCCCCCGCGCCACGTGGCCTTGGTAGAACGACGGATTGTCCTGCGAGAGTAAGAAACGCCGCGTGTTCTCGTAGTAGCGGTCGTTGGGCATCGTGTAGCCGAAATAGGGAGCGGCCAGCAGGCTGGGGATGTTTGCGTCGTCCGTGAGAATCGCATGGCCGAAACCGTCTACTTCGTAGGCGTAGATGTAGCCGTACTTCGGAACGAGCACCAGGCCGTAGGTCTGAATGCCGCGCTGCACTTCGTCGCGTAACGCACGAGCCTCGCGCGCCTTGACCACGTTGTGGTAGACCTTGAGCTCGATCTCGGACATGTCGCCGAGCGCGACGACCGCGAACATTTCCGATGGAATCAGGAAGTTAAAGTAACACGCGTCGTCCGAAGGCCGGAAACCGGTCCAAATCATTCCCGTGTAGCCCACCGGCCGGCCGGCGCCGTCATTGGACAGCTCCTTATGCGTGTAGCGCGAATAGCGCGGGTGATTCTGCTCGCGCTGCATTGTGGCCAGCACGTCGTCGAGCATGGTGGAAAAATCGCCGGTGAAAATGGTCGTGTCGCCGGTGGTCTTCCAATAACTCCACGCCAGCGCCGTTGGATAGGCGAGCGAATCGAGCTCGAACTTCTGTTCCCAGACGCGGTAGTCCAAGGTGTAGGCGTTGGCATAGGGATCGATCTGCAGATACTTGGCCATGCGCGCGATGATGGCGCGCAGCAACCCGCGGACGTCGGGATCCTCCTTGGCAAAGAACAGATACGGACGCGCCTGGGCGCTTGCGTCGCGCAGCCACTCGGCCGGAATGTCCCCAGTCGGAATGTAGGCGGTGCCGTCGGGGGCGTATTCCGCGAGGCGGCTCGTATCGAGCAAGGCGGCGCGGAACATTTCTTCCAGGTGCCCGTTGGGACTGCGATAATCGGCTGCCGCTTGTTCGATCGAGCGCAGCTCGAGCGCGAAGCTGCGAGCCGGAACTAGCGCGATCACCGCCAGGCAGACGAGCGCGGCGATCGTGATTCTCGCCAGCCTCGCGCCCGTCAAGCGGGCCACGTTCCGTGTGCGTACAAAGCCGGCAATTCCCGATAGCGCCCTAGATAACCAAGTCCATAGCCCACGACGAATACGTCGGGGGCCTCGAAGCCCCTGTACTTAATTTCAATATCGGCGATCCTTCGGTGCGGCCGGTCGAGCAACGTGCAGACGGCAAGTGAGGCCGGCTTGCGCGCCAGCAACGTCTTGACGACGAATTGGAGCGTCAGGCCGGTATCGACCGTATCGTCAACGAGGATGACGTGCCGCTGCTCGATCGGGATCGCCAGGTCTTTCTCCAACACGATGCCGTCGCCATCGCCGTAGCGGTTGACCGAGATAACGTCAAGTTGGCAAGGGATCGTCACGGCCTTCGCCAGGTCGGCGAGAAAGGTGTCCTTGGCCGCCAGCATTCCGACCATGACCGGCACCTTGCCCGCATAGTCCTGGGATATAGCCGCTCCAATTTGTGCGACGCGCTTAGCGATCGACGTGGAGTCGAAGAGCGGATCCCCGATCACGAGGCTCGCTTCATCGAACGTGAGAAGACACGCTCGACATCGCGGCGATTGAAAAGCTTGACGTTGATGCGGGGATGATGCGATCGCAGCAAGCGGACCTTTCGGTTTTTGCGCGAGTTGCGGATCGGCTTGGCGACGGTCAGCTCGAGGTAAAGATCGTACGCCGGAAGATAAAAATCCGGTGTGAAAAACTCGACGGGGCGGCCATGTTCGTTCCAAGCGATTGGGAAGCTGCGGGGTTCGTACTGCCAGACGATTTGATAGAAGTCAAAGATCCGCGCGAGCTCGGCTTCACTCGCATGTGCGAACGGAACCCGGGACATAGCCACGGACTGTGATCTACGACGGGGCCACCCCGCTATCCCGCCGGAACGCGCAAAACAAATCGGGCGCCGCCGAGCGACGACGACTCGACCCGGACGTCGCCGCCGGCGCGTTCGGCGATGGCCCTGACGACGGCCAATCCAATGCCGCTACCCGTTCGGTCCGTGCCCGCGCCGCGGACGCCCAGTGCGAAGATCGCTTTTCGCCGCGCCGGATCGACGCCGCCGCCGTCGTCGTCCACGGCAATCTCGACAAACGGGTCTGCTCGGCGGCACGCGACCTTAACGGTGCCGTGCTCGCTGCCGTGCTTCACCGCGTTCTCGACGAGGTTTGAGAGCGCGTGAACGCATTCGTCGGCATCCAGGCGCGCGACGGCGCGCTTGGGCGCGCGGGTGCGAATCGTGACGTCGCGCTTGTGCGCGATCGGCGCAATGATATCGATCGTCGCGCGAATCTGTTCGACAACGTCGCACTGGGCGAGGCTCGGCGTCAGCTCGAGCATCGAGATCTCCAGCATGCCGTCAATCAACCGGCCGAGACGAAGGGCTTCGCGTCGTGCCGTTTCGAGGAAGCGGCGCGACGTCTGCGGGTCGATCTGGCCATCGAGCACCGTCTCGATATAGCCGCGGATCGAGGTTAGCGGCGTGCGCAGCTCGTGGCCCACCGTCGGCAACACCGCGCATTCGCCGATAGAGTTTGCAAGCCGTTCGAGATCCAGCACCATGCACCAACGCGCTACGGCCGAAGAAGCTTATAGCCGAATCCATGCACGGTGCACAGCATCGGCGCCAGCTCCCACGGTTCTTCGATTTTCGCGCGTAAGCGATGGACGTGGACGTCGATCGTTCGTTCGTCGCCGTTGAAATCGAAGCCCCAGACGCGCTGGAGCAGCCAATCTCGCGAGAGCGCAACGCCGGGGTTGCCTGCAAACTCCATCAAGAGCGCAAACTCGCGCGGCTTGAGCTTGACGTCGGTTCCGTCGACGCGCGCCTCGCGCGCGGCCGGATCGATTTCGAGCCTGCCGAAGCACAGGAGCGGTCCGGCTTGCGCGACGGGGCGACCCGCGCGCCGCAGGATCGCCTTGACGCGTACGACCAACTCGCGCGGAGAGAACGGTTTGCAGAGATAGTCATCCGCGCCGAGCTCGAAACCCACGACGCGATCGAGCTCATCGCCGCGTCCCGTCACCATGACGATCGGCACGGCCCGGTCTTCTCGGCGAAGCGTTCGCGCAACGTCGTAGCCGTCGACCCCGGGCAGCCCGACGTCGAGTACCAGAAGATCCGCGGCACCGCGCGCCAGGCGAAGCGCGGAGTTACCGTCGGCAACACCGACGACCGCGAAGCCCTCACGCTCGAGATGGTGCGTTAGCAACTCACGAATCGCCCGATCGTCGTCGGCTAGAACAATCGTTTGCGTCGCCATGACGGGACCAGTGCCCGAGCGCTGAAACGATTGGGACAGCTACGCGAGGCCCTCTTTTTCGGTCGCTAATGGACCGTACTTGGCGGCGTGCTCGCGCAAGATTCGATAGATCGTCGCCGCGGGAAAACCGAGGCGTTCCAAACGGCGCGCGGCGGACGGATACGCTACATCGGGCTTCTTGCTCACCATGCGATCGAACGCACCCGCACATCGCGACTTCTCATCGTTCTCTAGCGATGCGACCGCGTGGGTCGCGGCCTCGACGTCGATCCCTTTGCGGACGAGTTCGCCGACGAGCCGGCTGTCACCGATCGCCTTCCGCTTATGCTCGACGTAGAGCGTCGCATAGAGGCGATCGTCGACGAAGCCTTCGCGCTTGCAGCGCTCCACCGCCTCGCGCGTCACTTCGTCGCAAAAGCCCTTGCGCTGCAACCGTTGCCAGAGCTGCGCCTCGGTAAGCCGTTGCCGCGCCAGCATCGCGAGCGCGGCGGGGTACGCTCTCGTCACGCTACGCTCCAAAGAAGACTTGTGCTTCAGCCCTCAACCGTTGCGGGCGCTTTGCCGTTGCTCGAAGCCCTCTTGTCATCCTGAGCCTGTCGAAGGGGGTCGAGTGCTTGCCGGATCTTGCTTTCGATCTCAACGGCGATATCCGAATGCTCCTCGAGGAAGCTCTTGGCGTTTTCGCGGCCTTGGCCGATGCGCTGCTCTCCGTAGGTGTACCAGGAGCCACTCTTGCCGACGATGTTTTGATCGAGCGCGACGTCGAGGATCGATCCCATCTTCGAGATGCCGTGACCGTAGGTGATGTCGAACTCGGCTTGCCGGAATGGTGGAGCGCATTTATTCTTGACGACTTTGACGCGCGTGCGCGTTCCGACGCTGTCTTGGCCGACCTTGATCGTTTCGAGCTTGCGAACGTCGAGCCGAATGGATGCATAGAATTTCAGCGCGCGGCCGCCCGACGTCGTTTCGGGATTTCCGAACATGATGCCGACCTTTTCGCGCAGCTGGTTGATGAAGATCATCACGGTTTTGCTGCGCGAGATCGCGGCGGTCAGCTTGCGCAGCGCCTGGGACATCAATCTGGCCTGTAATCCGACGTGCGCGTCGCCCATATCGCCTTCCAGCTCGGCACGAGTCACGAGCGCGGCGACCGAGTCGACGACGACCACGTCGACGGCATTGCTTCGCGTCAGCATCTCGGCGATCTCGAGCGCCTGCTCTCCGGTGTCCGGCTGCGAGACCAGCAGGTTGTCGAGGTCGACTCCGAGCGCTGCGGCGTAGTTGGGATCGAGTGCGTGCTCTACGTCGATGAAGGCGGCCGTTCCGCCCGTCTTCTGCGCCTCGGCGATGGCATGGAGCGCCAGCGTCGTTTTGCCGCTGGACTCGGGGCCATAGATCTCAACGATTCGCCCGCGGGGAAGCCCTCCCACGCCGAGCGCTAAATCGAGGGCGATCGAGCCGGTCGGCACGACCTCGAATCCCATGCGCTCCTGGAAATCTCCCATGCGCATGATCGAGCCTTTGCCGAACTGGCGCTCGATTTGCGTGAGCGCATTGGCGAGGGCGAGTTGTCGTTCGTCTTCTGCAGCCATTCTGTTTCCTTTCTCTAAGCCGTTAGGCGCCTTACGTATCACGCTCTCATGACAAAGTGCCAAGGGGATGGCATTCTGCTCGAACCGTCACGATGTTGCGGCGGTTTCCGCCTCGTCGAAGAGCGCGTCAATGAACTCGGGAGGTGAGAAGGCTCGTAAGTCGTCCGTGCCCTCGCCCAGCCCGACGAGCTTGATGGGAATCTCCAGCTCGTCCACGATGGCGACGAGCACTCCCCCTTTTGCGGTGGAGTCGAGCTTGGTGACCACGATGCCTGTGAGCTGCGTCGCCATATTGAAAAGTTTTGCCTGCGATATGGCGTTCTGACCGCTCGTTCCATCAAGAACCAGCAGCGTCTCCGCCGGCGGCTCGCCGAGTTCGCGCTCGATCACGCGCCGCATCTTCTTTAGCTCTTCCATCAAATTGGTTTTGGTTTGCAGCCGGCCCGCCGTGTCGACGATAGCCACGTCGAATCCGCGCGCCTTCGCCGCGCGCATCCCGTCGAAAACGACCGAGGCCGGATCCGCGCCCTCCGCGCCGCGAACCACGGTACTGCCGCTGCGCTCGGCCCAGACTGCGAGCTGTTCGGCCGCGGCGGCTCGGAACGTGTCGGCCGCGACCAGCAGCACGCGCTTTCCTTCCTTGTGCAGCCTCGCTGCGAGCTTACCGATCGTCGTCGTCTTGCCGCTGCCGTTGACCCCAACGATCAGCATCACGGCCGGCACCTGCTTGAGATTCAGCTCCGCACCGGGCAGCGTGAGAAACCGCTCCACATCTTTGCGGAAGCGCGCGACGACCTGATCGCTCGTCTTCCAATCTTCCTGTTTTGCGACGGTCTGGAGCCCGGTAACGATCTTCGTAGTCGTTGGTACGCCAAAATCGGCGACGATGAGCATATCTTCGAATTCGTCCCAAAACTCGGGCGTCAAGGGCCGCTGAGCGGCACCTAGTCGCGCGACCGCCGAAAAGACTTCGCGTGCGCGGCTGAGTGAGGAACGCATCCGAGAAAGCCAGCTCACTTGCCGCGCCTCATCACGCTACCGACTCTATCATGCGAACGTATGTTCGTCAATCGCCGGGGCTCCGTAACGTACTATACTGGGCGCAGGAGGTCCGTATGCGATATCGATTGGGGCTGGGCGGCGTTCTCATTCTCATCATTGCCACCTCGTGTACGGCGGCGCGAACGATTCCCCCGGCATCGTCCGGGACGGCCGTATCCATGCAGGTTCCGGTGATCGAGCTCGACGCGCGCTCCAGCGGCCCGGCCGTCTCGCCCGATATCTACGGTGCATCAATCGTTACCTGGTACGATTTCAGGCAGTCGTTCGTCAATCCGTCGCTGCGCAAAAGCGGCATCAAACTCGTGCGTTTTCCGGGCGGTTCAGAATCCGACGCCTACCATTGGGAAGACGGCAGTTCCCTCTGCAACAACATGGGTTACATCACACCGGGAGCGACGTTCGATCACTTGATGGCCGATCTTTCGGCTCCGTTGGATATCGACGTCGCGATCACGCTGAACTACGGAAGCAATCGCGCCT
>Ga0209275_10000487_pt1 | contig 15463 bp, 6 predicted proteins | sample HubBroMetageREF2_FD_188344 | JGI IMG/M metagenome (GOLD analysis project Ga0209275, IMG submission 188344) | Reference soil microbial communities from the Hubbard Brook experimental Forest, New Hampshire, USA - Hubbard Brook CCASE Soil... | ecosystem: Environmental > Terrestrial > Soil >... | reverse complement strand
GGTGCGTCGGCGCCAATCATATGATGTTCAAATCCGCCGCCAAATCCGGGGAAGGCTCCAGGCCCAAAAATTCCTGGCGCGCCGAAGCCTCCACCCGGTCCCCCCACGCCCAGCAAGGCGTTAAAGTCCGGAGTCGTGCTGGAGGTGTAAGTGGTCGACGAGCTGTTGTTGTTATTGCTGTTTGCCGATAATGAGCCGGTCAGGTCGGAGCCATCCGCTGATCCTGACGCGCTGCTCGTCGTCCCGCCCGTTGCGGCATCTGTATCGCTGCTGCCGCCGGAACCCGCAGCGCTGCCAGGCGCGGCACCGCCAGTGCTGGCTGGCGCCGCCGAGCCGCCGCGGCGGCCACCGCCCGCGCCACGCCCGCCGTTCGCCGTAAACATGGGGGCGCCGCTTCCGACCGAGTACATGCTGCCGAACGAAAACATTTCGCCCGGCCCCGCCATTCCCGAAACGCGCATGCCCAGCTGGACTTGGGAATTATCGCGAGTGATATCGGGAATTAATTCCTTCGCGGAAACTTCGGCTTCGTAGCCTGCGTAGCCGAAGCGATCGTATTTTCGAAATTTCGGATCTTTCAACAAAGTGAACGCGAAATAAATATCACCCGGCGCGCCGCTGTAGAGTTTTCCGATATCCATGGCGTAGGAGGGCGGAGCGCTGGTGGAATAACCCGCCGCGTAGCCTGCTGTGGAATCCGCGGAAGCGCTGAGCGCGGGCATCGTCAGCTGGCTGGGATCCCTTACCGCGTCGGAAATGTTGCCGAAGCTGCGCAGCAATTTGCCGTGCTCGTTCATCACGCGCACCAGGTGATCGCTGCGCAACGTGACCACCGCGAATTCGCCGTTCGCCAGCGCCACCACGGACATCGGCGCGTTCACCGCGACGCTGGCTTCCAGCGCGCCCTCCGCCGTGAAAATCTTCACCGCGTTCGCGCCGCGGTCGGCGACGAAAATGCGGCCGGACGCGGCGTCGCGGTCGAAGTCCACCGCGTATTTGATGGCGGCGTCGCCAGCGGCTTGGGCGCTGGGAATTTGCCCGATGCGTTTTCCGTCCGCGCTATAGATCCAGATGACGCTGGCCGGGGCAGCCAGCACATAATAATGACCGGCCGGATCGCGTTCGATGGCTTCCGCGCCGCGACCGACCTCTGGAAACACCCTCCCGCGCGCGTGCAGCACGGTTTGCACGCCCTGGGCTTGCGCGGGTCCGCCCAAACAGCCGAATAGCAGCGCGCCGGCGCAGGCCACAAGAGCTGTCGCCGAAGTGTATCTCTTCGTTAACCTCTGACTTATCAATTGCTGCCGCATCACCCGTTTTTCCCCGCCATTTTTACCGAACAGATGCAGTTAGAATTGTTAAAGGTTGCCAGCAGCGTTTACAAATATATGGCTGATGGTGCTCCGCGGCCGCTGTGCCACCCTACCTTTTCCCTAGTTCTGTTTTTCGTCTGCAAAAGTTCCGCGATTTTGTGGGAAGTTCCCTTCCTCGCGTTTCGGTGTGGTCGCAGACACTTGCAGGCGTCCGTGTCCCCGGAATTCTGGAACTCTCGCGCCATTGAAACTGAATTAGTTAGCAGCGCGGGCTTTCAGATTTCGTGAGAAGTGCCGTCATTTGCCCATACAATTGCGGTGTATACGCGTAAGGCTATCGGCTCGAGGGAACGTCATTTTTAACCGCCACCAAGGGAAGGTGCTGGCGCTGCTGCTATTTTGGCTCGCCTGCGGATATTTGACTGGGGCGCAGCAGCCTGGCGGTGCGCTGCAGCAGGTGAGTGGAGTGGTGCGCACTCCGGAAGGCACGCCAGTGCCCGCTGCGACGGTGCGTCTGGTGAATACCGAAACGAATAAAGCGTGGCTGAGCTGGACGGACGAATCCGGGAAATTCGAATTTCCGCAAATTCCGGCAGGGTCTTATCGCGTGGAAGCAAACCAGCTGGGATTTGCGAACGCCTCGCTGGTGGTGAAGATTCCGGTGGTGCCGCCCGGGCCGATTCCGATTGTGCTGCGCGTCGCAACTTTGGCGGAGCTGACCGGGAAGCCTGAAGCAGCGCGCGCGCCGCGAAATCCCCGTCCGTCGGGTGACGCGGCGAATGCCAATGCAGGTGCGGACGCAAATGGGGGCGGCGGGCGCAGAGGTGGCGGCGGAAGAAGCCAAACGCCCGCGGGCGTCACTAATGCGATTCGCGCTGGACTGGCGGGTGGCGGGTTCGAACAGACTGATCTTACCGACGAAGGCGCTGGCGGCCCGGCCGGCGCAAACAATGCTCCCGCGAATGAAGGAACGCAAATCGCGGCCGAACTACCCTCCGGTCTCGGTTCCGGTGCGACTTCTGATTCATTCTTATTGCAGGGAACGGTTGGCCAGGGTCTGTCTGGAAATGGCCCGGGTGGATTTGGCCAGAACGGTTTGGTACCCGGCAATCCTACCGGAGAAGGTGGACAAGGTCCGGGCGGAGGACGCGGTGGGCCTGGCGGTGGGGGAGCCGGTGGCGGACAAGCTGGCGCGGGCGGCTTCGGCGGACCCGGTGGCGGAGGAGGCGGCGCAGGCGGAGGAATGTTTGGCGGAGCTCCTGGTGGCGGAGGAGCAGGCGGCGGTGGTGGCGGGGGAATGTTTGGCGGGCGCGGCAGATTAAATCGCCAGGCGGTGAATCGCATCCGCTTCAGTTTCTACGACCACTACGAAAACTCCGTTTGGGATGCGAAACCGTATTCGATTACCGGCAATCAGGTACCGAAGCCAAGCCATTACGACGAGCGCTTCGGCGGCAATCTGGGCGGGCCGCTGAAAATTCCGCACATATATAATGGCAGCGACAAGACGTTTTTCTTCGTCAACTACCAGCACGAAACGCAATCGAGCGCGCTGGACAACTATTCAACGGTGCCCACGGCCGCCGAACGCAGCGGAAATTTCTGCGGCTCGGGAGTCACGCTGTTTGATCCGTTTTCAAATTTCACCGGACCGCGCACCCCGCTCGGAAATGGCTGCCAGATTCCCACCATTAATACAGCCGCGGCCGGGCTGCTGGCTTTTTACCCCATGCCGAATCTGCCCGGCACGGTGCAAAATTATATTCTGCAGACCACGGTGCCGGTAAATAGCGACACATTGAACCTGCACGTGCTGCACACCATCAATTCCAAACTCAGCCTGAACGGCGGCTACAACCTGAATTCCCAGCGGCAGAATACGTTTGGCAATTTCTTGAATACCGCCGGCACTTCATCGACGCTGAACCAGTCCGTGACGCTGGGGCTCGCGCACAACTGGACTTCGCACCTAGTGGAAACTACGCAACTGAACTGGAGCCGCAGCCGCGCGCGCGTGCTGAGCGACAATTCGTTCGTGAATAATGTGGCCGGAGATCTGGGAATTAGCGGCGTCTCCACCGAGCCGATCACGTTTGGCATACCCCAGGTGAATTTCACCAGTTTTTCAGCGCTGAACGATCCGGTGCCTTCGCTGGTGCGCAACCAGACGCTGCGCCTGAGCGACAGTTGGAAGTGGGTTCGCGGGAAGCACACAATGACGGTGGGCGGGGAGATGCGCCGCATCGAGCTGAATTCCGAAGCGAATCCGGTACCGCGCGGGTCATTTAATTTTACGGGCGTGATGACGTCGCAACTGACCGCGACGGGCCAGGTGGTCCCCGCGACGCCACAGACCGAGCCTTTCTATGAGCTCGCCGACTTTCTGCTTGGCCTGCCTTACAGCACCACCGTGCAATTCGGGCCGAATATTTATCTGCGCAGTTGGGATTTCATCGGTTACGCGCAGGACGATTGGCGCATGACCAAACAATTTACGCTGCTCTACGGCGTGCGTTATGAGGCCGCGACGCCAGCAGAAGATAAATACAATCAGATCGCGAATCTGGACCTGAATTCCACGGCCACCGCGGTGGACGTGGTGACGCCCGGCACCGTGGGACCTTTCAATGGCCCTTTCCCGCGCGCGCTGATCCACGGCGACTACGGAAACTGGGCACCGCGGATCGGATTCGCGTGGCTGCCGCGCGGAATCAAACCGAAGACGGTGATTCGCGGGGGCTATTCGATTTTCTACAACGTGGCAATCTACAATTCGCTGGCGCAGAAATATCTGTCATATGAGCCGCCCTTCTCGACTTCGGAAAACCTGATCACTTCCGGCACGCAGGTGCTGACTCTGGAGGATGGTTTCCCCAACACCAGCACAATTATTTCCAATCGGGGCGGGGTGAATCCTTTTTACAAGGATGGCTACGCACAGATCTGGACTCTGGGGACGGAGACTTCCTTCTCGCAGAATTGGATCCTGGATTTGACCTACACCGGGACGAAAGGCACGGACCTCGACTTGTTGCGCGCTCCGAATCGCGCGCCGCTGGGCACCAGTCCCCTGGATACGCAGAACGCATTGCAAATTCCCAACGCCAACAGCTTTTACTACGATCAATCCGGCGCGAATTCGATTTACAACGCGCTGCAGGTGCGCCTGGTGCATCGCTTCACGCGCGGCGTTTCGTTTCAGGCGTTTTACACTTTCGCGAAATCGCTGGACAACGCCAGCAGCATCGGCGGCAGCTCCGGCATCGTAGTGCAACAGGACGGCAACTTCGCCGCAGAGCGCGGGCTTTCGTCGTTCGACGTGCGGCACCAACTGCGTTTCTTGAATTTGTACGAACTTCCGTTCGGTGAACACCATCGCTTGGCGACGCATGGCTGGGCCGAAAAAGTGTTGAGCAACTGGCGCCTGCAGAATATTGTGACGTGGCAAACCGGAACGCCCGTTACGGCATATCTGGGCGGCACGGCATCCGATAACGGCACTGGCGCCAGTTTTTCGCTGCGTCCCGATCAAATCGCTAGTCCGGACCTGGGAATCTGCGGCGGTTCGCCCCTCGCTTTTTTCAATACTGCTGCTTTCGCGACTCCGGCGGCCGGGACGTATGGCGACGAACGGCGCGGCGCGATTGAAGGGCCGTGCAAGTTCAACTGGAATGCGTCGCTGGCGAAATCTTTTCGCTTTGGACCGCGCGAGCGGCATCATTTGGACATTCGTTGGGAAGTTCAGAATCTGACGAACACGCCCGCGTTCTCCGGGATTTCGGCCACGCTGGGGTCGTCGTCATTTGGGCGCGTGACGAGCGCCGGGTCGATGCGTACGATGGACGTGATGGCGCGGTTTAATTTCTGATGCGAGAGATTGCCTACAAAATCGCGACGTTGTGGCTGGTGGCCGCACTGGCTGTAGGTCCCTGCGCAGCTCAGGTGGTCCAAGCTGCCCAGGAGCAACAACAATCCGGCAGCCAGTCTGCGCCTGTGGTAGTCGCGACGCCTACGCCTGCCCCGCCGCGCCCACAGCAAACTCCGGCGCAACAGGCTTCTCACCAGCCATCCTCCGTGCTGCGCAGTTCATCCGATCTGGTGCGCATTGATGTGGAAGTTACCGACAAGTCCGGTAAGCCAATCAAGAACTTGACCGCGAATCAATTCACTGTGACGGACGAGGGCAAGCCGCAGGCGATCACATCTTTTTCATATTTCGACATCGAAGCAATCGAGACCGCAACAGCCGCAGACGACAAGCCGATCGTCGTCTCGGTTGATAATGAAGGGCCGAATTCCCCTTCCGCGGACGCGATCAGCGATGCCCTGCGCGACCGGCGCCTGATCGTATTGTTCTTCGACCTCACTTCGATGCAGACGGATGATTTGATTCGCGCCCACGATGCGGCCGACAAATTCGTGAAGCAGCAGATGACTAAGGCCGACGTGGTGGCCGTGGTTGTTTTCTCGACCCGGCTCAACGTGCTCGCAAATTTCACGAATGATCGCGCCGTTCTGGGTAGAGCGATCGCGCAGCTGACGCCGGACAACTCCGCGAACCTGGCGAGCCCGCTCTACGCCGCGGCGGCCAATGGAGAATATGACGTGCAGGAATATACCGGCGCGGCGTACACACCGGATGAAACCGAATTCAACGTCTTCAATACCGACCAGAAGCTCGCGGCCGTCGAAGGCCTCGCGGACGTGCTGGGCGGAATCCCCGGACGAAAAGCGATGGTGGAATTTACCGGCGGAATCACGCAGACCGGCGAGGAAAACCGCACGCAACTGCGCGCCGCTACGGATGCCGCGAATCGCGCGGACGTTTCGATTTATTCGATTGATTCACGCGGACTGCTGGCGGCGCCGCCAGGTGGCGACACGGCGACGAACGCCGCGACCGGGACTTCGATGTTCACCGGCGCGTCCGTGTTCCATCAGACCGACCAGCGCGAAGATTCGCGCGACACCCTCGCGACGCTTTCGACGGACACGGGTGGAAAAGCGTTTTTCGATTTGGGCGATCTGAGCGATGCGTTCCCTGCCATACAGAAGGACAACGGCGGCTACTATCTGGTTGGCTACAATCTTGGCGCGGATGTAAAGCACGATGGCCGGTGGAGAGCGATTCGCGTGAAGATCAATGTGCCGGGCGCGCACGTGCGCTATCGCGATGGATATTATGCGCCGCGCGATTTCCAGCATCTGGAGAAAGAGGATCGCGACCAGCAGCTCGCCGACGCCATTAATTCCGATCATCCGGTCGTCGAGCTTCCGGTGGCCGTCGAAACGGGCATCTTCCGGCTGAGCGCGACGCAAAGCTACGTTCCCATCGCGGCTAAAATCGCTTCGAGCGCGCTGGATTGGGCGCAAAAACACAATAAACAGCACGCGGAATTTGATTTTGCAGTGGAAGTGCGCGCCGTGCCAGGTGGCCAGATCGTCGCGCAACTGCGCGATACGATTACAGTGAATCTAGAGGCCGAACATTTCGAGCAGGTGCGCCACAGCAATCTGCTGTACCAGGGCGGAATGGTTCTGGCGCCGGGAAATTACAGGTTGAAATTTGTGGCGCGCGAAAACGAATCGGGAAAGATCGGGACGTTCGAGCAGAATCTGGGGGTGCCGGCAGCGCAGCCGGAGAAAGTGACGCTCAGTTCCGTTTTGCTATCGAGCCAGCTGGTTCCCATCGAAAAATCATCCGAGGTCGCGACGAAAGGGCAAGGTGTGCGCGCGAAAATCACCAGCTCGCCGCTCGATATGGGGGGACAACGAATTATTCCCAGCGTGACGAACTATTTCACGCAGGGGCAGACGCTGTACGTCTTTCTGCAAGCGTACTATCCGGAAAAAGCGGATAAGAACGCGATCTTCGATCCGAATTCGCTGCGCGCCGGGCTGGTATTTCTGCGTAACGGGATTCAGATGAACGCCACGCCGCTGATTGCGCCGGCGCAAGTGGATGCGAAGACGCACACCGTTTCGTTTCGCATCAGTTTGCCGCTGCAGAAGCTGCCCACCGGCCGATATACCGTGCAGGTGGTCGCCATCGCGCCTGGCACACAGCATTCGGCTTTCGGCCGAGCTTACCTGGCGCTGCAACAGACTCCAGCGGCGGCTACGCCGAGTCCCTGAGCGCGCGATTATTGATCGGCTGGCGACCAGCGGGCGATCAGCTAGCGATCAACGTAAAAGCCTTCGCGCGTTTGCACCGTCGCGTCCTTCTGTTTGGTTGTCAGTTGGATCTTGTGATATCCGACGGCAGCGTCGGTTTTGTCGGGGGTGTAGCCCAGGGCATATTGATTGCGTAGCTCTTCGTCAATCTCCGAATAAATCTGTTCAATGGTTTCTTTCTTCGTGACTTCGAAGAAGCGACCGCCGGTTTCTTTCGATAATTGTTGCAGAACCTTCTTGCCGTCAGGGCGCGATTCCTGTGGATAGCGGCGATGGCCGCCACCTCCCATGCCGCCTCCGCCCATTCCTCCGCCGCCCATGTGTCCGCCGCCATAGCCGCCTCCGTTTCCGTATCCTTCGTGGTCGGCGAAGAGGATGGAATAAACCAGAGTATCGGCGCGTTCCGCCGTTTCGATGGCGTCGCGCAACGTTTCTTTGCTGCCGCGATCCACGCCGTCGGTGAGAATAATGAGCGCTTTGCGGCCCTGCTGCTTTTTCATCAGTTCGTCCGACGCCAGGAACACTGCGTCGTACAGCAGCGTGCCGCCTCCGCCGTAGCCGCGCGAGCCGCGCCCGCCGCCACCGCTGCCGCCGCTGGTGCTGTCCGGATCGCTTCCCGATGACCCGCCGCTTCCGCCCGTTTGCGAGAACTGCGGCCTGCCCAGCAGATCGAGCGACGCTTCCAGCTTCTGCCGCGAGGAAGTCAGGTCCTGCAGCAACTCCACTTCGTGGTCGAAGTGAATCACGAACGCCTTGTCCTTATCTTCGCGCAGCATATGATCGAGAAAAGCGTGGCTGGCGTCGCGCTCCTGATCGAGCACGCGGCGCTGGCTCATGCTGGTATCTACCAGCAGGCCCAGCGTGAGGGGCAGATCGGAATCCGGCGCGAAATACGTGATCGTTTGCGGATGGCCATCCTGCTGCAGCGCGAAATTATCTTTGGTCAAGTTGCGGATCAGCGCGCCATGTTTATCGCGCACCGTTGCGAACATGGTCACCAGCTTCACGTTCACGGAGATGGTGGGGCCTTGCTGCTGGCTGAGCAGCGGAGCAGCCGCGAGCAATAGGAGAGCAGTACCGAGAAGCAACGCGAGTTTTCTGCCGCCGAAAGAATTCCACGTTGCGAAGCTCCACACGCGTGTGCGCGCTCTTCCGATTGTTGGCCGTGCACTGGACATGAACGATTCACCCATTGCCTTCCTCGCCTTAAATTGTACCGTCAGTCGCTGGACACAGTTCCACACACGCTGCCGCCCTAGGAGGATTCAGTTGCCGTAACCGGGAAGTTCCAACTTTCGCGGTCTGAAGATGCTGGGCTCAACGGGCGCGTGCCATAACTACGTGCTAGCTCAGCAGAAACACAGGCCTAAGACGAAAAGAGCCTGCGTCCTTGGGGGAGGCCGCAGGCTCTTTTCCAGGGTGGACAAACTAGAAAGTAAATCTACCGCCGATCTGCCACCACCGCGGCAGCAGCTGACCGGTGGCCTTACCGAAATTGCCATCTAATGGGTCCGTATCCATGTTCAAGTCATTGAGGTTGGTCCGATTAAAGATATTGTAGAACTCAAACCGAATCTGGAAGTTGAATCTTTCCTTGAAGCGGTTGTCCTTGTAAATCGCAAGGTCCGTCTCAGCGAAGTTCGGTCCGCGGAACGCGTTCTGCTTCTCGTTGCCTTCCGTTCCGATGGTCGGCTGCGTAAATTGCCCGGCCGCGAAAACCCCGTTCAGGAACGCCGACTTCGACGTACCCTGAGCGTAGCTTGTCACGGTCGGGTAATCATAATTGGTCCCGTCCGCATTGTAATCGCCGCTGTTCGGCGCCAGCCCGTTAATCTGGTTGCCAGCTGCGGGGCAAGCACCAGCGTTGACACAGACCGGAACGAACGGGTGCTGGTTTATGACCGTGAATGGATAACCGCTCTGGAAGATGCTCGTGCCGGTAAGTCCCCATCCACCGGTCAAATGGCCGACCACGTCTTTTCCACCGTTCAGGCCCTGAATCTGGTAGTTAAAAGTTAGAGAGAAACGGTTAGGTGCATCCCAGGGCGACGGCCCGTAGTACGTGGCCGGGTTCGCTGCCGTGGGATACATGCCGGCGTCGTCTTTGGACTCGGAATGTGTGTAGGACGCGTCGAAGAACCCATGCGAGAACCGGCCACGAACGTCGGCAATAAACGCGTCGTAGTTCCCGTAGCGGTTGTTGTCCGCATAGTTAATGGTACCGAAGCTGGTGTTGAGCCGCGTCGGAGTCAGGCTGTTGCTCTGTACCAAGTCGCCGGCGAAGGAATTGATGTTCACACCGTAGGACACGCCGCCGGCGACATCGCCTCCACCGACCAGATTGTAGCTGTGCGAGCCGGTGTAACCGACGCTAGCGACAATGTTCCTGGCGAAGCTGCGCTCCACAGTTGCGGACCAGATCGCGGCCTGGGGCGACTCAATGTTCGGGTTGATCCCACCGATTCCAAAATTGAGACCGGCGATTCCACCTTTGCTATCCAAGCCGGCTGTGAAACCGGGAGTCGGGAAGCCGAACGGCGGTTTGTTGCTGTTTCCCAGGCCGAATATAAGAGGGTCTGAAACCCCTGGCACGCCGTTGGGCAAGAAAGTCGGCTGCACGGGCCCCGGGGGGTTGCCGCGGAATTCCTCCTGGATGTTCGCCGACGTTAGCCAGTTATTGTAAATTCCAAACCCACCACGCACGGCCCAGACCCCGTGTCCCGTCGGATCCCAGGCGACCGCAAGCCGCGGGCTTATCAAACCATCTACCGCGTGGTTCAAGGCATTGTGCGTTTGTTTGGCGAAGCCATTGGCGACCTGCTGGTCAAACGTCTGCCCGGGTCCTAGGTAGAAATTCCCGAAAACCGTCGTCGGGCTGTCTGACCAAGGGTTACCCGAATCGTCGTAGCGAACGCCGAGCGTCAAAGTCAGATTCGTTTTGATCTTCCAGGTGTCCATGGCAAACGCGCCCCATGTACGTGATCGGGCGTCCCACGACCAAAGAACTGGGCTGCCGCTAATGGGATTGTACATTGCGCCGGTTTCGTTGATGGCGCTGTCTTGAATCAGGGTGGTCAAATCCGAAAATCGAATCGTGGGCGTGGAATAAGGACCTTGAAACGGTTCAACGTCCTCTCCATACCAACCTTCGACGCCGAACTTCAACGTGTGCGCGCCTTGTACGTGGGTGAGAACATCGCGCCAGTGATAGTTCTTCTGAATGAAATCACCTTGCGCAAAACCGGCGCCGAAAGCTTCGTTGTTCTCGGTGTTAATGCCTCCCACGGTTACGTTCGGCACGGTGTAAACCTGGGCGCCACTACCCAGCGTGCCCTCAACGCGGCTAACGCCGAAAATCGCTTCGTTCAGTGTGTTGGCATTGAAAGTGTGGGTCCAGTTGGCCTGCAGAGCGTATTCCCAGTTTTGGTTGTTCGCGGCAGAGAACTGGGGTATCGCGCCTGGAGAACCGTAGGTGAGAACTGTGCGGTAGAAGCTGCCGTAGATGCGATCCTTGCTGAAATACTTGTCTACGCGGCCGAAATACTGTGTCCCATTCCGAAGAGCTTTTGCGCTGAAGTTACCACTGTCAATGAAGTTGGTCGAGCAAGGGAGCAGCGCTGTCCCGACGATAATATTGGTTTGGCCCGCTGGGCATCCGCTCGGTCCAAAAAAGAAAGTCCCGGCAGTATTCGCGACAGTAACGCTCGACAGGCCCGCAGGCGTATATGTTGTCAGCAGCCCTGTTCCTACGGTGCCAGGGAAGTTAGTGGTGGCAAAGGTCGTGAATGCGGGATCTGCAAAAGTAACGCCACCTGTGTTAGTGGAATTAGCCGAGCGCAACGGCTCGACGTCAAAGAAAAAGAAAAACTGGTGGTGCGGGATGATCGGGCCACCGATGCCGAAGGCCATGTTGTTGCCGTGAAACGGCAGGTACTCGCTGGGACTGAATTTCTCGCGGGCGAACATGTTGCGGTTGTAATAATAGTCGGCCGCGAAACCGTGGAACTGGTCCGTGCCCGATTTCGTTACCATCACCGTCTGCAAACCGCTAGCTCGTGAATATTCGGACGAATAGGTATTTACTTGGATGCCCATTTCCTGCACGGAATCAGGATTGGGAGTCAGGTTCAGAATTCCTTGGCGGATTCCGCTGGTGACGTCGAGGCCGTCCACCACCCACATATTGGACATTTCGCCTTGCCCGTTGGCGCTTGCGTCGACCGCGGTTTCCGTCGAGTAGTTGTCCACGCCCGATCCAGGAGCGTTCGCCGTGCCGGTGCCCAATCCAGTCACTCCAGGAGCCAACGTCGCCAATCCCACGATGCTGCGGCCCGCAACGGGCAACTCATCCACGGCCTGGTGCTCGAGAGTCATTTGGTTGCGCTGCTCGGCAGGGTTCAGCACCGGCGCTTGTTCGGTGACTTCGACCTGCGTCGTCACCGACTTGAGAGACAGCGACAAGGTAACACTAAGAGTTTGGTTGGTGTCGAGGGTGATCCTTTCAACCGTCTTTGCAAATCCGCCTGCCTCGGCGCTCACTTCATAGGTGGCGGGCGCGAGACTGACAAAGTTGAACGCGCCGTTCGCATCGGCCACCGCGGCACGAGTAACGTCGGTGCCGACTTGTACCAGCACGACGTTGGCTTTCGGCACAGCCGCGCCGGTGGCGTCCTGCACCACACCGGTCACGCTGCCGCTAAATTGTGCGAAGGAAACGCTGGCAGACAAACACACCAAAACGAACACGAAGAAGCAACGCAATGCAGTTGTGAATCTCATTCAAATCCCCCCACCTAGCATTCTTACGAATTTGGCCCACCCGGATAAAACGTCCCGCGACGCACATTGTTGAGCATCAGCCCAGCCGCATCAGCGAAATGCCGACCCGAGAAAGCAAATGCAAGAGCTCCACCACTGTCAGAGAAAACGTTTACTTACTGTTGCGGGCAATTTACATCCGTTTCTCAAATGCTGTCAAGAAGAAATTTGGATTCAATAGTACTAAGATTACAGAGACATCTTGGACGTGGCCGACGGAGGGTTTTTCGATCGCCGTAGCGTTACCGGAACTTAACACTGGCGCGCAGAGCAACTCTTACTGCTGCCCCGTGACGGGCTTGGACCAACCTTGCCCAGAGACGATCCCCGCGCCCTCTTTCACCACGATCAATTGGTCGGCGGCGACGTCCTTTAGCTCGTCGTGCGTCCCACTCGGCCAGCGGATGGCGATGTCGGCCGTCTTTTCAGATCCGAGCCCAAAATGCAGCCTGGAATCGTTCGTGGAGTAGAAGCTGGATTGGCTCAACACCTCTTGCGCCTGCGATTTCTTCCCATAGCGCACCACCACTCGTGCTCCGATGGCGCTGCGGTTCGATTTTGTGCCCACCAACTTGAGCTTCAGCCAGTGGTTTGAGCCGCGCAGGTCATTTCGCAATAGAGACGGCGGCTCGTTCAGGTTGACGATCAGGACGTCCAGGTCGCCATCGTTGTCAAAATCACCGAACGCGCAGCCTCGGCTGCAATGCGGCGCTGCAACCCCTGGACCCGCGCCATCCAGCAGCTCTTCAAACGTGCCATTGCCCAGGTTACGAAACACCACTCGCGGCGTCTTATTGGGGAATTGGGGCATCGTTTTCTCAAGTTCTGGGTAAACGCTACCCGTAACCATAAAAATATCCGGGAAGCCGTCGTTGTCCAGGTCCACGATGCCCGCGCCCCAGCCCACATAGCGGTTTTCCACGCCGATCCGCGCCACGCGGGTCACGTCCACAAAATTCGCTTTGCCGTCGTTGTGGTACAGGCCGTTGGTATCCTCGCTGAAATGTGTCTTGAACAAGTCCAGGTGGCCGTCGAGATCGTAATCACCGACGCCCACGCCCATTCCCGCCTGCTCCTCGCCATCTTCACTGAGTGCCACGCCGCGAATCACACCTTCTTCGCGGAACGTTCCATCGTGATTGTTCATGAATAGCAGGCTGGGCGTGGAATCGCAGGCCAGGTAGATGTCCGGCCAGCCATCTTCATCGAAATCGGCGGAAACCACCGTCATGCCGTAGCTCCCGCGCAGCGTGGAAATTCCGGCTTGCGCGCTTACGTCGGTAAATGTGCCGTCGCCATTGTTGCGATATAAAGAGTGTGCGCCGTGGGGCAGGCCGCGCGGCCCGCACTCCACGTCCACTCCTTTCCACGTGCAGTTGCTGTTTTGCCCGGGTTTGGGCACGCGCTTCAGGTCAAACTGGACGTAGTTGGAGACGAAGAGATCCAGATTGCCGTCGCGGTTGTAGTCCAGGAAGCTGCAACCGGCGCCAAACCGCGGCGTATCACTTAACAGGCCGGCCTGCTTGGTGACGTCGGTAAACGTGCCGTCGCCGTTATTGCGATAGAGCTTGTTCTGCCCAAAATACGTGCAGAAAAGGTCCTCGAAGCCGTCATTATTGTAGTCGCCGACGCAGACGCCCGACGCCCAACCCAGCTCATGCAAGCCTGCCTTTTCGGTAACGTCGCTGAACGTGCCATCGCGATTGTTCTTGTAGAGGCGGTTCGTCGCGCCGGCCGGCGCTGTGTTCATGCGGGTGCCGGACAGCACGAAAATGTCCATCCAGCCGTCGTTGTCGTAGTCCAGGAAGGCGCAGCCACACCCGACCGCCTCCAGGATGTAGTCCTTATGGTCCGGGTATCCGTAGACCGTGGGCGCCACCAGCCCGGCCGCGGCGGCAACATCTGTGAAATGAGCGTAAAAAGGACGGCCCGAAGGCGCCGAGCGCGGCTGCGCCTTGGTGGCATGAGCCGACATCCCTTGGCCGAAGAGGCGGGAGGCTGAAGCTCCGAGTGAAAGACCCAGCGATAGTTGAAAGAATGAGCGGCGCGTAAATTTCATCAGTCGAGTGTGTACGTTGGCATTATATCCGGGTTGGCGCGTCGTGGGGCGTCCGCTTGACACCCACGGCGGCGCGCAGTATAAAGCCAAGGAAAACGTTTACCAAACATTTTTGGATCCACGCTCGCAATTTGGACACGACTCATATACCTGGAGATCAGCTCGGCGCTGGGCTGCAATCTTTCATGCCGGGCCAAACCTTCCCACCGGCCGCACCGTAATGCTCGGGTCACAGACTGCGCATTCTGCGATTTCTTTGACGCCGATTGGCGCTAGTGTGGTCCGTAACAAGAAGTCCGAGGAGACGATGATGGCGAGACGGAACGCAAGGATTCCCGCGATGGTCGCAGCGCTGCTTTTCCTGGGCGCGATGACGACGCTGCCTTATCCCACTGCAGAGGCGAAATCGAAAATGCAAAAGCAGGCATTCGGCAAAATACAGGACGGGCAGAGCGTGGATTTGTACACCCTGACGAACAAGTATGGGATGGCCGTCGCCATTAGCAACTTCGGCGGCACGCTGGTTTCGCTGAAAGTTCCAGACCGTGACGGAAAGCTGGGCGACGTGGTGCTCGGCTACGACAATCCCGCGGACTACGAGAACGGCAAAGCATATTTCGGCGGCACGATTGGCCGCTACGGCAACCGCATCGCGCACGGCAAATTTACTCTGGACGGCGTCGTCTACTCGCTGCCGCTGAATGACGGCCCCAACACCTTGCATGGCGGCGTGCGCGGCTTCAACAAGCACGTGTGGATCGCGCGGGATGTTTCCAGCAGCGCGGGCGAAGCTCTGGAGCTTACGTACGTCAGTAGAGACGGCGAAGAAGGCTTCCCGGGAACCTTGACCGTCAAGGTCGTTTACACGCTGTTTGCGGATGAGAACGCGGTGAAGATCGAATACACGGCAACGACGGACAAAGACACCGTACTCAATCTGACGAATCATTCGTATTTCAACCTTTCTGGTCAAGGCAACGGCGACATTCTGCAACATCAGCTCAAGTTGTACGCCAGCCAGTTCACTCCGGTGGACGTGACGCTCATTCCCACCGGCAAACTGCAGGACGTGCACAACACGCCTTTCGATTTCCTGCAG
>Ga0209275_10000485_pt1 | contig 15489 bp, 11 predicted proteins | sample HubBroMetageREF2_FD_188344 | JGI IMG/M metagenome (GOLD analysis project Ga0209275, IMG submission 188344) | Reference soil microbial communities from the Hubbard Brook experimental Forest, New Hampshire, USA - Hubbard Brook CCASE Soil... | ecosystem: Environmental > Terrestrial > Soil >... | reverse complement strand
CCAATCCTTATCTTTATCTTTCGATCTCGATTGGACGTGCCTGCCTGACAGGATGTTCGCGCTGTACTTTTTTGGCCGTGCTTTCTTTGGCGCTTCGGAAAAGTGAGAGTAACCGTCTGTCGCCCTGTTGCTGGTGCGGCGAATGGGGTTAGCAGTTGGATGTAGGTAGCTCAATGGCCAATTTCCTCCCGGTCTCGATTCGGTGATGCATCCGTGTCTCCAAAGCGGTCAGCGTTTTGAAGAGCAGCAAGGCGCCTTGTTTTCAATGGGAAGGAGATGGGCTGGTCGGCAGCGCGAACAAAGAGACTCTGGCCGTCCTGCATTCATGGCGAGGCTTTGACTCTAACGTCTAGGTTGTGACGCACGAGTGGCGATGGGCTGCTGGTAGAGTCCGCACCGGCGGACTTTGAATGGTTCGCCAAGCGGACCAGCCAATTGCCTTCGCGCGAGATTTCGCAATCCGTCCTGTTTTCAGCAGGGAGAAACGATATGTCCTGGATGATGCAGAAAGCACTCCGGCGCGGACCGACTTCCTGACAAGGGCTTGACGGTAACGTCTAGGCCGTGACAGAAGGACCGTCCTCGGCCAGGAATCGTGCCGCGCCGTGTCTCCATGTGCATCGCCTTCAATGACATGCCGTGGGCGCTGTGCCCCTCTAAGTGGCAAGCACGTTGCACAGGAGTTTCCGGTAGGAGCAATCGTGCGGATAGGATTCGGGTCGGACCAGAACGGATTCGAATGTAAGGAACTCCTGCGAGCCAGATTTGCCGAGCAGGGGCACCAGGCGGAAGACGTTTCAACGGGCGCTCCCAACCGAAGCGACTACTGGTGCATCACGGACGAACTTGCGTCGGCCCTTTATGCAGGCCGCTTCGATCGGGGAGTTCTGGTATGCGCCAGCGCCATCGGGGCCTCGGTGGCGGCAAACAAGCATCCTGGAATACGGGCGGCTCTGTGCCATGACGTGTACTCGGCGCGCCAGGGCGTCCAGGACGATGACATGAATATTCTGGTGATGGGGTCACGCGTGGTGAACGAAACTCTGGCGTGGCAGCTAGCGGATGCCTTTATCCAAGCATCGTATGTTCCGAGGGAACAGGGATTCGGAATTCCACCGCGGCGTCTGGCGCGGGTCATCGAGTATGTCCGGAAAAATCTGGACAAACCGCTGGCGGTGAGCGTGTTGTCCCGGATTGCGGAGATGAGCCAATCCCACTTCTCGAAGCTGTTCAAGCGGAGCGTTGGGCTCGCACCGCATCAGTTCGTGCTGCAGGAGCGCATCAATCGTTCCAAAGAGCTTTTGCGCCAAGGGAACGAAAAGATCGTCGACATCGCGCTTGGTGTTGGATTCGAAAACCAGGCGCATTTCACGACGGTGTTTGGAAATCTTGTAGGCATGACGCCCCGCCAATTTCAGCGTTCGTCGGGATCGGAAGCGAGTGAGATGTATCGTCCACACCTCTCGGTTGTGGAGTGTTGGTAAGGCAAGAGCACAGAAGCGGGAAAGCGCGAGGGGATGTACCGGATGTGGAAGAGGGAGGTCACAAAATAGTTCGATTGGATTGACCAGGCGTAGCATCCAAAAGTTGTCGCAGGAGTTCGAAACGGGAAACAGAAACTCGAAAGAATACGGTTGGGCATGACGATACAGTGGACGCGTGAAACAGAAGCAGGGAGAACGGATTTGAAAATGCGGGATCAGAAATTCAACGGATGTTTTAGAAGGCAGGGAGCGTGATGTCAACGACTCAGACGGTCTTAGATCTCGACCAGCTTTGTATCAACACCATGAGGACGCTGGCCATCGATGCGATCCAGCAAGCAAATTCCGGACACCCGGGAACGCCCATGGGTATGTCCCCGACCGTGTATTGCCTTTGGCAGAGACTGTTGAGGTTCGATCCACAAGAGCCCATCTGGATGAATCGCGATCGCTTCGTGCTTTCGGCGGGGCACGCGTCGACTCTGCTGTATACCGTCTTGCATCTTGCGAAAGTGAAAGCGGTCGATCCGGAATATGAAATTCTGGGAAGGCCGTCAGTCACATTAGATGACATCAAGTCGTTTCGCCAATTTGGAAGCCGCTGCGCGGGGCATCCGGAGTACCGCTGGACATCGGGCGTCGAGACAACGACGGGTCCTCTTGGACAAGGGGTAGCCACAAGTGTGGGCATGGCCATTGCCGGGAAGTGGTTTGCGGCACGCTACAACCGGCCAGACCATGAACTGTTCGGTTATCGGATTTACGCGTTGTGCGGTGACGGGTGCATGATGGAGGGCATTTCGAGCGAAGCGGCTTCTCTGGCAGGGCACCTCAAACTCGACAACCTCTGCTGGATCTACGACAACAATCACATCACGATCGAAGGCAAAACCGATATCACGTTCACCGAAGATGTGGCGGGACGATTTCTGGCGTATGGCTGGAACGTGCTGCGGGTGGGCGATGCCAACGATCTCGAACGGATCGAGAACGCTTTAAAGACAGCGGCGGGCACTTCGGGTAGGCCGTCCATCGTGATCGTGGACAGTCATATTGGTTACGGTTCGCCACACCGGCAAGACACCAGCGCTGCACACGGCGAGCCGCTCGGTGAAGAAGAGATCAGGCTTACGAAGCAGGCGTACGGCTGGCCACCCGACGCTAAATTCCTGGTTCCCGCCGGGGTCTACGAACATTTCGAGTTGGGGGTTGGACAGCGAGGCCACGAAGCGCGCCAGCATTGGGAGAAGCAATTCGAGGAGTACCGGAAGCAATTTCCAGAGCTCGCGGCGGAGCTCGAACAAATTCAAAGGCGCGAGTTGCCGGCTAATTGGTCGAAAGACATTCCCGTCTTTCCAGCGGACGCCAAGGGCGTTGCAGGACGCGACGCGTCTGCCAAAGTGTTGAACGCCATTGCGCCGAATCTTCCCTGGCTCGTCGGAGGGTCGGCGGACCTAACTCCTTCGACGAAGACACGATTGACATTCCCGAGCGCCGGCGATTTTCAGTCGGTCTCTCCGGAGGGCCGGAATCTACACTTCGGGATACGGGAGCACTCCATGGGTGCGGTTCTGAATGGCCTGGCACTTTCCAAGCTCAGGCCCTTCGGATCGGGATTCCTTATTTTCAGCGACTATGGGCGCGGCGCGATCCGGCTGAGTGCCTTGATGGAAATTCCCGTCATCCACATCTTCACGCACGACTCCATTGGCGTAGGTGAAGACGGACCGACCCACCAGCCCATCGAACAACTGATTTCTCTGCGCGCCATTCCGAACCTCGTGGTTCTGCGACCTGCGGATGCGAACGAAGTTGCGGAAGCATGGAGAGTGATTCTGGCCATGCCGCGTCAACCGGTCGCGCTCATTCTGACGCGGCAAGCACTGCCCACGTTCGACCGCCAGCGGTTTTCGGCCGCGAGCGGTCTCGCGCAAGGCGCCTACGTACTCGCAGAAGCGGAGGGTGGCAAACCGGATGTGCTGCTCATGGCCACAGGCAGCGAAGTGTCTTTGTGCGTAGAAGCGTACGAAGAATTGACGCGCCAAGGAATACGCGCACGCGTGGTGAGCATGCCTTCCTGGGAATTGTTTGAAAGGCAGAGCGAGGAGTACAGGCAATCTGTTTTGCCATCGAGCATTCAAGCGCGTGTGGCGGTGGAGCAGGCTTCCACTCTTGGTTGGTGCCGTTACACGGGTATGGATGGGGCGATTCTCGGAATGAAGACGTTCGGAGCATCGGCGCCGTTGAAAGTGCTGCAGAAGAAATTCGGATTTACGGCCAGTCATGTTGTAGAAGCTGCCAAGGCGCAGCTCGCACGGGTGAAATGAATATGCATGTTGCCGTCGCTTCCGACCACGCAGGATTTTGGCTGAAAGAAAAAGTCCGCGAATATCTCGCGGGCTTAGGACACACCGTCGAAGACCTGGGCACCTGCAACACGAACCCGGTCGATTATCCGGACTTTGCGGAAGCGGTAGCGACCGCAATTCTCAGGAAGCGAGTGGAGCGCGCCGTACTGATCTGTGGAAGCGGAGTCGGCGTCTCGGTGGCCGCGAATAAGTTTGCAGGCATTCGAGCCGGTGTGTGTCACGACACATATTCGGCTCACCAAGGTGTGGAACACGATCACATGAACGTGCTCGTTCTCGGGGGCCGGATCATTGGCGAAGAGCTTGCCCATGAACTAGTGCGTGCATTTGTCAACGCCAAAGAGTCTCAAGAAGAGCGGCACCTCCGGCGGCTCGCCAAGATCGACGCCATCGAAGCGCGATGGGGCCTGGAACAGTTGACCGGATCATCTGAAAAAACGAGTTATTGAATTTAGCAGGCAAAGAAAGGAAACAAGCACCATGACAACAGCAGCACTGAGCATTCCGAAAGGCGCGAATCCGTTGAGAGGGCTTTCCGATTTTGGGCAGTCGGTTTGGCTCGACTACATTCGCCGCAGTTTGATCACAAGCGGAGAACTGAAAAGGCTGGTTGCGGAAGACGGCCTGCGGGGCGTGACCTCGAATCCGTCCATTTTCGAAAAAGCTATAGCCGGCAGCACGGACTATGAGGCAGTGATTGGCAGTCCTGAATCGGCGGGACTCGATGCCAAGGCGCTTTACGAAAAGATTGCCGTTAAGGATGTGCAGGACGCGGCCGACATTCTGCGTCCCGTGTGGGAGCAAAGCGAGTATCGGGACGGCTACGTCAGTCTCGAAGTCTCGCCGCTGCTCGCGCATGACACGGCGGGCACGGTGCAGGAGGCGAAGCGGCTTTGGAAGATGGTGGACCGGGCAAACCTCATGGTGAAAGTTCCGGCCACGCCGGAAGGAATTCCGGCGCTTCGTCAACTGATCAGCGAGGGAATTAACGTCAACTCGACCCTGCTCTTCTCGCGTGACGCCTACGAGCAGGTGGCCAAGGCTTACATAGAAGGTCTCGCCGCTCGTGCGGCTGCGGGTGGAGATGTGAGCCGGATCGCGAGCGTCGCGAGTTTCTTTGTGAGCCGGATCGACTCCGCCATTGATGCACAAATCGGAAGCCAACTTAAAACGACGAGCGACCCGGCCCAGCGCGCACGGTTGAGTGGTCTGCTTGGGAAGGTTGCCATCGCCAACGCGAAACTGGCGTATCACCGCTTTACGGAGTTGTATGCGGGAGGAGCATGGCAGGCTCTTGCCAGTAAAGGAGCGCCGCCTCAGCGTTTGCTATGGGCAAGCACCAGCACGAAGAATCCCAGCTATAGAGACGTGATTTATGTGGAGGAACTGATCGGTCCTTCAACGGTGAACACCATTCCGCCGGCTACGTTCAACGCGTTTCGCGAGCACGGGAGGCTTCGTGCGAGCCTGACGGAAGACGTCGAAAATGCGGCGGACACGATGGAGTCATTGGAGCGAGCCGGTATCTCGATGAAAAAGGTTACGGACACGCTTCTCGAGGACGGGTTGCGCCAGTTCGTAGAGGCCTTCGCGAAGCTGCTTGAAGTCACGGGATTACGAAAGAGCGCGGGCTCCACGGCGAAGATCAATTCGATTTCCTACGTATTGCCGGCAAAACTTTCGGCGGCCGTCGACAAGGCGCTCACCGATTGGGAGAAAAACGGCAAAGTGCGGCGGTTGTGGCGGGCGGATGCTTCGCTTTGGACGGGAGCGGATGAGAACCACTGGCTCGGATGGCTGGGGATCACGGATGACCAAGTGGCGCACAGTGAGCATTTGACGTCGCTGGCTGCGGAAGTAAAGAAGGCCGGCTTCAAGCACGCGCTGCTGCTTGGCATGGGAGGGTCGAGTCTCTGCCCGGAAGTACTGCGACTCACCTTCGGCAAGATCGAAGGGTTCCCTGAGTTACATGTTCTTGATTCCACGGATCCCGCACAGATCAAGGCGATTGAGGCGAAGATTGATCTGAAGAATACGTTGTTCATCGTGTCCAGCAAATCGGGAGGCACGCTCGAACCCAACATTTACAAGCAGTATTTCTTCGCGCGCGTTAAGGAAGCGGTCGGAGAAAAGGAAGCTGGAAATCGCTTCATCACTGTCACCGATCCAGGCTCGAAGATGCAGCACGTGGCGGAGAATGACAAGTTCCGGCACATTTTCTTCGGGTTGCCGAGCATCGGCGGACGCTATTCCGCGCTGTCCAATTTCGGCATGGTTCCTGCCGCGGTGATGGGCATTGATGTATTGAAGTTTTTGAACCGGACGGAAGAAATGGTTCATGCCTGCGGGGCGACGGTACCGGCGACAGAAAATCCCGGCGTAGTTTTGGGAGCGATTCTCGGAACTCTTGCAAACGAAGGCCGAGACAAAGTGACGATCATTTCCTCGCCCAGCATTTCGGACCTGGGAGCCTGGCTCGAGCAGCTTCTAGCCGAGTCGACGGGCAAGAATGGCAAGGGAATCATTCCCGTAGACCGCGAGCGCGTGGGGAATCCCGAGAAATATGGGAACGACCGCCTGTTCGCGTATCTCCGTCTCGCATCCGCGCCCGACGCTGCACAGGATGTGGCGGTTGCTGCACTCGAAAAAGCGAGACAGCCGGTGGTGCGCATCGCCGTCGAGGATACCTACGCGATCGGCGAAGAGTTCTTCCGTTGGGAGATTGCCACGGCGGTGGCCGGATCGATCATCGGCATCAACGCCTTCAACCAGCCGGACGTGGAAGCCAGCAAGATCGAAACCCGGAAACTGACGAGCGAGTACGAAGCGAAAGGGAAGTTGCCCGGTGAGGAGCCATTCTTCGAAGGCGAAGGCGTGAAGCTGTACGCGGATGCGAACAATACGAGCGTTCTCAAGCAAGGAAAGACGCTCGCCGAAATCCTGAGAACGCATCTCGGCCGAGCAGGCGAAGGAGACTATTTCGCTTTGCTGGGCTACATCACGATGAATACCGAAAACGAAAAGGCTCTCGAGGAGATTCGCCACAAGGTGCGGGACACGAAGCACCTCGCGACCGTTCTCGGATTTGGACCGCGGTTTCTGCACTCGACCGGGCAAGCCTACAAAGGTGGTCCGAACAGCGGTGTTTTCCTACAAATCACATGTGACGACGCTCAAGATCTTCCGGTTCCCGAGCAGAAATATACGTTTGGCATCGTGAAGGCGGCGCAAGCGCGCGGGGATTTTGCGGTGCTCGCCGAGCGAGGGAGACGCGCACTTCGTGTGCATCTTGGCAAGGACGTCAAGGCAGGACTTGCGAAGTTACAAGGCGCCATCGAGCAGGCATTGGCGTAAAGCGGTGGCCAGGTTGAATTTCGAAAAAACGAGATGAGAGGGGACAGCAATGCAACTCGGAATGATTGGACTGGGAAGAATGGGCGCCAACATGGTGCGCCGGCTCGCGAAAGCCGGACACCAATGCGTAGCGTTCGACCGGAACGCGGAGTCCGTGAGACAAGTCGCACGGGATGGGACGATCGCGGCTACTTCACTCGATGATCTGGTGAAGAAGCTCAAACGGCCGCGGGCCGTGTGGCTGATGGTTCCGGCGGCGGTGGTGGATGCGACACTGCACGAACTGGCGGCGAAGCTGGACGCCGGTGACATTGTGATCGATGGCGGCAACTCGTACTACATCGACGATATCCGCCGGGCGAAGGAACTCACCAGCAAGGGATTGCACTACGTGGATGTGGGAACAAGCGGCGGTGTCTGGGGGCTTGAGCGCGGCTATTGCCAGATGATCGGCGGGGAATCGCAGATCGTCGAGCATCTTGATCCGATCTTCAAGTCGCTTGCACCGGGGCGCGGAGATATTGCACGCACACCGGGGCGCGAAAAAGTTCCCGGAACAGCCGAGGAAGGTTATCTGCACTGCGGCCCATCGGGAGCGGGGCATTTCGTGAAGATGGTGCACAACGGGATCGAGTACGGGTTGATGGCCGCCTATGCGGAAGGGCTCAACATCCTCAAGCATGCCAATGCCGGCAGTGGAACCCGGGAAGTGGATGCCGAAACCACACCGTTGCGCAATCCGGAAAATTACCGGTACGACTTCCCGCTCGCGGATGTCGCCGAGGTTTGGAGGCGGGGCAGCGTGGTGGCCAGCTGGCTGCTCGACTTGACGGCGATTTCCCTGCTCGAACAGCCCTCCCTCGACCGCTTTTCGGGACGAGTCTCGGATTCCGGGGAGGGGCGCTGGACAATCCTTGCGGCTATCGAATCGACGACACCCGCACCCGTTCTCACGGCATCTCTCTACGAGCGTTTTGTTTCCCGCGGAGAAGACGATTTTGCAGCGAAGCTTCTGTCCGCGATGCGATTTCAGTTTGGCGGACACCTGGAGAAGGCGGCAGGCGCCAAGTAAATGGGCCCGAAAGGAAAATAGCAAATGTCAGATCAGATCCATATGACCGAAGGTGTCAACGAACACGGACAACAGACGGGTCCTTGCTTGATGGTGATTTTCGGAGCGAGCGGCGACCTGACGAAGCGCAAGCTGATTCCGGCGCTGTGCAATCTGGCCAAAGAGAAGCTGCTGTCGCCGCAGTTCGCCGTGATCGGTTTCTCCTACGATGCGATGACGACGGACACGTTTCGCGCGCAGCTCAGCAAGGACGTGAAGGAGTTCTCTGACGAGCCGGTGGACGCGAAACTCTGGGATTGGTTCCTCGAACGAATCTATTACGTGCAGGGAGATTTCCAGGACTCCGCCGCCTATGAAAAGCTGCGGGCACAGATTGCAGCAGTGGAAAAAACCCATTCCACAGCAGGAAACCGGTTCTTTTATCTGGCGGTGTCTCCCAAGTTTTTCGCACCTGTGGCGAAGCAATTGGGCCAGGCCGGACTGACACAGGAGCAGGACGGCAAGTGGGCCCGGGTCATCGTGGAAAAGCCGTTCGGCAGAGATCTGGATTCGGCGAAAGAGCTGAACCGGGAGCTCAAGCAGATTCTAAATGAACAGCAGATCTATCGCATCGATCACTACCTGGGCAAGGAGACGGTACAGAATCTGATGGTCTTTCGGTTCGCGAACAGTATCGCGGAACCGCTCTGGAACCGGAACTTCATCGACAGCGTGCAGATCACGGCGGCGGAAACCGTGGGCGTTGAGCAGCGAGGCGGTTTCTATGAGACAGCGGGCGCGCTCCGCGATATGGTGCCGAATCATCTGTTTCAACTTCTTTCTCTGACGGCGATGGAGCCGCCGATTTCGTTCGATGCCGACGCCGTGCGCGACAAGCAGGCGGAAATCCTGCATGCCGTGCAAGTGCCGACTCCCGAAGAAGTACTCACACATGCAGTCCGCGGTCAATACGGCGAGGGGATGGCGGGAGCGGAGCGATTGCTTGCGTATCGCAACGAAGCCAAGGTTTCGCCCGCATCGAACACCGAGACCTATGTGGCCTTGAAGCTGCAGATTGACACCTGGCGCTGGTCCGGCGTGCCGTTCTACCTGCGCACCGGGAAGCGCTTGCCCCGGCGCGCCACAGAAATTGCGATTCAGTTCCGGCGGTCTCCCATTGTGCTGTTTCGAAAAACAAAAATCGCCGACCTGCAGACAAACCGGTTGGTGATTCACATTCAGCCCGACGAAGGAATTTCCTTGCGATTTGGAGCGAAAGTGCCGGGCCCGGTTATGCGGCTGGGTCTGGTGAACATGGAGTTTGACTACGCGCGCGACTTCGGAAGCTCGCACAGCACGGGATATGAGCGGTTGTTGTACGACTGCATGATCGGGGATGCCACATTGTTCCAGCGGGCGGATATGGTCGAAGCAGGGTGGAAGGTCATCCAGCCGGTGCTCGATGTATGGAAAGCACTGCCGGCACATGGCTTTCCGAACTACGCGCCGGGATCCTGGGGTCCGGCGGAAGCGGACGAATTGCTGGCCAAGGATGGACGAACTTGGCGAACGATTGGGCAAGATGAATCATCGACTGAGCCGCGCCAGGTTCCGGAAACGGCAGGGCGTGCAACCGCCGGGGCGAGCTGAAACTATGAGCACAAATCGAGAAGTCAAGATCTTGGCCGACGCCAATGGCATCGCCGAAACAGCCGCCGCGGAGTTCGTCGAAGCGGCACGGGAGGCCCTTCGAGAAAAGGATTCTTTCTCGGTAGCCCTCGCCGGCGGGTCGACTCCCAAAGCGCTGTACGGGTTGCTGACAAACAACCCGCTGCTGCAGGCCATGGTGCCTTGGAAGAAGATCCAGTTTTTTTTCGGCGACGAACGCCATGTACCACCGGACGATGCGGAAAGTAATTTTCGAATGGCCACGGAAGCGATGCTCGGGAAGGCCCCGGTCGATCCGAAGCAGGTGCATCGCATCCATGGTGAGAATCCGAATGCCGCGGAAGCAGCGGAAGAGTACGCGGAGGAATTGCGCGCAAGTTTCCGGTTGAAAGCAGACGAGTTCCCGCGTTTCGATCTCGTGTTACTGGGCATGGGTCCGGAAGGGCATACCGCTTCACTTTTTCCGGGCACCAAGGCACTCAAAGAAGAACGGCAACTGGCCGTCCGCAACTGGGTGGGCAAGCTGTACACGGATCGCATCACGCTGACACCTCCGGTGCTGAACCATGCGGCGAGGGTGATCTTCCTGGTGCACGGCGCAGAAAAAGCGCCGGCGCTCAGGGCGGTGCTCGAGGGACCCTACGAACCGGACCAACTTCCGGCGCAAATCATCCGTCCCGAAAACGGCAGAGTTTTATGGCTTGTGGATCCGACGGCGGCGAGCATGCTCGTGCCGCAGGCGAAGCGGGCAGTTTAGGAGAAAACGATGGCGACCATTGTACAGACAACAATTCAGAATCATCTCGGCGCGAGCGCGGAGACCTTACTGGGTTTCCATTCACCAAAGATTGCCAAAGAACGGCTGCATCTTCCCGGGCCAGACTTCATTGACAGAGTGTGGGCCGCATCCGACCGGAACATCCGGGTACTGACGAATCTACAGCAGCTGTTCGAACACGGGCGGCTGGGCAAGACCGGCTACCTTTCGATCCTTCCTGTGGACCAGGGGATTGAGCACTCGGCGGGGGCAAGTTTCGCGAAAAACCCAGACTACTTCGACAGCGAAAACATCGTCAAGCTGGCAATCGAGGGCGGCTGCAACGCCGTGGCTTCGACCTACGGCGTCCTGGGCTCGGTTGCACGGAGGTACGCGCACAAGATCCCGTTTATTGTGAAGATGAACCATAACGAATTGCTGACGCATCCGAACAAGTTCGATCAAGTCCTGTTCGGGAGCGTGAAGGAAGCGTACGAGATGGGCGCCGCGGCAGTCGGAGCGACGATCTATTTCGGCTCGGAGCAGAGCGACCGGCAAATCGTGGAGATCAGCAGGGCATTCGCGCACGCGCATGAACTCGGTATGGCCACGGTGCTGTGGTGCTACTTGCGCAACAGTGCGTTCAAGAGGGACAAGGACTACCACGTTTCCGCCGACTTGACGGGGCAGGCGAATCATTTGGGCGTGACGATCGAAGCGGACATCATCAAGCAAAAGCTGGCCACCAACAACGGCGGCTATCAAGCCCTCAACATGGGCGATTCGAGTTACGGCAAGTTCGATAAGCGCATTTACACGGACCTCGCGAGCGACCATCCCATTGATCTTTGCCGTTACCAGGTGGCAAATTGCTTCATGGGACGAGCTGGATTGATCAACAGCGGCGGGGCATCGGGCGCGAACGACTTCGAGGAAGCGGTGGTTACGGCGGTGATTAACAAGCGTGCAGGTGGCACAGGATTGATCTCAGGGCGCAAGGCGTTTCAACGGCCGTTTCAGGAAGGAATTCAGCTGCTGAACACCATTCAGGACGTCTATTTGAGTCCGGAAGTAACCATTGCCTGAAGGTCAGACCAATTCAGAGGATTCGATTGCGTTCTTTTCCCAGTGAAAAGAACCGTAAGGAGGAACGTTGTCAAATCGGCTGGAGGGTAAGGTGGCCGTCGTGACGGGCGGCGATCAAGGAATCGGAAGGGCGATCGCGGAACGCCTGGCAGGCGAAGGAGCGGATGTCGCGATCTGCTATCGTAAAAACAGCAAAGGCGCAGACGAAGTCGTCGCGGGAATTATCGCGAGGAAACGCCGTGCAGTTGCATTCCAGGCGGACATCGGCAAGGTTTCCGATGGCCAGAACTTCATCACGGAGACTGTGGCGAGCTTCGGGAAGATCGATATCCTCGTTAACAACGCGGGACTCGAGAAACGCGCGGACTTCTGGGACGTGACCGAAGAGGATTTCGACGCGGTTCTCAACGTCAATTTGAAAGGCATGTTTTTTACAACGCAAGCGGTGGTGCGTCACCTTCGGCAATCCGGGCGCGCCGGAAAAATCATCAACATCAGCTCAGTGCACGAAGAACTGCCCTTCCCACATTTTGCTTCCTATTGCGCGAGCAAGGGTGGCATCAAGATGCTCACGCGGAACCTGGCAATCGAGCTTGCTCCGAACAAAATTACCATCAACTCGATTGCGCCTGGCGCGATCGAAACGCCAATTAACACAAAGCTCCTCAACGATCCGGTAAAGCTCAAAGAACTGCTGGGGAATATTCCGCTTGGAAGGCTCGGAACGCCGGAAGACGTCGCCGGTCTCGCTGTCTTCCTGGCTTCCGGAGAATCGGACTATGTGACGGGATCCACGTTTTTTGTCGACGGCGGCTTGTTGTGGAATTACCAGGAGCAATAGACAGTGGGATGCGGAAGGAATGCTAGAGACCGAGGTTAAAGACGATGACAGCAAAAAAGGCAGATGCAGCTCAACCGATCAAAATGGTGATTGCCGACGTCGATGGCACGTTGGTGACCCAGGAGAAGGTGCTGACCAAACGCGCCACCGACGCCGTGCTGCGCCTCGGTGAAGCGGGAATTCAATTTAGCATCACGAGCGGACGGCCTCCCCGGGGGATGGCCATGTTGATTGATCCGCTGAAACTGAAGCAGCCACTGGCAGCGTTCAACGGTGGCGTGCTGATCGATCCCGACCTGACGACCGTTGTCGACCAGAAGTTCCTCCCAGCAGGAGTGCCGGAGAAAGTAATCGAAGCCATCGAGAACCACGGTCTAGACGTATGGGTGTATACCGACATCGAATGGTTCGTGCGCGACGAAAAGGGTGCGCACGTGGCCCGCGAGCAGTGGACTGTGAAGTTTCCTCCCAAGGTGGTCAAGACGTTTGCCGGACTGCTTGGGCGCGTGGCGAAGATTGTGGGTGTGAGTGACGACTATGATCGGGTGGCGAAATGTGAACAAGATGTGCAGCAGGCTGGCGGCACGCACATTTCCGCGGCGCGTTCACAGCCCTACTACCTTGATGTGACCCATCCTCAGGCCAACAAGGGCGGGGTTGTGTTGTCGATGTCGAAATTACTGAACATTCCGGTAGCAGAGATCGCGACCATTGGCGACATGCCGAACGACGTTCTGATGTTCGAGAAGAGCGGGGTCAGCATTGCGATGGGGAACGCGAGCCCCGAGGTTCAGGCATCGGCCACGTACGTGACGACCAGCAACGAAGAGGAAGGATTTGCCACGGCGATCGAGAAATTCGTGTTGAACGCGCGTTCCGCGAACGTCTGAAGACATCCCGAATCTCACCGCAGCTAAGGAGAACTGAGCCAAGCCTCGCCGAGGCCCTGCGCTATTTGTGTGACCGAAAATGTACAGCGTATCCCATGTAAAGCAATTGTCCTGGCTCGTCGCCCTCGCGGCGGCGTGGGCGTTGCCGTCTGCGGCCCAGCAACCCGATGACCTCCAGAAGCAACTGCAGCAACTCAAGCAGCAGTACGAGCAAACAAAACAGGAGCTGCAGCAGCGCCTCACCGCACTGGAACAGCAAATTGAGAAGCAGAAAGAAACTGCCGAAAAAACAAAGGCGGGGAAGGTTGCTGCGGCCGAGTTGGCTGGCGAGCAGGCAGCCCAGAAAGCGGTTCTCGGTGCGACCGATGACGTCGGTGCAAAGTTCCAAGGCGAGGTCCCTTCGGAACCAACCTACGACCTGCTGCGAGAAGCAGACGAGAAGATCGTGAAACTTCAGGAGCAAGCGAAGAGTTTTGAATTCCACGGCTATTTCCGGTCCGGCTACGGTCTGAACAGCGTTGGCGGGCAACAGGTGGCGTTCCAGGCGCCCGGCGCGGACGCGAAATACCGCTTGGGAAACGAAGCAGAAACCTACGGGGAGTTGATCTTTGTCAACAACTGGGTGAACCCCGAGCACAGCTCCGACAAAGCGTGGATCAAAACCGAGGCCATGATCGAGGCCAACACCACGAACTCGGCGAGCTATGCAAATTTCACAGCGGGCACCGGCAACGATCAGTTCCGCTTACGGGAAGCCTTTGTGCAAGCTGGTAACGTGATCGAGAGCCAGTCGGACGCGAAGTTCTGGGCCGGTGAACGATATTATCGCCGCCAGCACATTGAGATCGATGATTTTTATCCGCTCGACATGAGCGGATACGGCGGTGGCGTCGAGGACCTCCATGTGGGGATCGGAAAAATGGCGGTGGCTTTCCTATCCGGTGCGCGGCCGGACATCGTCACGCAAAACGGATACCTCGCGAAGAGCAACATCGATGTGCGTCTCTACGACTTGAATGGACCGGCGGGACTGTGGGGCGCGTGGTTTGACTACGCGACTTCAAAAGGGGGAGCAACCGCGACGGGCACCGCCATTCCGACAACGGACGGATATGCATTCGGACTGCGCCATCAACGCCTTGAATGGCACGGTGGCTATCATTCGTTTTCGATTCAGTACGGAACCGGTGCGGCCAGCAACTTCAGCACGTCGATCGACGATCCGACGCCGTTTCTCCACAGTTCGGCGCGCCTTCTCGCCGTAGAACAAGTGGTCTTTCAACCGAACGACAGGTTCGCCATCATGCCCATCTTCATCTACCAGCGGTCCAAAGACGGCAATCCGCAGCACGATTGGATCCAGTGGGTTTCGTTTGGCGCGAGACCGGAAATCTTTTTTACCAAATACATTTCTCTGGCGTTCGAGGGAGGATTCGACCACACGCACAGCGTCGGCCAGTACGACGGATGGCTGCGCAAGTTCACGATCGCGCCACAAATCGGAGCGGGCAGAAAGTTCTTCAGCCGGCCGGTCCTTCGCGCGTTCCTGACGTATGCGAGTTGGTCGAACGGACTTCGAGGCTTCGTAGGCGGAGTGCCTTATCTCGATAGAACGAACGGGTTGACCTACGGCGTGCAAGCTGAAACGTGGTGGTAGCGTCTGGCAGGGACAACCGGGTGGAAAGGCAAAGCGAGGAAAAATGGCAACTCAGGAAATAGCGACCAGGCCGGGACCAGCGCAAAGCGTCCCAGCGGCTTCGACGTCCCCTAATTACTCACGGCCTCTGGCTATTGTGACCACGCTGTTCTTCATGTGGGGATTTCTCACCTGCCTGAACGACATTTTGGTGCCCCATCTCAAAGCGATTTTTGATCTGAGTTTCACGCAAGTCATGCTGGTGCAGTTTGCGTTCTTCTCCGCCTTCTTCCTGTTCTCCGTTCCATGGTCGAAGATCGTGAATCGCATAGGCTACCAAAGGAGCATGGTGG
>Ga0209275_10000484_pt1 | contig 15536 bp, 14 predicted proteins | sample HubBroMetageREF2_FD_188344 | JGI IMG/M metagenome (GOLD analysis project Ga0209275, IMG submission 188344) | Reference soil microbial communities from the Hubbard Brook experimental Forest, New Hampshire, USA - Hubbard Brook CCASE Soil... | ecosystem: Environmental > Terrestrial > Soil >... | reverse complement strand
CCACCCGGTAGCAATCGAAGCAGCGGCGGAGGCAACGAAGCTGCTGAAGCCTTCGGTGTAGAAGGTCGCATTGGCGACTCGGCGAGCGTGCAGGCCGTAACGTGAGTAAACGCGGAGCAGGCCTCGAAAAGCGTAATGCATGAGCCGACCCGCCACGGTTACGGGGAAGGCCGAAGATGGTGGAATCGTACGAGCGAACAAAATTCCATCAGACCTGCCGGGGTATTAGCGACGGCATGCAAGCAAAGTGGACCATACGCAACACGGGAAGTCCCAGCGGTGATCGCGGTACGGATCAACTGGCAGCTCGTGAGAGAAAGGCCGGGCCGTATGGGATGGCGGAGAGGCTCGTAGTACCAACGAAGCCGGGTAACTCCGGCAGAGGGCAGGGGCCTGTGCAGCGATGCTAGCTGACGTTCCAATGGGTGCGAGTCCCATCGGTGGAGCTTGCTCAGTGGCCACCGTAGTTATATCCGACCGCCGGGAAGGGCGACCGACTCGGTGGAAAGCTCGGAGGTAAAAGTCTCCGTTGGCTGGGGAAACCGCCGGTCAGATCCGCCAGGGAGACGAGCAACTCGACAGGCCGTAGCGAAAGCGAACCAGTGAAGCCGCGAAAACCCTCCGCCCGTCTGAAGCGGATGATGGGCAACGTTGGGAGTGCCGAGCCGTAGGCTCTTGGCGAAGGCCGATGTCATCGGTGAAAGACTGAGTAAGTACAGCCGATGGACTCCCCGTGGCCGTAGAGGACGGCATGCCGAGAAGGAACGTACAGTGAAAGCACGGAACCACTCGTGGGTCGCCTAGGCGCACCAGCACAGCGAGGGTATCCCGTATAAACCGCAAAGCGGCGAAATCGGGATGTGCCTGCGAGTGGGACGGATGAGGTCGATTAAGCGTTGATGGGCTGGGACAATAGAACCCAGACCGGAGCGAAGACCTCTGGGGTAGAGGAGTCGACTCCTCGAATGGCAGTGCGCCACCGAGTCCACTGTTCCGACACAGAGCGGGACGTAAAGTGGCAGCGGAGTGCACGAAGGGTGGATGCAAACCTACATGATGTGCAGGGCATGCCTGGTGCTGGCTTAACCTGAGCGACATGGGGAAAGGCACTACCTGAAAGGCCAACCTTCCAGCCGTACTGGGGAAAACCCGCCGTACGGAATGATAGGGGAGGTGGTGGAAACGTCGGCATCATTCGAAGCCGGCTTCCGCGCCACCACCTTACCCGACCAGTTGAAGGCAGACGCAAGAAGCGACGACAGAAAGGGAGATTGGCGATGAGCCTGACAACTCCCAAGTTGTTTTCAGAAGTTGCAGACGGCGTCACATGCAATGGCTACGGCGATTGTGGGAGTCTTCTCCGAGAGCCGGATGCGGCAAATCCGCACGTCCGGTTCGATGAGCGGGGTGTGGAAACGGAAGCATGGCGGCGCTAGTGAGGCACCGACAGACGAAAGGGTCGGCAACTGATAGGCTCCGCTTAAACCACCGCGCCACACCTCGACTCCACAAAGTGCCTCCCAGTACCCATATGGATAGTTCCCGCGTCACTGAGATTTGTCGCTCCTCCGAATCTTGTTCTCATAAAGATCATCAGAGGAGAAAATACAGAAAGTGCTGCTGCTTCCGGAATCTCTCAGCGCAGACGATCACAGATTCGGGTTCACTGACGCCTCCGCATTCAGCGGCGGAAGCGCGCAGTTCGCCACGCACTTCGACGCGAAGAACTCAACCTCTGCTTTTTTGTGCGGCACTTTCTCAATATCTTCCGGCACCACAATCAGCGATTGCGGTCCGTCCGCCGCGTTGAACGTGCACTGGAACGTTTGCGACTGCACACCGCGCTGCTGGCAGGATGCTTTTTCGAGCGCCGGTTCGAGCATATCCGGCTTGCCGTGCAGTTGATTCGCTACCGATGAAGGAACCACCGCCACGAGCATCGGCACCGGAGCCTTGATCTGGATGCTGACCAGCTCGCCGTCGCGGTCCGGCGCGTACCCGCCGTAAACCTTCAAAAACGTTGTCAGCTTGTATTCTTCCTTCGCTTGCTGGATCCACTGAAACTGTGGCGGGAAGCAATTGCTGATGCAAATCCACCGATAGTATTGGATGTTTACATCGTTTGGCGCGACAAAGTGCCGCGGCGTGGCGTTGCTTTGGCGGCCTAGCATGCCGGCGATGCCTGAGCCTACCGCGTTTACGACGCCCATAGCCCTGCCCAACTCAGGCTCAGCGGTTGCCAAAGACTCGGTGCTCTTCAATACCGCTCCAAGCCCGGCAAACGCCGTAGAGCTTTGACTTTCACGATCGTCGCGAACGATCAATTGCATCGGTTCCAGCGGAAGGTCGCAGGTGTAGGTCACCTTCATTACGTGTTCGCGCAGGCAGACCATCCGAATGCTGCTGAGCATCTCCGGGTTCTGCATCGCGCGATTCCACTCGCCTGCACTTGTCATGAAAATCGAGACGGGCTGCTGCGCGTCGATGTCCACGTGGATCGTACCGCCTTGCGCGCTGTAGCTTTTGCCGCCATGGTAGTTGGCAGGGTCCAGTCGCACGGATTCCTCTGTGCCGTGCTGCCACTCGAATGCCTTTTGCTGCGCAAGCGCTGGGCTGGTGCACACGAACACAACCAAGGCTGGAACGATTTTTGTGATGCACATTGTCATTTTTGTGGACATAGTAAGTCCAGTATTTAAGCCGGAAAATAGCCAGGCAATAGAACTAGGCCTGATTTGAAGCCAACAAGTATCCTGCCCAGAAGGGCACAAATCAGACGCGGCACGTTGTGCCTCTGCGTTGCGGCGACCTTTAGGCGTAGCTTTTGGTTTGATGTCGGGTAACCGGAAACTTGAAATTCAGCGGACAGCAGCCCCTCTACTTTGCGGCTGTGATTTCGTTGGTGACTTTGCCGTTGCCATCGAGGAACTGAACAACCGCTACGCCATCGGCGTTGACACGCAGGACGAGGCGATCGCGTCCGTCGGAATCCTTGATGCGTAACGATGCGGATTTATCAGGCGAACGCCCGAGGTAAATACGATTTGCGTCGCCGGTATGTGTAGCGAAGAACTTCTTCCATTCCTCTTCCTGCTGCTCTTTGGGCAACTTGTCGATGCGCAGCTTCGCGTCGTACGCTTGCTGAATTGGGTAATCGCCGCGTTCGCCGATGCGAATCGCTGAGAATTTTTCCCGATCTTCACGGCCGGAATCAATAGCGAAAATCTGATCCTGCTCGTATTGGTCGAAACTCAAATGAGCGTGATTCTGAATCGTGCCGTCTTTCTCTTTCAGGCCACTAAAAATCAGGCCACCCATTTCCGAACCTTCGTCGTTGACGAAAAGCATTCCGGCGGCATCACGGCGATCCGGACGCGGGTACTCTTTTTTGCGCATGTACGCACCAGGAAAGCTTTCGCGATTCGAAATAATCAGGCGCGGCGTGCCATCGGGCTCGACGAAATCGATCCGATGCACGGTAAGGATGTCGAACGTTGTGTTACGCGTCGTTGCGAAACCACACAGCAAGGTCACGGCGAACGCGATTGTTACAACGGCGGAGTAAATTACAAGAAATCGGGGATCAGAGAATGTTTTCATCGGAGCCTCCCGAAACGGCAGAACCTGAGATGAGTATCACAATAACGGCAACAGCGATACGGATCGCATCTAGAGCTTCGAACGGAGCTAACTCCTTCTGATTAGTCGTGCCGGTTAATCGGGACTTGAGGCATGAAATACGCTTCTTGATGTATCTTCTTCGGTCATGAAAGACCAAGCCACCGGAACTTGCGAGCACTGTGGGAAATCATTCGGCTACTGGCTGTGCCATTGTGGATTCGGCGATTGCTCGTACGCCTATCGCGACAAATGTGGGATGACAGCAATTCTTTCTCTCTGGCACAAACAGATGCCCAAGCTATCCCCGGGTGCTTGGGGCCAGCAGGAAATCCCAACTGAGTTAGAGCAGTACTTGCGACCGTGCGAGTGCGGTGGCGTCTTCAAGAGAGGAGCGTCCCCACGTTGCCCTCACAGCCCACAGGTCTTATCAGCGGAAACCGCTACCACATACATTGAGACGAACGCACCCGGCACAAAGCAAGGTTGGAGGTGGCAGCGAAATTGGCATGACATCTATTGCATCGTCATAGAGAACAGCCGCGTAATAGATAATTTCAGGGAGCAATAGTGAGGCGCCCCTGCCAGTACCAACTTTCCGGTAACCGCTTTATCAGGCATTCACCGCACGGGGCTGGGAAATTTCTGTAAGTAATACGACAGGAATTGCTCCTCTTGAGGTAAAGGATCGTAGAACAAAACCTCCACGTAGGTGTTCCCGCTATACCAACGGTAAGCAGTACTACTGTGCTGAGTTGTGATCAGCTTGCCGTTACTGCTTTGTACTCCCGAATACCAAACGTCATCATGGCGGAACACCTTCCCGCCTGCTCGGACTCCTTCGCTAACATTTCCGCCCATGTGGCCCCAATTCTCAGGTTTTTGTGCCCCTTCTGGCCACTGCTGGATAGAGACGCTAACAGCCGTTTTCAGGACTGTGCCGTAGCTCGCGGCGCAGTTCACCTGACCGTCCAAGAGAAGGCGTGGCCCGCAGTGTTTATTACTCATGACAGGCAATCCTCCGATGAAATCCGGGAACATACCATCAGGTATGAGTTCGTTGACCTCGGGCTTTATTGGCCTTTCGTAGCCTAGACCGCCAATGTACTGAGGCAATTCGGCCAAGCACCACGACGACAGGCCAGCATGGTCAACTTCAGCACACAATGCCTTTGCTCTTTTTACATCTTCGTAGCTATCCATGTGCAGAAAAGCTGCCCGGTATGTATTCAGTTGCCTGCAGTTTTCTCGAAGCGAAGGGTTCCAGATTTTGTTGCACTCATGAATATCATCGAGCACAGGAATAAGCGGCACGGAAATGTCCCAGGAAAAAGGCATGTACATGCACGTAGCAGCCCATACGCGATCGCATCCATGTCGTCGGAACGTGACCGTTAGTGGGAAATATCTTTTATCGCCAACGGCGATACCTTTACGGTTGAACATAGGATTGGACATGAACTGAGTTGCGGCAGATTTTTCCTCCAGGCCGCTGATTTGATCACTCCCGTTTACGGTCATCCAATAGGACCTGAAATTCGGCAATGGAAGGCCACGCCAGCGAAGTGCGCCTGAAAGAAAGAACCATCCGAATATTCCGCTTTTCGCGTTGTCGTGTAACTCGGTATTTACGGACCATCCTTGGTAATGGCTCATCTCCAGAGTTACGCGAACACCTCGAATGGACTTCCCGCTAACAGCATCTACGACTCGGCCCAAGACGGGTGGGACGACTCTGACAGCGAAAAAAAAGATCAGTGTGAGCGGAATTGCGAGAAAAAGAACAATCCTTAGCAAACGACGCTTAGCAGGCCGACGGTTTTCTTTTATAGTCTCGCTCATGGGGTTGTGGGGTTCCGATTGGTTAGAGTTCACCGACAATGATTCTACAAAGTACACAGAATGGGCGAGGGCTTCTTCAACCAACGTTGCCGCCGAGTATACGAACTGAGGGACCTTTGCTAACTCCTGATAAGCCTCATCGGAAAGTGGGTATCTCTAACAATTTCGGCTCTGTCAAACAGTTTTTGAGCGCACTTCGCCGCCACTTGAACCGAGAACACTGGTGATAAGGTGACCTTTGACAGTTATCGTGTCCACCCGAGATTTGAGAGCAGGACCCAGAGCAATATGAAGATTAGAACGACCACGGCTGCAAGTGTTACGGGACCGCTGGGTCGTCCAAAACGTGTTCCTCCGGGCATAGCATCACTATACCTGCGCTTGAGTTTGGTTGGGAGTCGAATCCTGAATATGTATTTCATCACGCGTGCAGTATACGCAGCTCTATATAGGTCTTCCTGAAGTTGTGTAGCTTGAAGTCTTCGCACACTGGTGCCGTCTTGCACGTGCGTGGCTTCCGCATTGGAACGGACGTGGAACGCAGAAAAGGGCATACTCTCATCGGCTGGGAGGGCTTCAGCAATGGATGCAAAACAACTTACGTGGATTATTGCTGGCTTCGGGGCTTTGTGTATGGTCGGTGTCCTTTGGAGGATGGGAAAGGGTTTCGGCCCATTCAATCTGCGTGCTGTTGGAATCGTTCTGATTGCTACGCTCTCTTCGCTGCTGGCCATGCATGACAGCGGTTCGCTCACGGCAGCGATGGGCATACTAGGTGCAATCGGCGGTTATCTTTTCGGCTTGAGGGACTCTACCACTCAGTGAGGCTACGGGTTCAACTGACCCGCGTCCCAAAACGTTCAAGCTCAGGAACGTTCTGGCGTGGTGCTCAGCGAAACTGGGTCAGACCATCTGCACATCATTGCAGAAGAAGCCAGCCGCGTTTAAGTTGAATGAAATGATAATTTCCTGTTACAAAACACTGCTGTAAGTTCTGACAGTTTCCAAGACGGTGACGATTCGTCACCATAGTAACAATTCACCTAACACCTATAACCTGAACCAATGGGACGCTGATGAAGCGTCCCACCCACCATTCCGAATCTTGAAACGTGTGGCGTACCGGACAAATCAAGTACTAGTGTGGTGTCCCGTAAATTTCTTTGCTGCGCGGAAGGCAATAAGTGTCATTCCGCCGGGTGATTCGGAGAAAAAAGTTAGCTCAATTATTTTCGGGACAGGACACTAGGCGGAACTTGTCCGGTTTCGGCGTTTACCAGGAGCTCAGAGCCCGAGAGTTTGCGGCGGCTACAATCGCTCGGTTGAGCAATTGATATAGCTTTTCGGAGAGATTGTCGTAACTTTCTTTTTGATTCTTGTCAAAATAAACGTCGTTCCATGAACCCATTCCACCGAATACCCACGCGACGTCGGCTGCGGCAAGCAACTGACAGGCGCTCAAAGAAAGAAAGTCAGCGGGGACAATGTCATCGTGGTAGAGGCCTTCAAAGGGGTTCGAGAATCAAGCTTGGCTATAGCCGCCCCGATTTCGACCATACCAAGATTGGGTATTACGGCTACAGTTGGGGCGCGGTAATGGGGGCCATTATCCCCGCCGTTGACTCGCGCTTTAAGGTAAACGTACTGGCTCTTGCAGGAATGGAGTACAGCCAGTCAATGCCCGAGGTAGACAAGATCAACTTCCTGCCACGTGTGACGCAGCCAACGCTGATGTTGAACGGTCATTACGATTTCTTCTTTCCAGTCGATTCCACGCAGATCCCCTTCTATAACCTGCTAGGCGCCAAAAAGGACCAGAAGAAACGCATTCAATTTGAAACCGGTCACAACGTCCCTCGCAACGAATTGATTAAGGAAACACTAAACTGGTTCGACCTGTGGCTGGGCCCCGTGCAGTAACCTTAAAACCCGACACGGCAGAGCGGTTGATCTTCAATGCCGCTGAACACATAGGCTGTCGCGTTCCCCGACGAACGGGGAAACAGGAAGTTATCCCGGGCCACAAGTCCGCTTCTGGAAAGTCTCGAGTCGAGAACGCGAGATTATCAGAGCAGCACGATTAGGTTTTACAACAACTTACAAAACCGCGGGACTGCCAAACTACGCGGAAGTCGCACAAGACATCGCATGTTGTGGGTTGGGTTGTGGGTGGGAAAAAATCCACTGAGTCTTTCCTAGCGGCCGGCTTCCCCCGAGGAAGCAAGCCCGGTGGGTAGCTTGCACGGAATTCCGTTCAAGTACCGGGAAAACTGTTTGGGTTCACGTACTTTCCACAGCGTTATAAGAGCACTTACTAGAGACGCTGGAACAGTGTGGCCATCTACTCAGATTGCGTCTTCCATTGGAATATTTGGACCAAACTGGCGATCCACTTACGAGTGCGCAACCCAATTATATTAGCTTTGCTATTTTTTCGTTCACGGCGTGGGAGAGCAGGTTAGCGTGTCGCTGTTGTTTACGATCGTATCGATCGGTGCACTGATTTTGTCTGCTTCTCGGGAGGAATTCTTGCTCTCGCGAGTGTTCGGGAAGGGACCTTGTGCATGCTACCTTCGCAAGGAAACCGAGCAGAACGGCACCGAGTTTGCGTTCGCCGATGCGATCCGCGCGGGCGAGCGGCTGCGGGCAACCGCGAAACTATATGATTTTCCTCTTGACTCTGTGTGATGAGGTCAGGCACAGTGCATACTCCAGCCAAAAACCAGCCAGAAAGAGACATGCTCGGTGCATTTCGAGCGTGTTTTGTAATCCCTAAAAAGTGTTTGACGGAACTAAACGTTCACACCTAGTGCCCAGGTGACCAGAAAAGAACTTCACGACGAGCGCTCTGCCACGCGGTGTTGGCGAATTGAACGAAAAGAATTCAGTCGAATCGGAGCGCGCCGTCCCCCTCGCGATGAATCGGCAAATTAACTAAAACCAGACTATAGCCTGGGTGATTCGTTGGTGATGATATCGGCGAGATGGTCCTAGAATATTACAAACTCTCAGAACAACCCTTCGGCGTAACGCCGGACCCGCGTTACTTGTTTATGAGCGGGACGCATCGGGAAGCGCTGGCTTCCATGCTTTATGCAGTCAGCGCAGGCCGGGGCTTCACTGCTCTGATTGCCAAGCCCGGGATGGGCAAAACTACTCTACTTTTCGACTTCTTGAATGTCGTGAAGGACCACGCCAAGACAGCGTTTGTCTTTCAATCGCAGTGCAGCCCGCAGGATATGCTGCACAATTTGCTGCACGATCTCGATATCGAGGATGATGGCGGCGACATAATGCGTATGCAGCGGAAGTTGAATGAATGCTTGCTGCTTCAAGCTAGTCGAGGGAAGCAATTGGTTGTGGTCATTGATGAGGCTCAGAATCTGAGTGAATCCGTTCTCGAGGTTGTGCGGATGCTGTCGAATTTCGAGACACCGCGAGAAAAACTGATGCACTTTGTCCTGGCGGGACAGCCGGAACTCGCCAGAAAGTTGGCCTCTGCAAGTTTGACTCAGCTTAGGCAACGCATTTCCATTGTTGCGCGTCTGAAACCTTTTACTGCGGATGACACACAGCTCTACATTGCCCATCGCCTGCATGTCGCTGGTTATGATTTCGAGCGACCGCTGTTTACCAAGCGAGCGTATGCCTTGATTGCGAGCTACTCCGAAGGAATCCCGCGCAACATTAACAATCTTTGCTTTAACGCGATATCGCTGGGCTGCGTCTCGAAGCAGAAAACCATCGACGCAGACGTGATCCAGGAAGTGCTCGGCGATTTGGACTTGCGTCCTATGTTCACCGAGCCGGATAGCGTCTCAAAGCCGGCAGAACCCATAGCGCCCGCGCCGGCACTCCTTTCCCATGAAAAGCCCCGGTCGCTATGGCAAGCCTGGTCGGTGCGGTTCGCATTGGCCTTGGTTTTGGTGGCGTCAGTGAGTTGGCCGTTCGTCCGCGGTAAGGGGCATACCCTAAGCACGCTTGCTTCAACGCCTTCTCCAGCCGTCAACGGTTCCGCTGCATCAGATCCCGCAAACTATTCGGTACCGCCAAGCCACGAACCCTTGGCGGTTTCTGCTCCGGTCCCGAGCACTTCGCAATCTGCCGAATCAGGTTCCATTCTTGTCCTTCCTGGCGAGACTCTCTATCGGATTAGTCTCAAGATTTTCGGTAAATATGACGAAGAGACCTTGGCGGCATTGCGTGAGCTCAATCCGTGGTTAACGAATCTCCGGCGCATTAAGCCCGGCCAGAAGATTAAGGTCCCGGTTACCAGAAGCATGTCACACGAGATCTTAGCCGAGCACGTCCCGGTCGTAATCGGTGCAGGAGCGGAGAAGCCGTGAGTAAGAATTTTGCTGGATTCGCGAAGTGAGAATTTAGTACGGCGCGGACTTAGAAATGTTAGGTGCAGCTACAACGCACCTATCAGACCCTGGAGCAGTTGTGCTGGCTGTTTTTAGGACCAGTGAGACTGTTGGGTCAAGTAAGAGTTCCCAAACCCACTGTGACTCGATTTAGCGGAGCTTTGCCCTTAGAACATTTTAAAGGTTTGCGACCAAACTGCTCTCGGCACAGCGACGTCGGAAGCAGTCGCGGCAAAGGTAATCGACCAAGTACTGCAGGTACTGGATTCTAGAATCGATTTTGCTGATGCGCTCATCCTGAGGTTTACGCAAACAGAATTATGACATTTCGAATAAGATGCTGCTGAGAATTGCTGTCGGATCTCGATCGGCAAGCAGTTTCGGGTGACAAAAAATTGCCAAGAGTGACTCAGCGTAGAGAAGCACAAGCGAACTTACTGGCCGAAGGGTGAAAAAAAACGCGTGAGCAGGAATTTTGAATTGATGCAGGATGCGCGGATAAGAATCGAAATGCCCCATTTCGAGGAGCCGAAACCTGCCTCTGCCGCCAGAAATGGCAACGCAAAGGCGAAAGTCGCGAAGGTCGACTTCAATCGGCAGGATGCGATCGCACGAGAGGAATCCTCGAAGCTTGTCCAGAGTATTTTTCTTTCGCGCAGTGAGGACTCTCCGAGGGCCATCGTTTTTGCTGGGGTTGACTCCGGAAATGGTTGCAGCTGGATCTGCGCACATGTCGCGCAGGAACTGGCGGGCCAGAAGCGCGGAAGTGTCTGTGTGGTGGACGCGAATTTGCGTTCTCCTGCACTGCCGAGATTGTTTGGTGTCAGCAATCATTACGGACTCATAGATGCCTTGTCCAAGAAAGGCTCGATCCGAGATTTTGCGAAGGTAGTTCAATCAGACAACCTCTGGCTCCTTTCTTGCGGCTCGCTCGCCGCGGAGTCAGCCGGCCTTCTAAATTCCGAGACTATGAAGGCGAGGGTAGCCGAATTGCGGAAAGAATTTGACTATGTGCTTATAAATTCGTCGGCGTTGAACACCTATTCAGACGGCGTTACCCTGGCACGATTGACTGACGGCTTAATTCTTGTCCTGGACGTCAATTCCACGCGGCGTGAATCAGCTGCCAGGGTTACCAAAAATCTGCGCGCGGCGCAGATCAAGGTGTTGGGTGCGGTTCTTAATAAGCGTACGTTCCCGATCCCAGAGACTTTGTACAAAATGGTATAGAAGTTCTGGGTGGGGGTCCCGGTCCAGCCGGGTTCTCCAAAAATTAGAAAGCACGATGTGACTCGATATGGCGGAGCCTTGTCCATGAGCGCCCTTCAACGTAGCGCAAATGAAATACTACTGAACAACAATCCCGGATTCACACCGGAACAGATATTCTGGTTCGCGGTTCAGACCAGGCCTCGCTATGAAAAGAGGGTGGTTGCCGAACTTCAGGAGAGAGGGGTCGAAACATTTCTCCCTCTGCACTCCGCCACACACCAATGGAGTGACCGCCGCCGCGTGGTGAATTTGCCACTTTTCCCGGGTTACCTATTCGTGCGCATCGCTCCTTTGCTTCAAGCTCGTGTCTTGACCCTAAGGACGAGCGGCGTGATTAGCTTTGTTGGCATTCGTAACAGAGGTATTCCGATCCCTGACGGCGAAATTGAGGCGATACAAGCTGTACTCAAAGGAGGGGTTACGTTCGAGCCCCATCCCTATCTGCAGGCCGGACAATCTGTCCGCATCTGCGGAGGCTGCCTCGATGGGCTTACCGGTGTTCTCCTGGCCGTGAACGGCAATCAAAGCTTGGTCGTTTCTGTGACTTTGATTCAAAAGTCTATCGCGATGCGCATCGAAGGATACAAGGTTGAGGCGATATAAGCACTCATTGGCGGCATCGACGGCTAGCTGCTTGACTTTGACGCGAGGAAAAACTTTAGCCTCCGGAATCCGCATCCTTCTCCGCAGCCAGGAGACCCTTCCAGTGTCGTTGCTGCTGGCAGCAAAACATGGTGAGAAATGAGCGCTCCGCTTCGCACGGATGACTCTACGTTTGGCCAAGAGCTACCGATTGATATGGCACCTCAGCGGCATCGCACGCCGGTTCGCATGACTCCTCTCCGGCACGCCGTGGTGGACCGAGTAGGTATTGGCCATGCTCTGGTTGATAATTGTTCGTTCAAAGAAGCTTGCGATGCCATCGTTTCGCACGCGAAAGCTGGCGGAAAACCGGCGTACGTCACAACTGCCAACGCACAGCACATAGTATTGTTAGATCAAGACAAGCGCTTGCGGAAAATCTATGATTGCGCTGACTTAGTCCTTCCTGATGGTTATTCGCTCTTGCTTGCGGCGCGACTCCATGGACGTTTTCTCCAGGAACGAATTGCAGGCGTGGACATGTTTCAAACGCTATGCGATCTTGCAGCCGAAAACGATTTGCATGTTTTCTTGTTAGGTGGTCTTCCTCAGTCTGCAGATCTGACTGCGAAAGTGCTGAAGCAACGTTTGTCATCTCTGCGAATCAGTACCTATTGCCCTCCCTTCGGATTTGAGAAAACGGCTGCAGGCCTGAAGCAGACGGAGCAGGCCATTCGAGACGCAAAGCCGGACCTCCTGTTCGTGGCCTTCGGCGCTCCGAAGCAGGAGTACTGGATTTACGAACACGGGCTCCGGCTCTCAGTACCGGTATCTATTGGAGTCGGCGGCTCCTTTGAGATGGTTTCTGGCGTTGTGCGGCGAGCACCGATCTGGATGCAAGACGCTGGATGCGAGTGGCTGTACCGATTGTACCGGGAGCCTCGCCGTTTGTGGCGGCGCTACCTGATCGGCAATCTGGAATTTGGGACCATCGTGCTGCGGCAGTCTGTCCGCAGGGCATTCCTTTCAACGTTCTTCGCTCTTGTTGATAAGGAGCGCTTCGCTGCGGAGCTTTATGAGCCTCGCGCGCAATACAGAGGCAAGCGCTTCGCCAATGTACTGAACATCCGTTCCGCAGAGATTGGGGAGCCGCATCGCCCTGATGCGTGAGTTGAACCACCATCTCGGTCAAGTTGCAAAGAATGTTTCGAACCAAGCGGCCCGCACTGATGAGATTTTCTGGGACCAAGTAAACACTATCGATTGCTAGGGCACGATCGACCCGCAAGATGTCCCTGGTGGAACGCTAGAGAAAAGGAAGTATGACCATGGAGCCTTCGGCAAGAAAAGCGATAACTGTCCAACGGCTGCACCCAACCGCTCCGGCTGGCAACGAACTGACGATCTCCGATATTTTTCTGGTTTTGCGGCGGCGCATGAACCTGATAGGGATCATAACGGGGACTTGCTTCCTGCTCGGAGTGCTGGTGTGTCTATTCACGACGCGACGCTATGAAGGCCGAGCCGTTTTGGAGGTTCAGAAAACCAGCGCAGATATGCTGGGCCTGCAGAACATCATGGCGGGAGCTTCGGACGGGCCGGGTGACGCTCTGAACGCAAATCTCGATTTGCAAACAGAAGTCGAGATACTAAAGTCGGACGAGTTGGCGTTAAAAGTTATCGAGGATCTGCATCTCGATCAGACGCGCGATTTCCAGCCGCATTGGAGCCCAGTGGGTTTCGTTATGGGTCTGTTTGCGCCTTCCAGCCAGCCGGATGTTGCGGAAGCTTCGTTGGAGGATTCTCCCATACGGCGGACCCGGGCGTTAATGGTATTTGCATCGCACTTGAAAGTGGAAGCTGTCCCCGGAACTCGCTTGATTGAGATCAGGTATTTCCACCCGGACCGCAAAGTTGCGCCGGAGGTGGTAAACGATCTAGTGCATGCGCTGAAGGATCATGGCTTCCAGACGCGCTATGCCGCGACTCGTGAATCGTCTGAATGGCTCAACGGGCAATTGGCGGACTTAAAGCAGCAAACCCAGGAGCTGCAAGCCAAGGTCGTCAAGTTGCAGAAAGACTCAGGCGTGTACAGCTTAGGTACGGACTCGCAAGGTCGAGATCAGACCTACAGCTCAACACTCGACCGCTTGCAGCAAGCCACTACAGCGTTGATGGGTGCCACGTCCAATCGAATCATGAAGGGCGCGGTCTACCAGACGGCGAAGAATGGCGACCCGGAATTAATTTCCGCACTGGCGGGAGGCAACTTGATGGGATCCTCTGCCGGTGTTCAAAACTCGTTCACCCTGTTGCAAACACTGCGTTCGCAGCAAGCCGTGTTGCAAGCACAAGTAGCTCAGGATAGTTCGAAATTCGGCAGCGAGTACCCGAAATTGGCCGACGAGCGGTCCAGTTTACAAAGTGTTTCGAAAGCCATATCTGACGAAGTGAAACGCATCGGCGAGCGAGCTGCCAACGATTACCGTGCCTCTCAAGAAGCGGAAGACCGACTCCGCGCGGAATATAGAGCCAGCAAGGCGGAAGCGGAACGGCTGAATGACAAGACCATCGAATATGGCGTTGCGAAGCAGGAAGCCGACGATAGTCGCGGCCTTTACGAAGATTTATTTAAGCGGCTAAAGGAAGCCGGCGTCATCGAGGGTTTCCACTCTTCGAATATTTCCGTGGTCCAACCCGGCAGAGTGCCAGCTAAGCCGGCGAAGCCCAACGTGCCAATATATCTGGGAGTCTCGCTTTTAGGCGGTCTATTCCTCGGTGTGTGCGGAGCGCTGTTTACAGACAGCGTCGACACCAAGATCCAATCGATCGAAGGAATGGAACTGTTGCTGGAATCTCCGTTGCTGGCGATTCTTCCCGAATTTGAAAAGTCCGGGCGGAAATGGCTTCCGAACAGGATCGCCGCATCTTCGGACCAGTCTCCGAATTTACTGGAATCGCCGGCTACTCCTTTTGCTGAATCGCTACGTGGACTTCGAACCAAGTTGCTGCATTCGCAAAATGCGCACCCGCCGAAGGTGATTCTAGTGACGAGTTCCGTGCCGGGAGAGGGCAAGAGCACGGTCAGTACGAATCTTGCGGCACTTTTAGCGCGGTCAGGGAAGCGGGTTTTGTTGGTGGAAGCGGATATGCGTAATCCCGCCTCTTCCAGCAAGGAGATCAGCTCACTGATTGACGAGCAGCAACTCGACAGACTACTTGCGATTCCGCCGCGACCACTTCGTGGCCAAACCGCTGCAAACATGATTGAACATGCCGCAGAACAGGAAACCTCCGACGAGGGAGGTTTGAAAGAATACTTGAAGGACTTTTCGACCGAACTCAGCGTTTTGCTAACCGACAGGGAAGAAAAGTTGCAAAGCATGACCTTGAAAAGCATCTATGGCATGGAAATCATGCAAGCAGGCCCGACACCTCGCTACCCTGCTGAGCTTCTGGACTCTGACCGCATGCGTGGTTTGTTGGAAGAATGGAGAAAAGAATTCGATTACGTTGTTCTAGACAGTCCCCCGCTTCTCGCGGTGACAGATGCCGCGGTGCTTTCACATATGGCCGATATCACGTTGCTCATCGCGCGTCCAGGATTCACGTCGAGCAAGGGGCTAAAGCGCGCTTTGGATCTGATTGAGATGAGCAAGGAGACGCGGGTTGGTGTGGTGCTAAATGCCGTCGACAGAAAGTCGGCATCCTATAGCGACTACTACGGACACTCGAGCGCGTCGTTGGTGGTGCAAGGGAAGGAGAGACTACATGTTTAGGAATCTTCGAGTATGCGGACTGGCGGTGCTGGTCGCCACGATGATTGCCACTCTTGCCTGCGCGGGACCGGGAGAG
>Ga0209275_10000480_pt1 | contig 15570 bp, 11 predicted proteins | sample HubBroMetageREF2_FD_188344 | JGI IMG/M metagenome (GOLD analysis project Ga0209275, IMG submission 188344) | Reference soil microbial communities from the Hubbard Brook experimental Forest, New Hampshire, USA - Hubbard Brook CCASE Soil... | ecosystem: Environmental > Terrestrial > Soil >... | reverse complement strand
AGTTAGAAACAAAACTCGATATCTTGTCGCGTTCGAAGCGATGGTCACCTTGCTCGCACCAGTGCAGTTATGCCTAGCGCAGTGGTGCCTCTCGACCGCTGGCGATAGGTTGTCGGTCACATGAGCCGGCTCAGAGGACAATTGGGAATGGCGTTGGCCATGAGCGCACTGATCGCCGGAGTGGGTGCAACGCTCGCGCAAGCTGCATCCTGGCACCTGGTGTCCTCGTTCGGTAGGGGCGGCGTAGCCGGCCTGCCGGTAAGAGAGCGTCATCAGGAACCACCGAGCCAGGGTGCGCCCTCGCCTCCGGAACGGTATCGATCGCTGCTCGTTCCAGGCCCGCAGGGCTCGGTGTTCGTGGGTGGCTATGCCGACAGCAGGCCAGGTGCCTTTCTCCTTGCGCGGGTCTCAGCCGCGGGCCGGCTCGTAAAGGGCTTTGGAGATGGCGGCGTTATGACCGTTCCAGCCGTGCACTGGTTTACACAAGACCCCCCGCGGATGCTCGCGCTCCCCGGTGGAGATCTGCTGATCGTGGGTCTGGATCGAGCAGACCAGCTCGTAGCGGTGCGCTTGACCTCGCTCGGAAAGCCCGACCGCGGCTTCGGTCACGACGGCGTAGCGCAGTACACGCTGGCCCGTCTCCGCCATTTCACGATCATCACCGCCGCCACGCTCGAGCCCGATGGCGACCTCCTCGCCGTCTATCAGAAGGAATTGCCGCAGCCACTCAACCAGCCAAGGGTCCCCGAAGGCCAGGGCAACGGAGCGATCGATTACGTTCGGCTGCTGCCGTCAGGCGCGCTCGACCGATCCTTCGGCACAGGCGGGTTCCTGGCCGCCACAGGCGAAAAAGTCGGGCTCATCGAAGGAGAATCGGGGACCGTTGGGGCATGCGCCGAAACGCTCGGCCCGAGCGGCGCTCTGCTGGTCGCCTACGAAAACTCCGCCCTCGAAGAGCTGAGCCCCGCGGGCGCCGTGGTATCGAGCTTCGGCAACGACCCAACGCAACAGCCCGGCGGGGCGGCGACGACATTCGAGACAAAGAACAGCTACCACTTCTGCAACGGGCTTTTCGCACTGCCGGGCGGCTCTGTCGAGGGTATCTCCGGCCTGGAATCCGGTATCTCCGGCGTGGAGGTCAGTCGCCTGACGCCGAATGGCGTGCCGGAAGCCGCCTTTGGCACAGCTGGGTCTACGAGAGTCGACATCCCGACCGAAGCCGTCGCCGTCGCCTCAAACGGCGAGACGTTCGCAGCCGGGCAATCCGGTCGCACGTTGGTGCTTACCGGCATCCTGGCGAATGGACACGCTGACCAGTCGCTCGGCGGTCCCAGCGGCAAGCGGTTCACGGTTCCTATGCCTCGTGCAGCGGGGTCAGTCCCTGGAGCCGAAGAAAAGCCAACGTGGGAAGTGCTGCCCGGCGCAGGCAGCATGACCATCCGCGTCGGCGAAGAGATCGTGCGCTTCAGCAACCTGTGACCTAGCGGCTGTCCTCGGCCGGCTGACCCCCGAGCGCGGGTCCCCGAGCGCGGGTTGGTCAGTTTCGTTAGGGACGCGCCAGTCGGCCGGCACCAGTCAGCTCCCGCGTGTAGTGGTTGTGGTGGGTGACTATCGGGCCGCTCACGCACGTGGGAGCGGGATCGCGATACAGGCCCATAGAGCCGGCAATGCCCGGAATGGAGCGGGACTCCGAATGCGCCACGATTCGGTGGAAGACCAAGACAAGCGTGTCTCCTGCCGGGATCGCGCTGGGATGAACGAGCATGCGCAAGCCCCTCAGTCCGCGCCCAACTTTCTCCGGCCGCACCAGCCGCGGGAGCAAAAGGCCGGGTGGTGGAACGGGCCTGCCCTTGGCGCTACAGCCTGCTTCGGCCTTCGCGAGGCGCAACCTCACGCCGAGCTTTGCCAGCCGCGCGTTGGCTGGTTCGATGCCGACGAGTTCGTTGACGGTCAGAGTGAGCGAGCCATCGCGGTGTAGGACCAGCGCATACGCTGGCGGACTGGTGCTTGCGCTCAGCGCGAGCACCAGCGCGATGACAGTCCCCAGTGACGCACCGCCGCCGAGCGCGAGCGCCATCGCGCGCCTGCCCCAGCGTGGCCGTGTGACGCTGCCTGCCTGTTTGTATCCGCCTACGTTGTGCTCAGCACGGCGTTCGACAGCGTCCAACAGATGCGCTTCCACGCGCTCGAAGTAGTCGTTCATGTCTGCTCCTGACCTGTACGTGTTCGTAGCCACGCGAGCGCGCGACTGACTCGCTGGCGCACCGCCGCCTCTGAGACCCCTACCTCCAATGCGATCTCGCCGTATCCCTGCTCGGCGATCACGCGCGCCAGCAACGCCTCGCGTTGCACCGCAGGCAGTTGCTCCACCAACTCGAAGACCGCCGGCGCTCGAGCGGCCAGTTCGTCCACCCGCGCCAGGTCGTCATCCTCGAGCGGCTCGCGTGGGATCCCCAGTCGCCGGCGGGCGCGGTCCTCAGCGCGGCTGCGCCGTCTGGATTCGCTCGCCTTGTGGCGAGCAATGCCGCACAGCCATGGCAACGCGCTCGCCTGTTCCGGCCGATAGCGATCGGCCGCCAGCAACGCGGCTGCAAACACCTCCGCAGCAAGATCCGCCGATAGCTCGCGGTCGCCCGTCTCACGCAGCAGAAAGCGAAGCACCGCTGGCAGATGACCACGGTAGAACGACGCAAAGGCCTCGCGGTCGCCAGCAGCACTCGCCGCCAACAGCCCAGCGTCGTCCGTGGTCGCGCGAAGTCCGGCCATCTACTCCAAAGATGGCACCCACCCGCATGTCTGTGACAGCCAGAAAGCTAGAGCCTTGACAAGATTTATATGAGACTCTAAGTTCTGGCCTGGATGACAGCTCCGACTCCGACTCCGACTCCGACTCCGACTCCGACTCCGGCACCGGCACCGGCACCGGCACCGGCACCGCCGAGCGGTCTGCGCGAGCGCCACAAGCGTGAGCGCCGTGAGCGCATCCTCGAGGCGATTCGCGAGCTGCTGCGCGATCATCCGCACAGGACGCCCACCGTCGAGCGCATCGCTGAGCTCGCTGGCCTATCGCCCGCGACAGTCTTCAATCTGATTGGGCCGCGCGAGCAGCAGTGGGCTGCGCTGTGCGACGCGCTGCTATGCGAGCTCGATGCCTGCCTCGCGTTCGCTGCTGATGAGGACCCGCGCGAGCAAGCGCGCAGGATCGTCGGCGAGACGGCGGAGCTGTTCATCGCCGACGCAGCTGTCTTCAAGCATCTCGTCAACAGCTGGGAGCGCAGCGGGCCGTTGCTGCAGGAGAACCCCATCCCGCGGCTACGCGCCGCATTGCGCCGCGCGCAGGCAGCCGGCATGCTCAGGTCAGAGCTACACGTAGATGCGCTCGTCGGACACATCGCCACGGCTGCTGGCGGTGCGCTGCGCAATTGGGCCGCCGGTGAGATCTCTGACGCCGCGTTTCGGATGCGCGTGCGCTTCGCAGTCGACGTCGTGTTCGCCGCTGGTGCAAGCGAGGACTGGTCAGTTGAGCTGCAGGCGCCGCTGGCGCGCGAACGCCAGCGGGCATCGCGATGAGGACAGTTGCCGCTCAGCTCGATGGAGCATCTGGTGTCAAGCTGGCCGCCGACAGCTTCGGCGACCCACACGCGCCTGTCGTGCTCATGCTGCACGGCGGCGGTCAGACGCGCCATGCATGGCAAGCGACCGCCACGAAGCTCGCGCAGGACGGCTGGCGCGCGATCACAGTCGATCTGCGCGGTCACGGGCAAAGCACCCACCCGCGGCCTGCCGCATACGCGCTCGACGATTTCGCAGCCGACGTGCGTGCGCTGATCGCAGCGCTCGCCTGTGCGCAGGCCCCAGTAGCGATTGGAGCCTCGCTAGGTGGCATCGCAGCCCTGCTCGCAATCACCGAGGTGCCCGCAGCACCCGCGTCTGCGCTCGTCCTAGTGGACGTCGCCCACCGCTTCCAGCCGCGCGGCGGCGGACGGATCGTGAGCTTCATGGAGCAGCATCCAACCGGTTTCGCCAGCCTCTCCGAGGCTGCAGATGCCGTCGCCGCCTACCTTCCCAACCGCCCACGTCCCCGCGACACGACCGGACTGCAACACAACCTTCGCCGTAGCGGCGGGCGCTGGCGATGGCACTGGGACCCACAGGTCCTGACGCAGGCCCGCGCGTTGATGCAGGACCCAACCGAGCTCTCTGCGCGTCTCACCCGCGCCGCCACGCGCCTGCACCAACCCTGTCTGCTCGTCCGCGGCGCTGAAAGCGATGTGCTCAGCGCCAGCATTGCCCACGAGTTCCTGCAGCTGGCGCCGTCCGCCACCCTCGCTGAGGTCCCGCACGCCGGTCACATGGTTGCCGGCGACAACAACGATGCCTTCACCGCAGCGATTCGTGCGTGGCTTGACGCCGCGTGAGCCGCTCCAGCGCCAGCACAAACGACGCGTATGGCGCGCCCGTCACCTGCTGCAGGGCGATCTCGCAGGTGCGGTTGCTGCACACGTGCGCGTCGATCTCATCGCCTTGGGCGCGATGCTCGGCGAGCTCCGCGGCGGTGTCGCGCAGCGCTGATGCCGGCAGCTCGGGGTGCAGTAGGCCGCGGTCACCGGCCATGCCGCAGCAGGTGGTGGCCGCCGGGATCAGCACGTCATCGGCGAGTGCGCTTGCGATCGCCTGGAGCTTGCCGCCCAGACCAAGCTGGCCGGTGGCGCACGTGGGGTGAACGGCCATGCGCGCCAGCTTGAGCTGCACGTCCAGCCGTGGCAGCAGGCGGTCGTGCGCCCACTCGATCGAGTCCAGGATCTCGAGCTGCTCGAAGCGCTCGCGCTCGGCATCGGACAGGCACGGCGCGATCTCCTCGCGCAGTCCCAGCGCGCACGAGCTCGCGTCGATCACCACCGGCAGTCGGCCGCCGTCGCTCCAACGCCACAGTGCCGCTGCCGTCTTCGCCGCCATATGCTCGTGGCCGCGGCTGTAGCCCTTTGACGACCACGGCGTCGCGCAGCAATGCCCGGATACGTCGTGCGGGATCCACAGCGGCAGGCCCGCTCGCGCGGACACGTCCACGAGCGCTTGCGGCAGCGACGGCGCGTCTGGCAGCGATCCAGCATCCGCAAGCGACGCGGCGTTGGGGAACGGCGCCGCGTGTGGCAGCGCCGGCGCGCCGGCGCGCGGGTTGCCGAAGATGCGGTTCAGGCACGCAGGCATGTACACAGCGGCCGCCCCAGAGCGCTGCGTGACGGGCATGCGCGCGGGCGCTGCAGGCGGCACGTTGTCCGGCAGCGTCGGGACCAGCTCGCTGCTGACACGGCGGCGAACGAGATCAGGGGCACGCGCGAGCAGCCGCTGACCCAGCACGTCAGCTGCCACGCCCGTCGCCGCAAGCCCTGCACGGGCCACACGCTCGGCAGTGCTGTAGCGCTTGGCGATCGCCAGCGCGACCGTCTGCTCGCGCTCTGAGCGCTCGCGCGCGCGCAGCTCCTTGACGAGCTTGCCCGTGTCGATCGCGACGGGGCACGCGCTCTGGCAGCTGCCGTCCGCGGCGCAAGTCTGCAGCGCGTCGTACTCATAGTCGGCGAGTAGCGACTCATACACAGGTGAGCCCTCCGCCTGCCGGGCCATCTCGCGGCGGATCACGATTCGCTGACGCGGGGTCAGCGTCGCGTTGCGGCTCGGGCACACCGGCTCGCAGAAGCCGCACTCCACGCACGTCGCAGCCACCTCCTCGATCGCTGGCTGACTCTTAAGACTTTTAAGATGGATGCCAAGGTCGCGATTCAACACCACGCCAGGGTTGAGGAAATTGTGCGGATCCGCGAGTTGCTTGACGCGCCACATCATCGCCGTAGCCCGAGCGCCCCACTCGCGTTCGACGTACGGCGCCATGTTCACGCCCGTGCCGTGCTCGGCCTTCAGCGAACCGTCGTACTTGCCCACGATCAGCTCCACCAGCTCCTCCATGAACGCCTTGTAACGCTCGAGGTCCTCCGGCTTGGTGAAGTCCGGCGTCAGCTGGAAGTGCAGGTTGCCCGCTGATGCATGCCCAGCGACGCCGACGAGGAACTGGTGCTTGCCCAGCAGCGCCTGCAGGTCGCGTGCGCACTCCGCGATCCGCTCCGGGCGCACGCACACGTCCTCAACGATCAGCGCCGTGCCAGGCAGGCGCAGGCGCCCAACGAGCCCGAACAGCCCCTCGCGCACCATCCACGCCAGCTCGATCTCCTCGCGATCGCGTGCGAAGCGGTGCGGTTGGATCGGCTCGTGGCCGGCCAGGATCGCGTTTACAGCCGCCTCGCCCTCGTCTAGCTCGGCGTCGTCCTCGCCGCCCAGCTCCACGATCAACGCCGCCGACTCCGGTGGCAGCTCCCGCCAGTACTCGGGCGTCCCCGGCATATTCCACGCGGCCGCGATCAACGCCGGCGCGACCATCAGCTCGGTCGCGCGTGCGCCCGCCGCCACCAGCGCAGGCACCGCCGCCGCGGCGGCGTCGATGTCGGCGAAGTGCACCCACGCGAGCGTCGTGCGCTTCGGCTCCGGGCGCGTGCGCATGACCGCCTCCGCGATAAACGCCAGCGTGCCCTCCGAGCCGACCACCAGGCGGCGGAAGATCTCGAGCGGTGTGTCCGCGTCTAGCAGCGCGCACAGGCGATAGCCGGTGACGTTCTTGATCTCGTACTTGCGCCTGACGCGCTGCGCCAGCTGCTGGTCTGCGAGCAGCTCCTCGCGCAGCTCCAGCAGGCCCTGGGCGAGCTCCGGCTCGGCGGCGGCGAACTGTGCCTCCGCGTCGGGTGCTGCCGTGTCGATGACCGTGCCGGATGCCAGCACCAGCGTCATCGATTCGACCGTCGAGTATGAGTCCCAGGTGGTGCCGCAGCGCATGCCGCCGGAGTTGTTCGCAATTACGCCGCCCAGCGTCGCAATGTCTTTGCTAGCTGGGTCAGGGCCGAGCTTTGAGCCGTGGCGCGCCAGCAGGCGGTTGGCGAGACCCAAGAGCGTCCCCGCTCTGATCCGCGCGCGGGCGCCGCCGTCTTCGATCCGCACGCCGGAGAACCAGCGGCGCACGTCGATCAAGATGCCCTCGGTTCCGCCCTGTCCGCTGAGGCTCGTGCCGCCGCCGCGGAAATTCACCGCGATTCCCGTCTCGCGCGCGTACGCGAGCACCTTGCCAACGTCCTCAGCATCGTGGGCCATCACCACCGCCGCCGGCAGGCGCCGATAGGGGCTCGCGTCGGACGCGTACGCGACCAGGTCGATCGCCCGTGCGAGCACGCGCTCCGTCCCCAGCAGTGCAATCAGGTCGCTACGTAGCGGCTCCGGCGTGCCCGCTGCGAGGCTGTCCGGCGCTCGGTCCGCATGCTGAGGGCCCGGCGGGCGACCGATGCGGCGCGTGTCGGGGGCGAGCAGCGTCGTCAAGCGAGCGCCATGCCGGGGGCGACGTCGACCTGCACGAGTTGCGGGCCGTCCTGCGCGAGTGCAGCGACGAGGCCCGCGTGCAGCTCGTCGCGCCCGGCGACGGTGCTCGAGGGCACGCCGTAGCTGGCAGCGGTGGCGGCCACATCGAGCTTTGGCAGGTCCAGGCCAGGCGAGCCCTCGACGCTCTCGATCATCGCGAACCACTTCAGGATCGAGTACTCGTTGTTGCGCAGCACCAGGAACTTCACCGGGATCGAGTACGCGGCGGCGGTCCAGAACGCGGTGATCGCATACTGCGCGGAGCCCTCGCCGAGCACGCACACGACCTGGCGCTGCGGTTGTGCGAGCTGCACGCCGAGGGCGCCAGCCAGGCCGAAGCCCAGCCCGCCGCCGGCGCTGAAGTAGTAGGAGCCAGGGCGCGACAGGCGCAGGTTGTTGCGCAGCGCCGCAGTGCTCGACGGCGACTCCAGCACGATGATCCCGTCCTGCGGAAACAGCTCAGCCAGCAGCGTGTGCACCTCACCGCCTGAGAGCTGCTCGCCTGGCGGCGGCGCCTCGAGCTCGAAGCGCGCAGACGGGGGCTCGCGCTCGGCTGGCTCGCGCTCGGATGGATCGCTGTCGGGCCGCCCGCCGCCGGCGCGCCCAGCTAGCTCGGCCACGAGCGCGCGTAGCGTCAGCGCCACGTCGGCGACGATCGCATCGCCCATCGGTGCGCGCGCCGCCTCGTCTGGGTCGCTCGTGATCGCGATCAGCTCAGCGCCGTCGGGCAGGAAGTCGCCGGGAAGGTTGGGGTAGTAGGGGAACACCGAGGAGCCGGCTACGAGCACCAGGTCATAGCCGCCGAGTGCCTGTGCCAGCGGCGCCACCGCCGGCGGCAGCACGCCCTGGAATGCAGGGTGGTCCTCAGGGAAGCCGATGCGTCCACCGCCGGTTGCAGGCGAGGCCCACACGGGTAGGCGCTGTGACTCGGCAAGCTCGACCGCTGCGTCCCAGCCGCCGCTAGCGTCGATCTCAGGACCGGCCACGAACACAGGCCGCGCAGCCATGCGCAGCCGTCTGGCGAGCGCCGCCACCTGCGCGGGGTCGGACTGTGCACGGCCATCGACGCTGCGTGCGATCTGCGTGGCGAAGTCAACGCCCGCAACCTCCTGTCCCCAATCGTCCATCGGGATCGACACGAACGCCGGTCCCTGCGGCGGCAGCGACGCGTAGTGGATGGCCTGCGCGAGCGCGAACGGCACGTCCGCCGCGCGCACAGGCTCGTTGCTCCACTTCACATAAGGCTTTGGCACCTCGATCGCGTCGCGGTTCGTGAGGTTGGCCTGCATCGCGATCAGCGAGCGCACCTGCTGGCCGGCGGTCACCAGCAGCGGCGCCTTGTTCGCGCGCGCGTTGAAGATCGCCCCGACGCCGTTGCCCAGACCGGGGGCGGTGTGCAGGTTCACGTGCGCGACGTTGCCGCTCGCCTGCGCAAAGCCGTCCGCCATGCCCACCGCCACGGCCTCCTGCAGGCCAAGCACGTAGCGGAAGTCCTCGGGGAAAGGGCCGAGCATCGGCAGCTCGGTCGAGCCCGGGTTGCCGAAGATCGTCGTCATCCCGCGCGCTCGCAGCAGCTCAAACGCAGCTTCGCGGACGGTGGTCATTGTGCGCTTCGCTCCCTCTCGTCGGTGGGCGCGCAGTCTACATCGCCGCTTGTTCATCCCCGCAAACGGAGATCGTCTACTTGTTGAGATCCTGTGACACGCGAGCTCACCGGTGCAGTGGATGCTCGAGATTCAACTACGATCAGCCGGGTAGCGATCAATGCGGAGCCTGAAGGGCGAAGGCCCGACTCGATCGCGCGGGCAGCGCAAATCGAGCTGCTCGACATCTTCGGAGGTACCCGCATGAAATCGAAGCGATTGCTGGCGCTCGTCGCCATGTTTCCGCTGGTGTATGCGCCGAGCGCAGCTGCGGAAAGCTCGATCACGGACCGCCTGTCGGCCGATCGCTCGGCGATCGAAGTGACCTCAGAGCCGGCCGGTACCACGGCGATACACGTCGCGGTGATGTCCGATCTCGCGGGGGATGAGATCCGATACCTGAACATTGCTGCCTCCCAGGCAAGCTACGTGCCGCCGCCGGGCAGCCCAGTCGTGGACGTGCAGGCATTCGGGAGCGAAGGTGCGATCGGTGGCTGGGCTGGCCGACTGCAAACCGTTGAAGCTGCTGCCGGCGAAGAACAGGCCCAGGAAGAACTCAGCGAAGAACCCCAGGAAGAATTGGGTGAAGAACTCGGCGAAGTGCCGATCGCGGGAGCGGCACCCAAGGTGTCCAAAAAAAAGAAACGCCGCGAAGAAGAAGAAGAGGAAGCAGGTCAGGGACCGCCGGCGCGGATGGTGGTCGGCGTCGATTCGGGTGGCTGGGAGGGTAGCGCGACGTTCACCGATCTCGCCAAAGGCGGGATCGGCTACGTACGTACGACCAGCACCTACGCTGGTCGCGTCGAGCCGGAAGGCCTTGCCGCCGGCGTTCACATCGCCACGGTGATCTTCGGCACGAGTGGCTCCATCGCCGCGATCAGCCCGAGCGGCTACGCGGCCGAAGTCAAATCGTACTTCGCCAAATATGGGCTCAATGGCGGCTTGGCCATCGAGGTCTTGAACGAGCCGGGCAACAGCGGCTTTTGGAGCGATCCGACCGACTACGCCGGCTACAGCAAGCTTGTCAAGGCGGTCCATGAAGCGCTCGCGACGCTGCCGGCCGCGTCGCGTCCCACTGAGCTCTGTTCATGGGATGGCGGTGAGGCCAGCCCCAGCCCCGGCAAAGCTTGGGGTGAGGGAATCAAGGCCGCGGGCGCCCTTGCCTATTGCGACGGGGTGACCGCCCACCCCTACGGCGGCAAGAACGGCGGCGATGGCGGTGCGTTGGGCGGGCGCAAGGACGTCGAACTCGCGCACAGCGAATCCGGCAAGCCCGTGTACGTGACCGAGGTCGGCTGGCCGACCGCCGTGGGACAGCCGCCGACAGGCGACAGCCAGCAATGGACAGAAGCACAGCAAGCGTCGAACATCACCGGCTTCGTGCAATGGGCATCCGCCACGGGCTACGTGCCTATGGTCATCTACTTCAACTACGTGGACTACGGAAGCAACAATTTCTACGGGATCGAGACGGCTGCGCGCAAGCACAAGCTGGGCTTCGCGGCACTGGCAGAAGCCAGCGCGCGCTGGTGATGGGCTTATCCAGCGAGATGGGCTTCATCCGCGACGTTCGCGGATGACGGCCTGCGCGGCTGCGACGCGGGCGATCGGCACGCGATAGGGGGAGCAGGAGACGTAGTCGATGCCGGAGTTGTGCAGGAAGTCGATCGAGTCTGGGTCGCCGCCATGCTCACCGCAGACCCCGAGCTTGAGATCGGGCTTGGTCTTGCGTCCCAGCCAGGCGCCCATGCGCACCATCTGCCCGACGCCCGGCGTGTCCAGCGTCTCAAACGGGGAGCGATCGAGGATCTTCACGTCGATGTAGCGCCCGAGCACGCGTCCCTCGATGTCATCGCGGCTGAATCCGAGCGCCGTCTGCGTGAGGTCGTTGGTCCCGAAGGAGAAGAAGTCGGCGTCGTGCGCGATCAGATCCGCCTGAAAGCACGCCCGCGGCAGCTCGATCATCGTGCCGATCAGGTAGTCGCTGTGCGCGTGCTCCGCAGCCACTCGCTCGATCAGCCTGCGCATCAGCTCGAGCTCGAGCTCGTAGGCGACTAGCGGCACCATTACCTCGATCTGCGCACCCGGCACCCGCGCGGCGGCCGCGAACAGCGCGCGCACCTGCATCTCATACAGCTCTGGGAACAGGATCCCCAGCCGTACGCCACGCGTGCCGAGCATCGGGTTTGACTCCTGCAACTGCTCCACGCGCTTGCGCGCCGGCGAGCCCTCCGGCAGATCGGAGGGATGGGGCAGAAACTCGTGTAGCGGCGGGTCGAGCAGGCGCACGGTCACGGGGCGGCCGTCGACTGCGCTGAGGATCTGCTCGAAGTCCGCCTCCTGCAGCGGGCGCAGCTGTTCGATCGCGTCCGTGCGCGCGGTGGCGTCCTCGGCCATGATCACCGCCGCCATCAGCGGCTGGCGCTCGCCGAGGAACATGTGCTCGGTGCGGCACAGCCCGATGCCTTCAGCGCCCAGCTCGATCGCCTTGATCGCGTCCGCGGGCGTGTCCGCGTTGGCTCGCACGCCCAGGGCGCGCAGCTCATCGCACCACGCGAGCACCGTCTGGAACTCCTCAGAGACCTGCGGCTCGACGAGCGGCACGTCCTCGAGCGTGATCTTGCCGAGGCTGCCGTCAATCGCGATGCGATCGCCGGCGTGCAGGACGTGCCCGTTGACGCGAACTTCGCCGGCCTGCACATCGACGCGCACGTCTGCCGCGCCGGTGACCGCCGGACGACCCATGCCACGGGCGACGAGCGCCGCGTGGCTGGCCTTGCCGCCCTCGCTCGTGAGGATGCCGCGTGCCGCGTGAAAGCCGGCAACGTCGTCCGCCTCGGTAAACGAGCGCACGAGGATCACCTCGCGCCCCTCAGCTGCCGCGCTCACCGCATCGGCGGCGCTCAGCGCGATCTCGCCCTTGGCTGCGCCCGGGGATGCGGCGACGCCGGTGGCGATCACGTCGTAGGCGGCGCTCGGGTCGAACGTCGGGTGCAGCAGCGCATCGAGCGTCGAAGGATCGATCGTGGCGATCGCCTGCTCCCGGTTCAGCAGTCCCTCCGACACGGCATCCACCGCGAAACGCACAGCCGCCTGTGCGGGGCGCTTGGCGTTGCGCGTCTGCAGCATGTACAGCCGCTCGTCCTGGACGGTGAACTCGGTGTCCTGCATGTCCCCGTAGTGGTGCTCGAGCGTTCTCAAGATGTCCATCAGCTGCTCGTGCACGTCGGGCAGCCACGAGCGCAGCTCGCGGATGTCGCGTGGCGTGCGCACGCCCGAGACGACATCCTCGCCCTGGGCGTTGGGCAGAAAGTCGCCTGAAGGCTCAGGTGCGCCTGTCAGCTCATCGCGCGAGAACGCCACGCCGCTGCCGCTGCTCTCGCCCAGATTGCCGAACACCATCTGCTGGACGTTCACCGCCGTGCCCCACTCATCGGGGATGCGGTTGATGCGCCTGTAGGCGATCGCGCGCTCGCCCTGCCAGGAGTCGAATACAGCGCGAATCGCATGCTCGAGCTGCTCGCGCGGATCGGCGGGGAACTCGTAGAAGCCCTGGAACTCGCGTGTGAGCGCGATCAGTGCCGCGACGTCGAGCTCGGTGTCGAGCGCCACTGCGCGCTCGGCCTTGCTCGCCGCGATGGCATGCTCGAAGCGCTCGCCCGGGACGCCGAGCACGACGTTGCCATACATCTGCACGAAGCGCCTGTAGGAGTCCCACGCAAAGCGCTCGTTGCCAGACCGCTGTGCGAGCCCGGCGACGGTCTCGTCATTGAGGCCCAGGTTGAGCACCGTGTCGAGCATCCCCGGCATCGACTCGCGCGCGCCCGAGCGCACCGACACGAGCAGTGGATCGGCATCGTCCCCAAGCCGCTTGCCGGCGCGTGCCTCCAGCCGCTCGAGTGCGCGCGCGACCTCCTGCTCGAGGCCGTCCGGGAAGGCGCCGCCGGAGCGCATGTACGCCACACACGCCTCCGTAGTGATCGTAAAGCCAGCCGGCACTCGCTCAGCCCCGAGCACGCGGGTCATCTCCGCGACATTCGCTCCCTTGCCTCCGAGCAGGTCACGCATCGCTCGCGAGCCATTGGCGAAATCGAGCACCCAGGTGGCGGCGGAAGTAGGGGAGAGGGAGGTCAAAGTTCTTGGCGCCGGGCGAGCCGAGCGGTTATCCGGGTCATTCTCCCCCAACGAGCATGTGGCCGCGGCGATCCGGTGTTCACCCGGCGCGCGTCTACCCAACGACTCTGTGATGCCGCCGCATTCCCGAGCTTGTGCGACTGCCTGTGGCAGCGTGCGGCTGCGAGATTCGCACGATATTGCAGATCGACGTTTATCGCGTGCCTCCTTCGCAACCAAGCAGTGGGCTTGGTATTCCCTGGGTTGTGAGATCGCGCGCGAGCTATTTGGCTGGCAAATATGGCATGTCGCGTACATGGGTACACGTCCGTTCCGATCTGCAACCCCTCCCTGCATGCTCGACAGCGTGTCCCTGCTTTCGTTTACACTCTAGGTGCCATGGGAGCGGAGAGGGACGCGCAAGCGGGTCCTATGCATTCGCAAGTCAACTGGGCATTGCTCGGGCTGGTGATCGAACGCCCTAGCTACGCCTACGAGCTGGCTCGGCGCTTTGAACGGACCTACGAAGGAGTGCTGACGCTCAGTAGCGTCTCGCATGCATATACCGCGCTCGCGGCGCTCAGGGAGCGAGCGCTGATCGAAGAGCTCCCTGGAACGAGGGTGGGCCGTCAGCCCAAGCCGCATTACCAGGCGACCGCGAAGGGCCTCGAGGATTATGGCGAGTGGCTGGTTGGACAGGTCGACGAGGATCTTCGCCGCCAGCGTCTGTTCGTGCTGGCGCTAGCAACGTTCACCCGCGACCCGCTAGCGGCGCTGGAGATCCTCACTCGCTACGAGCAGGCGTGTCTGGCCGAGGCGGGGTGCATGCCGGTCACCCCGCGAGAGGCAGTGTGCGCCGGCGACACGCAGGCGCTTGCAGCGCGGCTGCTCGCGGAGGAGAGCCGGCTGGCGCTCGGAGCAAAGCTTGCCTGGGTGGAGTACGCGCGCCGAGAGCTCAGCGTGCTGGCTGGTGGCCGTATGGTGGCGTTGTGAGTCTGCTCGAGCTACAGCGAGTTGCCAAGCGCTACCGCGATGGTCAGCTCGAGCGCGTCGTGCTCCGCGATGTATCCCTGCGGATCGACCGCCGTGAGTTGACCGTGGTGTGGGGTCTGCGCGGCTGTGGGCGCTCCACCCTGTTGCGCGTGGCCGCTGGCATCGAGGCGCCCGATGACGGTGTCGTCCTGTTCGACGGGCGGGACCTGTCCAGCCACGGCGAGGGTGTCCTGGGGGTCGGGATCGGCTACTGCCAGAAGAACCTCGGGAGCGGCTCGCAGATCGTTCTCGACGTCGTCATGGTGGCCCTGCTCGCCGCTGGCGTTTCTCCCTCACAGGCGCGCTCGCGTGCCAGCGAGGCACTCGAGCGTGCACGCGTTGCCAGCTGCGCCACGTTGCGTGTCTCCGCACTCGACACCGCCGAGGCAGTGCGGGTGGCGCTGGCGCGGGTAATCGCGCGCCAGCCGCGGCTGCTGGTCATCGACGACCCGATCCAGGGGGTGGATCTGCTCGAGCGCGACGGCATCCTCGCGCTGCTGCGCTCCTTTGCTGACGGCGGTATGGCGGTGCTTGCCAGCACCGGGGAGGCAACCGGTCTCTCTGGCGCCGATCGCACGCTGGCGCTCAGCGCGGGAGAGCTGCGGGGACCGCCGCCGGCGGAGCTCGCGCCCGTAGTTGCGCTGCGCCCCGCCCCCGTGCGGCAAGCCGGCGCCTAGCAGGGCGGGTCATGGGCATGCTCGAGCTCGAGGGCGTCGTCAAGCGCTACCGCGGCGCAGGAGAGGAGGTCCGCGCCGTGGACGGCGTCAGCCTGCAGGTCCAGGCCGGTGAGATCGTCGCGATCCAGGGGCCGTCAGGCTCGGGCAAGACGACGCTGCTATTGCTGATCGCCGGATTGCTCCGGCCCGAGCAGGGGACGATTCGCTTCGCGGGGCGCGACCTAGCGACGCTCTCCGAGGATCAGGTGTCCGATTATTTGATGGCCGACGTCGGCTTCATCTATCAGAGCTACCGTCTGATGCCGAGAGTATCGGCGCTCGAGAATGCTGCGTTGAAGCTGCTGGTCAGCGGCGTGGGCTTGCACGAAGCGAAGCAGAGCGTGCTCCCGTGGCTACAGCGCCTCGGGCTGGGAGATCGTCTCGAGCACACGCCTGAGGAGCTCTCCGGCGGCGAGCGTCAACGGGTCGCGATCGCGCGCGCTCTCGCCGGCAGCCCAAAGCTGATCCTCGCCGATGAGCCCACCGGGAACCTCGACAGCGCACGCAGCATCGAAACGATCGAGCTGCTTGCCGGATTTGCACACGAGCAGGGTGCAGCCGTGGTGCTCGTCACGCACGACACCGACGCCGCGCAGTTGACAGACCGTCGCTAC
>Ga0209275_10000478_pt1 | contig 15638 bp, 14 predicted proteins | sample HubBroMetageREF2_FD_188344 | JGI IMG/M metagenome (GOLD analysis project Ga0209275, IMG submission 188344) | Reference soil microbial communities from the Hubbard Brook experimental Forest, New Hampshire, USA - Hubbard Brook CCASE Soil... | ecosystem: Environmental > Terrestrial > Soil >... | reverse complement strand
TGGCGACTCTTAGCTGCCATGCCGGAAAAGTCGCCACGATCATGAAGCGGTGGGTGTCGCCAGGCCGTAGATTCGCTGCGCCGTGCCGCTGAAGATCGCGGATTGCTCGGCCTCGCTGAGGTCGGCGGTGAGCGCGTGTGCCGCCGCGCACACGCCGGCGTAGCCGACGTGCATCGTGCTGACCGGCCAGTCCGAGCCGAACATAAGCCGGTCCGGGCCGAAGCCGGCCATGGCGATCTCGTAGTGGGGCCGCAGCAGCGCGTCCGCCAGATCGGCCCGGCCCGGCGGGAGCTCGCCGAGGAAGCCGGAGAACTTGCCAACCGTGTTCGGCAGCGCGGCGAACGCGCGGAACGTGTTCGCCCACGACTCGTCGACCCCGGAACCGACCTCGGGATTGCCGAGATGATCGAGCACGAAGGTCAGCTGCGGCGTCGCGGCCGCGGCGGCCACGGCCGCGTGAAGCTGCTCGCCGGCCGCGACCACGTCATAGACGAGCCCGGCGTCGGCCACCGCGGCCAGCCCGCGCAGCACGGCCGGCCTCGCCAGCCAGTCCGGGTCTGGCTCGGTCAGCACCGTATGGCGGATTCCCACCAGCCGGTCGCCCCCGGGCAGCTGCCGGAGCGCGGCGATGGCATCCGGCACACCGGGCGCTTCGAGGTCCACCCAGCCGACCACGCCGGCGACCAGGTCGCTGGTCGCGGCCAGCATGAGCAGCTCGGGCGTCTCCTCCGGCTTGGTGATCGTCTGCACCACGACCGTGGATGTGACCCCCTGGGCGGCGGCCTCTGGCTCTAGGTCGGCGAGCAGGAAGTTCCTGCGCAACGGCTCAAGTCCGGGCTGGTCGAGGAACGGCTGATCGTGTACGGACAGATCCCAGACGTGGTGGTGCGCGTCGATGATGGACATGTGCCTCACAGGCCGAGATCGTCAAGCTGCTTGTGCAGGTCAGCCCGCGGGCCGCTCGCTGCCGGCGTCGGCTTCGAGCGGACGGACCCCTTGCCAGGTCGAGTGCCGGTCCGGCGTTCCCTGAATATCCAGCCAGCCGCTACGCCTCCGACGAGCCCGCCGATGTGCGCCTGCCATCCGATCCCAGCTTGCGGGAGCAGGACGGTGAACTGGTACGCGAAGCAGAGCGCCATGACGGCGCCGATCAGCATGTCGATCGGGTGCCGGTCGAAGAACCCGCGGACCATGATGTAGCCGAAATACCCGAACACCACTCCGCTCGCGCCGGCGCCGACGGACCCCGGGCTCTCGAAGATCCACGCGCCCAGACCGCTGGTCAGGATGACCAGCACGGTCACCCCGAAGAACTTGGTCACGCCGCGGTACGCCGCGAGGAAGCCGAAGATGAACAGCGGGCCCGAGTTCCCCTCGATGTGGGCCCAGCTGAAGTGCAGGAACGGAGCGGTCAGGATGTCCGGAAGGCTGGCGGCGTCCCTGGGCCGGATTCCGTACTCGTATGTGAGCTGGTAGTGATCGGCCCAGTTCGCGATCTGGATGATCCACAGGATGGCCAGGAACCCGACCATCACGAACAGAGCCTTGCGCGCTTCGGCCAGCACCATCTCGGCGTTGCCGGCTCCGACGTCCCACATGCTGCGGTTGCCAGAGCCGCGCGCTGTGCCACCGGTTATGCCGGGCCGAGTCTGGCTGGGCACGGGGCCCGCGCCACTGGCCTCCGGTCCTGATCCCGGGCTGCTGCTCACCATCACCACCCGTCCGGCCGTCAATTGCACATCGTAACCATTCGCGGCTCTGTCAGTTGCTTACTGTCACTATCCGGCTCGGCGGACTGCTCACTATCGCCACCGATCGCAGCGGCCATGCCCTCTTTGGAAGTTAACTCATCCGAGGGGCCGCCGGGGATGGGCCGGCGTGTCGCGCCGCGCCACTTATCCAGGAGTGGTGATCACAGGATCGTGTCCTTACGCCGAGTAATTGCTACCTTACGCGTTGCCAAACTGTGATGTGTGAAGCGCAATTCCTGCGTTTGCAACACAACTTTTTCAGCGGAAGCGCTTGGTCCACTCCTTCGCTTCTGGCAACGTAGTTCGGCGACGGTACTGGACCCACATGCGTGGTTCTGCCACCTCAAGTCTCCCGGCGCCGCATTGGCCCCATCCGTCACATGACTCGCTGCCCTGTACCGCAGCGGTCTGTGCGCAGAGCGGTCCGCTCCGCGCGCTTGGCCGACGGAAGGACCGCATTGTCACAGCACCGGAGGCGGGCTCCAGCCAAGCGCCGCGGGCGCAGGCGACTCAGCTTTCTCCTGGTCACGACGATGACCGCGCTCGTGGCAGTTGCTGGTGGCGTCTTGGTCGAGATGCACATGGCCAGCGGCAGCGCCGATCCTGCGGCCGCGGCCCTGGCCGCGATTCCGGCCAGCCACTCCGCCAATCTGCTGGAGAAGGAACGCCAGCAGATGATCCTGGTGGATGCGGCGTCCCAGACGCTGACCATGGTCGGGAACCCGAAGATGGCCACGAGCCAGGCCTCCCTGTCCGGCGGGTCCAGCGGCAGCGGCAGCGGTTCCACCTCGGTGCTCGTGAACATGCCGCCGCCCGACCCGGGCACGGCTCAGTCCACAGCGTTCGGCTTGCTCTCCTCGTACGGGTTCGCCAGCTCGCAGTGGGGCTGCCTAGACGACCTCTGGCAACGCGAGAGCGGCTGGGTCTACAACGCCGAGAACGCCAGCGGCGCGTACGGCATCCCGCAGGCTCTGCCCGGCTCCAAGATGGCCAGCGCCGGTCCTGACTGGCAGACCAACCCGACCACGCAGATCAAGTGGGGACTCGGGTATATCAAGTCGGTGTACGGCGATCCCTGCGGTGCGTGGTCGCACGAGGAAGCCGACGGCTGGTATTAGGCGCCGTTTCGGGGCCCTTCCGCGTCGCCTTTCCCGCTGTTCCGCCCTTTCCCCCGCCATCGCAACAGGTCGGCATGCGGCTCAAGCTGTTCGCCCAATTAGGGGACGATCGCGTTAGCTGTGAGTAGCCGAGTCGCTACTTAGGATGGCTGAGGCGCTGCATTGGCGATATCGCGAATGGCCTCGTCACAGGCTAGGATGGTCGCGTTGAGTTATCAATCATGTGCAACTTGTAGTCACACAAATTGCCCGGCTGGCCACTTCCAGCCAATCCCGAGAGATGGACAAAATGGATTAAACATCTCAGGGAGGTATGGCCGTGCTGTGATATACGTCATACGGATTTCGAGTCGTTTCTGGCGCCAGGGGTCGAAATTCTTGGGCAATGTGGGTGCCGAAGCACCCAGCGTGCATGACGGCTGCCCCCGAGTGGCCCCGTCGCCCTGATCTCGCGTCAAGTCCTGTACGCCGCTGCATGCCCCGGATCGACGGTGGTGTGACAGTGCGGTTTTGGGTGGAAGCCGAGCGCGCGTCGCGCGCCCGACCAAGGGCCCCTATTGTCCCGCATACGACGTCGTACTCCCCTGCACGGAAAACCCTCTAAGCTGACGATGGCAGTAACAGGCTCGACCGTCCTCACCGCGGCGGCGGCCTTCGGGGTGGTGGCCTTCTGGCCAGCCACCGCCGCATCCCAGTCGGCTGCAAGCCCGCCAACAGCTGCAACACAGGTCGCTAACTCGGCCAAGCTGGACGGCGCCGGAACGCTAGCCCCGCAAGTCCAGATCTCCGAGGTCATGTCTGCTCTACGGCAGGACCAAAGCAACGCACTCGTCGCGCAGCAGGCTGCTGCCCGGCAGGCGGCGCGCAGGAAACGGGAGGCCGCACGCAGGGCCGCAGCCGAGGCGGCCGCGGACCAGGCGGCGCAGGAGCAGGCGCAGCAGCAGCAACAGCAGCAGAGCCAGGCCGCGCCACCGCCTGCCCGGGCGCCTTCGGGCTCCGCGCAGCAGATCGCGATGGGCATGCTCGGGTCGTATGGCTGGTCATCCAGCCAGTTCTCCTGCCTGGATTCGCTGTGGAATCAGGAGAGTGGCTGGAACGTCTACGCCACCAACACGACTTCCGGCGCCTATGGGATCCCGCAGGCCCTGCCCGGCTCGAAGATGGCCAGCGCTGGGGCTGACTGGCAAACCGACGCCGCTACCCAGATCCGCTGGGGACTCAGCTACATCAAGTCCCTGTACGGATCGCCTTGTGGCGCGTGGGGGCACGAGGAGGCCGACGGCTGGTACTGAGAGCTGAGGCACCCTAGCCAGAACTGACGGGACCCGGCTGGCAGCCCCCGCAATGCCAGCCGGGTCCCGTTTGCTCGGTCCGGCGCAGCGGGCTACGTCAGCGGCTGGAACGTCAGCATGGCCCGGCGGAAGACCGTCAGCGCCCAGCTGAAGGCGGGTGACGGGGCGGACACGGCCAGCTCGTAGCCCTGGATCCCGGCCGATGTTGGGACGCTGACCACCCACTGCAGGACATCGACGCGCTTTGTGCCGCCCCGCAGCCAGCTGAACCGCCAGGCCGCGTCCGGCTGGCCCAGGAGGGTTCCGGGCCTGATCGCGACGAGCCGGTACCCCGGGTAGAGCTCCTGCCGGAGCGCCTGCGCCTGCAGGTAAGCCACTTCCCGGAGCGGCCCTGGGTAGGTGAAGGGCTCCAGGCTGATCTCGATGTAAGCCCGCCCGGATGGCGGCCGCAAGTAGCTGACCAGGCCTTGCGTGGTCAGCTGCCAGTTCGCCGGGACAGCCACCTTGAATCCGGCCGCCGTACCGCTGCTCGCGGGCGTGACCTGGAACCACTGGTAACCGGCGGATGGGGTGCCGCCACCGCTGTTCGCCGAACTGCTCCCCGATGCAGAGTCGTCGCCGCTGCCCGATGACGCAGTGCTCCGGCCACCGGTCCCGGTGCTCGTGGTGCCCTGGGCCGCCTGGCCGCCCGTCCCGCTGCCATGGACCGCCGTGACCGGAGCCGGGTCGCTGGCCGTGCTTGGCGACCGCGGGTACACCGCGTAGCCGATGAAGGCGGCCGCGGCCATCGCGACCGCCAAGGCCGCGGCCATGAGGGCCCGCCTGAGCCCCCGTGGCCGCGGCTGAGCAGGCCCGGCAGCCGGGGGGGCCGGGCGGTTGGCCGCCGGGGGACTGGCGGCCGGGGGACCGGGCAGGCCCGCCACCGGCTGGTCCAGGAACTCGGGCAGGCCCGCCGCCACTGGCTGGTCCAGGAACTCGGGCAGGCCCGCCGCCACCGGCTGGTCCAGGAACTCGGGCAGGTCGGCCGACGCTGGCAGGTCGGCAGGCGCGGGCATGGGCGGGAACTCCCGGACATCGGCGAACGCCTGGTAGCCGCCGGGCGCGGTGAAGCCGCCGGAGAACGCCGGTATGGAATCTGCCTGCGCGGCCGCGTCGTCCAGCAGCCTGGCAGCGGTGGCAACGTCCGGGCGCCGCGCCGGGTCGGGCCGCAGCAGCACGTCAATGACGGGGCCGAGCGGGCCTGCCGACGGGGCGCGCGGGGCGGGTTCGTTGGCCACGCCCGCGAAGATCGCGGCGGAACCGCCCGGCCGATCGAACGGGCCGCGGCCCTCCACTGCCGTGTAGAGGGTGGCACCGAGCGACCATAGATCAGAGGCGGGAGTCGCCACCTCGCCGCGTACCCGCTCGGGCGCGGTGTAGCCCGGCGTCCCGAACACCATCCCGACCTGGGTGAGCGAGGGGTCGCCCGGATAGGTGGCGATGCCGAAATCGGTCAGCTTCACGGCGTTGTCGGCGGCGACCAGCACGTTGCCCGGCTTGACGTCCCGGTGCAGCACGCCGGCCGCGTGCGCGCACTCCAGCGCGCTCAGCAGCTGCTGGCCGACCTGCGCCGCCCGCAGCGGCCGGAGCGGGCCGTCCTCGGCGATCAGCCGGTCGAGCGACCTCGCCTGCACGAGCTCCATGACGATCCAGGGACTGCCGTCGTCCTCGACCACGTCGAAGACCGTGACCACACCCGGGTGGTTCAGCCGGGCCGCGGCCTTGGCCTCACGGAGCGTCCGGCGGTAGATGCTGTCGTTGTCGGCGGCGGCCCGGACCTCCTTGACCGCAACCTCCCGGTCGAGGAGCTCATCCCTGCCGCGCCAGACGATCCCCATGGCCCCGCGGCCGATCGGCTCCTGCAGCCGGTAGCGCCCGGACACCAGGCGCCCCGCAGTGGCGGCCGTCGCGTTGTGCATGGCCCGGACGCTATCGGTGTTATCAGCGATAATCCTGTGAGCCAGTTGTGAATTGACCCCCGCGTGGGCTCCGCCCCCCGCGGCCCCCGTAACCCCTCGCGCTCTCCGTTAAGGCGTGACCCGACTCGTCGATGAATCGACGAGTTAGTGCGCGCCAGGGCGCGTCATGGCCAGGACGTCGAGCGCGGCGTCAAGCTGCTGTTCGGTGAGATCTCCCCGCTCGACGTGCCCGCGCGAGATCACCACTTCCCTGATCGTCTTGCCGGTTGCCAGCGCTTCGTGCGCGACCGCCGCTGCCGCCTCGTAGCCGAGGAACCGGTTCAGGGCGGTGACGATCGACGGCGAGGACTCGGCGAACCGCCGCATCCGCTCCACGTCCGCGACGATGCCGTCCACGCAGCGGTCGGCGAGCAGCCGCGACGCCGACGACAGGAGCCTGATCGAGTCGAGCAGATTCTGGCCGATGACCGGCATCATCACGTTCAGCTCGAAGTTGCCGGCCGCGCCGCTGAACGCGACCGCCGCGTCGTTGCCGATCACCTGGGCGCAGACCTGGCAGACGGCCTCACAGATCACCGGGTTGACCTTCCCCGGCATGATCGACGAACCGGGCTGCAGGTCCGGGACCCGGATCTCGGCCAGCCCGGTCAGCGGCCCCGAGTTCATCAGCCGCAGATCGTTGCAGATCTTGTACTCCGACACCGCGATGGAGCGGAGCACGCCGCTGGCCGCGACCAGCGCGTCCCGCGCCCCGGCCGCCTCGAAGTGGTCACGGGCCTCGGTCAGCGGGAGGCCCATGTCCTCGGCCAGGCGGGCGATCACCGCGGCGGCAAACCCGCGTGGCGCGTTCAGCCCGGTGCCAACCGCGGTGCCGCCCAGCGGCAGCTCGCCGATGTCAGGCAGGGTCTCGGCGATCCGCTCGGCGCCGTGCCGCACCGCCGCCGCGTACCCGCCGAACTCCTGGCCCAGCGTGACCGGCGTGGCGTCCATCAGATGGGTCCGGCCGCTCTTGACCACGTCGGCGAACTCGCTCGCCTTGGCACCCAGTGCGGCCGCCAGCCGGTCGAGCGCGAGCAGCAGCGACTGCTTGATCAGCCCCGCCGCGGCGATATGGATCGCCGACGGGAACACGTCGTTGGACGACTGCGACGCGTTCACATGATCGTTCGGGTGCACCGGCTTGCCCAGGCGCCTGGTGGCCAGGGTCGCGATGACCTCGTTGGCGTTCATGTTCGACGAGGTTCCCGAGCCGGTCTGGTACACGTCGATCGGGAACTGGTCGTCGTAGTCACCGCGTGCCACCTCGGCGGCCGCATCGTGGATCGCCTCGGCCATGTCAGGCTCGAGCACGCCGAGCCTGCCGTTGACCGTCGCCGCCGCGCCCTTGATCGAGGCCAGCGCGCCGATCAGCTCCCGCGGCAGCCGTTCGCCGGATACTGGGAAGTTCTGCACGGCCCGCTGCGTGTTGGCGCCCCACAGGGCGTCCTCGGGCACGAGCACCTCGCCCATCGAGTCGTGCTCGACGCGGAATCCCGGCTTGACGTCGGTCATCGCGGGCCGCCGATCGTCAGCAGCGGCTGCCTGGGCGCGGTGACGTCCGCGAAGAAGTCGTTGCCCTTGTCGTCGACGATGATGAACGCGGGGAAGTCGCGGACCTCGATCTTCCAGACCGCCTCCATGCCAAGCTCGGGGTACTCGTGCACCTCGACCTTGGTGATGCACTCCTGGGCCAGCTTGGCAGCGGCGCCGCCGATCGACCCCAGGTAGAACCCGCCGTGTTTGCGGCACGCCTCGGTGACCGCGGCCGACCGGTTCCCCTTGGCCAGCATCACCAGCGATCCGCCCGCGGCCTGGAACTCGTCCACGTAGGAGTCCATCCGCCCGGCGGTGGTCGGCCCGAACGACCCCGACGCGTAGCCCTCGGGGGTCTTGGCCGGCCCCGCGTAGTACACCGCGTGGTCCCGGAGGTAGGCGGGCATCGGCTCGCCCCTGGCCAGGCGTTCCGAGATCTTGGCGTGGGCGATGTCACGGGCCACGACCATCGGCCCGGTTAGCGCCAGGCGCGTCTTGATCGGGTACTTGGACAGCTCGGCCCGGATCTCGTCCATGGGCCGGGACAGGTCGATCCGCACCACGTCGGCATCGAGTTCTTCTTCGCTGGTATCCGGCAGGTACTGCGCCGGGTCGGTCTCCAGCCGCTCGAGGAACACCCCGTCGCGGGTGATCTTGCCGAGCGCCTGGCGGTCCGCCGAGCAGGACACCGCGATCGCCACCGGGCAGGACGCGCCGTGCCGGGGCAGCCGGATCACCCGGACGTCGTGGCAGAAGTACTTGCCGCCGAATTGCGCGCCGATCCCGGCCCGGCGCGTGATCTCCAGCACCTGCTGCTCGAGCTCGATGTCGCGGAACCCGTGAGCGCCCGCCGAACCCGCCGTTGGCAGCGAGTCCAGGTATCTTGCCGACGCGTACTTGGCGGTCTTCAAGGCGAACTCCGCGCTGGTGCCGCCGACCACGATCGCGAGGTGATAGGGGGGGCACGCGGCGGTGCCGAGCGAGCGGATCTTCTCCTCAAGGAACCTGGCCATGGCACCGGGGCTGAGCACCGCCTTGGTCTCCTGGTACAGGTACGACTTGTTAGCCGAGCCGCCGCCCTTGGCCATGAACAGGAACTTGTACGCGTCCCCGCCGGTCGCGTACAGCTCGATTTGGGCCGGCAGGTTGCTGCCGGTGTTCTTCTCCTCCCACATCGTCAGCGGTGCGAGCTGCGAGTAGCGCAGGTTCAGCTTGGTGTAGGCGTCGTAGACGCCGCGGGCGATGTGCTCTTCGTCGCGTCCGTCGGTGAGCACCTGCTGGCCACGCTTGCCCATCACGATCGCGGTGCCGGTGTCCTGGCACATCGGCAGCACCCCGCCCGCCGCGATGCACGCGTTCTGCAGCAGGTCGCGGGCCACGAACCGGTCATTCCCGCTCGCCTCGGGGTCGTCCAGAATCGACCGGAGCTGCCGCAGGTGCCCGGGCCTCAGCAGGTGCGCGATGTCCCGCATCGCGGTCTCGGTGAGCAGCGTCAGCGCGCCGGGATCGACCTCGAGGAAATCCCGCCCGAACGCTGAGCGCGTGCTGATCCCGTCGACGGTGAGCTGGCGGTATTCGGTGGTGTCCTCGCCGAGCGGCAGCAGGTCGGCAAAGCGAAATTCGGGCATGCGTCTCATCGTAGATCGGCGCCTGCGGTGGCCGGAGCGGCGGCTGGCTGGCGTGACCGTCTCCGGCGAATGCCTGGCGGCCGCAACGCCTTCTGCCTCCGGAACGTCATAAGGCATGCGGGACGGTCGGCATGCAGCCAGCCGTTCTGGGTAGCTGGACGTCCGGCCCTGGCTCAGCCAGGCTTGGGGAAACGAGGTTACCGACATGACGAGCGTTCCCGATATAAGCGCGAGCGGCATCGACCTGAGCGAGGCGGCACGGCAGCTGGAACTCGCGGTGCACGACGCGCAGGTGGCCTACGACTGCGTGGCCCTGGGCAACCTCGACCGGGCGCACGAGCACGCGATCACCGCGCGCATTGCTGCCGACGCTGCCGAGCACCTGCTGCGCGCCGCGCTGGGCACGAGCGTGAGCGGCGAGGCCGCCGGCGACGCCATCCTCGAGTAGCCAGCGGAGGCCCGCGGATCGCGTCCACCTCCGCGAGCGGCGCCGCCACGGACTTGTCAGCTACGGGTCTTGCCGGCCCGGATCATCTCCAGCGCCTGCCCTAGGCGGCGCTGCCGGGTCTGCTCCTGTTTGGCGTCGGCGATCCAGCGGGCGTACTCCTTGCGGTGCGTGAAGGCCATGCGATCGAAGGACGTCTTGGCTTCCGGGTCGGCCGCGAGCGCCGCCGCGAGCGCCTCGGGAACCTCAACCTCGCGCGGCGCCGTATCGAGTTCCACGATCACGTCGACCTCGTCACCGGCCTCGACGCCCGCGCCCTGGCGCACCTCTTTGCTCAAGCCCAGCAGAAACTCGCCGCCCATGCGGACCACGCTCGTGCGCCACGTGTACCCGTTGACAGTCGCCACGACCGGGAATCGCTTGGCCCCCTCGCCCACGGCGGCAACCTGGGCGTCGTCGAGGATTACGGCCGCCGCGGGACCACGAGGCTGCAGTTGAGTCTTGAAGTGGACTACTCCCATGCACCCATCCTGGCCCCGGGGGCCGGACTGCCTCTACGGGCCGGACTCGCCGGTCACGCAGCGTTCCGGGATCAGGCGCTTGCGTCGTCATAGCTGAGCAGGTCGCCCGGCTGGCAGTCGAGCACCTCGCAGAGCCGCGTCAGGGTGCTGAACCGGATGGCCCTGGCGTGACCGTTCTTCAGAATCGACAAGTTGACCACGCTGACGCCGACGCGCTCGGATAGCTCGGTCAGCGTCATGCCCCGGTCGGCGAGGAGTTTGTCGAGGTGGATGGAGATGGCGTGGGCGTCCGGGACGGCGGGCGGCACTACACCGTCCCCTCGAGATCGGCGCGCATGCCGGCACTGACCCGCATGATGCGGGCGAAGATGATCAGGCCGAGGCCGAACCATTCCACCGGCCACGACCACCCCCAGGACGCGGGCCAGTGGACCCAGTCGACGTGCCAGGTGACCAGCAGGCTGAGCAGGTTCAGCCGGGCGAACCCTCCGGCCAGCCCGGCCACCAGCCCGCCGGCCAGCAGCCACCAGCCGAGGGACAGCACCAGCCGGGCGGCCTGGGCGGTGTAGACCCCGTCACGTGCGACGGCACGCGCCAGCCGCATCACGAGGTAGAGCGTGCCGACCCGCAGCAGGCCAGCTGGCAGCAGGGTGACCGCGAAGGCCAGGGCCTGCCCGGCAGTGGGATGGGCGGTGCCCAGGATCGCGCCGTTCCAGCTGGCCTGCACGCCGGGGGCAAGGCCGGAATGAATGAGCGTGCTGCCAGTGTGCTGGAGCAATGGCGGCGCGATGGTCACCCAGACGCGCGGCGTCAGGCCGGGCTGAGAGTTCAGGGTGGGGCCGAACAGGACTCCGCTTCGGGTCAGGGCCAGGATCACCTGGAGCGAGGTGAGGACGGCGAAGAACCAGAACACCCAGGTGGTCGCCGTGGCGAGCCGGTCCAGGGTGGCGAGTCGCTGCAGCCGGCTGTGAGGCGTCGCTGTGGATGCGGACATCGGAGGGCCTCGCTTATCGACTATCGTTAATATCGATAATCGTAAACAACGAAAATCGTTATGGCAAGCCGGCAGCCCTGACTGGCCGGGTCACCAGGAAGACGGGCCTGCGGCCGGCAGCATGTCACTGTGTGGACGGCGGGTCCGGCTCAGGCAGGCGCCAAGGTGTCCAGGTTGGCCGCCGTCAAACGGTCGAGGCCCACATGCGCAACGGCCATGTTCTCCTCGAGGTGGGCGATGCTGGCTGTACCGGGGATCAGCTGTATGTGCGGATCGTGGTGCAGCAGCCAGGCCAGGCCGACCTGGGCCGGTGTGCATCCGAGAGCCTCGGCCGCCGCCACCACGGCGGGGTGCTCGGCCACCTTGGCCCTGCCGGGGAACCCCGAGCCGAGCGGGAAGAACGGCACCCATGCGATGTCGTGTTCCCCGCAGAGCGCGAGGAGGGCTTCTCCGGAGCGGTCGAGCAGGCTGTACGCGTTCTGCACGCAGGCGATCCCCGCAGCGAGCGCCTGGCGAAGCTGCTCCAGGGTCACATTGCTGAGCCCAATCCCGCCGATCTTGCCCTCGTCACGCAGCGCCGCCATCTCGGCGAGCTGACTGTCGAGGTCCACGAGCTGGTCGCCCTCGGCCTGGATCCCGGGCGGCCCGTCCAGCCGGCGGAGGTTGACCACGTCCACGCGATCGACGCCGAGGCTTCGCAGGTTTGCATCGACTCCGGCGCGCAGCTGCTCCGGTCGCTGGGCCGGGTGCAGTTTGCCCTGGGCGTCCTCCTCGGCGCCCACCTTGCTCACCAGCACCAGGCCGTCCGGGTATGGGCTGAGCGCGGCGCGGATCAGCTCGTTGGCCAGGCCCGCGCCGTAAAAGTGGGCGGTGTCGATGTGGTTAACACCGAGCTGGGCTGCCCGGCGAAGCACCGAGATTGCCGTCTGCCTGGGGGGAGCGGTGAGCCCGCCCGGGCCGGAGAGCTGCATGGCGCCATATCCCAGCCGGGCCACGGGACGCCCTGCGAGGATGCCCATGCCGCCGGACGGATTGCCGTTGCTGACGTTCACGACCCGATTATGAGGCTGGCCGTCCCTTGGCTGCGCCCTGGCCGTCGTCAGACGAAGACTGGCCGGTGCCGTTGCTTGCCGACTGCTGGCTGCCGTTCACGCCTTGGCCGTTGCCTGCGGCGCTTGCCGCGGGAAGCCCTGGGCCGGCCGCTGCCGGCACTCCCTGCTCGTCGTGCACGTACCGGCCGCCGCGCAGCAGGGAGGCGAATGCGGCGATCACCAGGATGGCCATCGCGGTGCTGAACACGATGACCAGGCCGTGGTGGAATGGGCCCGAGAGCAGCTGCGGGAAGAACCGCTTGCCGGTCAGCACGCTGACCTGGTGAGCGGGCAGGTGCGCGAGCACGCCGGTTGGGGCGAGCAGCTGGTGCACCGGGTTGTAGCCGAGGAACGCTGCGAACAGGCTGGAGACCGGGGGCGCGGCCCCGATCTTGGCCGCCAGCGCGTGCGGCACGCCGTGCGCGGTCAGGCCGTTGGTCAGCGTGGTCGGCAGCGTGCTGGCCAGGCCGGCGATCATCAGCGAGAAGAACACGCCAATGGACAGCACGAAGCCGGAGTTCTGGAACGTTGCGAGCATGCCGGACGCGGCGCCGCGCTGCCGGGCCGGGACGCTGTTCATGATCCCGGCGGCGTTCGGCGCGGAGAACAGCCCCATGCCCGCCCCTGCCACGAAGATCAGCCCGGCGAAGGCTGCGTACTTGAAGTCGGTGGGCAGGAGGATCAGCCCGCCGAACGCTGCGGCCGATACCAGCAGCCCGCCGGAGGCGAACGCGCGGGCGCCGTACTTGTCGGATAGCTTGCCGGACAGCGGCCCGGAGATCACAAAGCCGCAGGTGAGCGGCAGCAGGTAGATGCCGGACCACAGCGGCGTGTCCTTGAAGTTGTATCCGTGCAGCACCAGCCAGATGCCCTGCAGCCAGATGATCAGCATGAACTGCAGCCCGCCGCGGGCGATTGAGGCCAGCAGGGTGGCCGCGTTCCCCGCTGCGAACGCCCGGATTCGCAGCAGCTTGAGATCAAACATCGGCGCCTTGACCCTGAACTCGGTGACACAGAATGCCACCAGCAGCGCTACGCCGCCGACCAGGCCGGTGAGCACCAGGGGATTGGTCCAGCCCATCGAGTGCCCGCCGTAGGGGATCAGCCCGTAGGTGATCCCGACGAGGATGCCGATCAGGCCGAGCCCGAACAGGACGTTGCCGAGCCAGTCAATCCGCGCCGGGGTTCGCGCGCCGACCTCCCGCAGGCTCAGATACGACCAGATCGTGCCGCCGATGCCGATCGGCACCGAGACGATGAACACCAGCCGCCAGTCGACGGCCGCCAGCACTCCGCCCAGGATCAGGCCGATGAACTGGCCGGAGATGCCGGCCACCTGGTTGATGCCCATCGCCATACCCCGCTGGTCGGCGGGGAAGGCGTCGGTCAGGATCGCGGGGGAGTTGGCCATCAGCATCGCGCCGCCCATGGCCTGGATGATCCGGAAGCCGATCAGCCACAGCGCGCCGCCCGGGCCGGTCAGCGGGTCGAACGGGAGAAACAGCGCTCCGAGCGCGAAGACCGCGAAGCCGAGGTTGTACATCCGCACCCGGCCATAGATGTCACCCAGTCGCCCGAGCGTGACCACCAGCACGGCCGACACGACCAGGTAGCCCATCAGCATCCAGAGCAGGTAGCTGACGTTCCCCGGGGTCAGCGGGTCGAGCTTGATGCCGCGGAAGATCGCGGGCAGTGAAATGATCACGATCGAGGCGTTGACCGTGGCCGACAGCATGCCGAGCGTCGTGTTGGACAGGGCTATCCACTTGTAGCGGTCGTCCCGCTCCGCGCCCACGTCCTGGCTCACCGCGCAGTCTCCCTCTTCTCAAGCGGGCCGACCGCCTCCCCACGCACCCATCTTCGGCTGAGGGCTGCGGCGAATATTTGCTTAGACCAAACTAACAGACAGCCCAGCTCGGCAGGTAGGCATGGGACCCCCATCGCCACAGTCAAGACCCGGCCGCCGGCAACGGCATTCCCGGCCGCCGGCAACGGCATTCCTGGCCGCCGGCAACGGCATTCCTGGCCGCCGGCAACGGCATTCCTGGCCGCCGGAACCCCTGGACCGGCCTGCTCAGTCTTGTATCTTCTGGGTGTGACCACGCGACCCACGCCACGCGATCTGCGCGCCTCCGACGCAGACCGGGAGCGGGTGATCACGCTCCTCAACGAGGCTGCCGGTGACGGCCGGCTGACCCTCAGCGAGCACTCAGAACGCGCCGAGCGCGCTTACGCGGCCAGAACGCTCGGCGAGCTTGCCGAGCTGACCACCGACCTTGCCGTCGCGTCCGCCCAGCCGATCCGGCTTGACGGCCGGAAGCCGATAGCGGGCATCTTCGGCAAGGAGCGGCGCGACGGCCGCTGGGTCGTCCCCGAACGTCTCGGGGTGACCGCGATCTTCGGCGAGGTCGTGCTTGACCTGCGCGAGGCGGTGCTGCAGAGCCAGCGGGTCACCCTGCTCACCACCGTGGTCGGCGGCACCGTCCAGCTGATCGTCCCGGACGGGGTGGCCGTCGAGGTGACCGGTTCCGGCGCACTCAGCAAGAGGAGCCAGAACGAGACGACGCGGGCAGCGCCGGATACACCGGTGATCGAGGTCCGTGGGTTCGCATTGGCCGGCCGCATCAAGGTGGTCAGGCCGCGGAAGTCGCGCTGGCGCGGCGCGCTCGGCCGCCGCCGCAGCTGACCGGTCCGCAGGACCTCAGCCCGTGGTCCAGAGCCTTCTGTACGGAATGGGTGTCGCGGCAGCAACACCCAGTCCGCGCAGTTACCCCCAGGGCTGCCCGGGCCAGGCCCGCTGAGCGCTTAGTCGCCGTCGAAGTTGACCGCGCTGTAGGCGCGCAGCTTCCAGAGCTGGTGCTCGCTGTGGATGTTGCGCAGCGTGCCCGAACGCGCGCGCATGACCAGCGAGTGCGTGCTCGCACCGCCGGAGCGGTACCGCACGCCGGCCATCAGCTCCCCGTCGGTGATGCCGGTCGCCGCGAAGAACGCGTCGTCCGACGCGACCAGGTCGTCGGTGGACAGCACCCGGTCCAGGTCGTGCCCGGCGGCGATCGCGCGGTCCCGTTCGGCCTCATCACGCGGCGCGAGCTTGCCGAGGATGACGCCGCCCAGGCACTTGATCGCGCACGCGGTGATGATTCCCTCCGGCGTGCCGCCGACGCCGAGCAGCAGGTCGACGCCGGTGCCCTCGCGCGCCGCCATGATCGCGCCGGCCACGTCGCCGTCGGTGATGAGCTTGATCCGCGCTCCCGCCGCGCGCACCTCC
>Ga0209275_10000477_pt1 | contig 15644 bp, 9 predicted proteins | sample HubBroMetageREF2_FD_188344 | JGI IMG/M metagenome (GOLD analysis project Ga0209275, IMG submission 188344) | Reference soil microbial communities from the Hubbard Brook experimental Forest, New Hampshire, USA - Hubbard Brook CCASE Soil... | ecosystem: Environmental > Terrestrial > Soil >... | reverse complement strand
TTCCTGCCCGACGCCGACGGCCACGTGCCGGACACGCGGGTCGCGTTCGAGCTGGTCCGGCTGCACCTCGAAGAGGCCAGGCGGGATCCGGACTACAAGTTCGTGCTGGCGGAGATCGACTACCTCAAGCCGCACTTCGACGCGCACCCGGAGGACCGGGCGGACCTGCTCGCGTTCATCAAGGCAGGCCGGATCGAGATCGTGGGCGGCACCTACAACGAGCCGAACACGAACCTGACCAGCGCCGAGTCCACGATCCGCAACGCGGTCCACGGCCTGGCGTTCCAGCGCGAGGTGCTCGGCGCCGACCCGAGCACGGCGTGGATGCTGGACGCGTTCGGGCTGGACCCGGCCTTCCCCGGGCTGATGGCGGCGGCGGGGATGACCGAGTCGTCGTGGGCCAGGGGCCCGTTCCACCAGTGGGGCCCGAACCGGATGGTCGGCGACAACCGCCGGATGCAGTTCCCGTCCGAGTTCGAGTGGCTGTCCCCCGACGGCGCCGGCCTGCTGACCAGCTACATGGCCAACCACTACGGCGCGGGCTGGGTGACCCACAACGCGGCCACCCTCGACGCGGCCGAGCAGGCCGCCTACGAGCAGTTCAGCCAGCTGGCCCCGGTGGCGGCCACCCGCAACGTGCTGCTGCCGGTCGGCGCCGACCACGTCATCCCGTCCCGCTGGGTCACCGGCATCCACCGGGACTGGAACGAGCGCTACGTCTGGCCGCGGTTCGTCACCGCCCTGCCGTCGGAGTTCTTCGCGGCGGTGCGCAAGGACGCCGCCGAGCGCGAGGTCTGGATCACCCCGCAGACCAGGGACATGAACCCGGTGTACCCCGGCAAGGACGTGTCCTACATCGACACCAAGCAGGCCCAGCGGGCCGCGGAGACCGCGACGGCGGAGGGCGAGCGGCTGGCCACCCTGGCCTGGCTGGCCGGGGCCGAGTACCCGGTGGCGTCGCTGGACAAGGCGTGGCGCCAGCTGGTGTTCGGCGCACACCACGACGCGATCACCGGCGTCGAGGGCGACCAGACCTACCTGGACCTGCTGGCCGGCTGGCGGGAGGCCTTCGAGCGCGGCGACGCGGCGCGCCTGGTCGCCGCACGCTACCTGGCCGGGCTGGCGGCTACCGCGGCCGTGGCCGGCCCCGATGCCGGTACCGAGGCCCGGGCGGTCGCGGTCTTCAACACGCTCTCCCGGCCCCGGTCGGGCCTGGCCAGCGTCACCCTGGAGTTCGCTGAGCCGGGGCCGGGCTGGGCCGTGCTGCGCGACGACGCCGGCGCGCAGGTGCCCTGCCTGGCCGAGGGCGTCACCCGGCACCCGGACGCGACGCTGGCCGGCCTCACCCTCACCTTCCGGGCCGAGGACGTGCCCGCCCTGGGGTACCGGACCTACCTCGCGGTGCCCGCCGAGGAGCCGGAACGCGGCGCCGGGTGGCAGCCCGCCGAGGGCACGGTGATCGAGAATGCGGCGTTCCTGGCCGAGGCGGACCCGGCGAGCGGCGGCACCCTGGCCAGGCTGCTGGACAAGCGCTCCGGCGCCGAGCTGCTGGCCGGGCCGGGCAACGAGCTCGTGCTCCAGGAGGAATACGACAACCACCCGCGCTGGAACGAGGGCCCGTGGCTGCTCTGCCCCAAGGGACCGGGCCGCGGCTCAGCCGGCCTGGCCGCGGCCGTCCGCGCGGAGCGGTGCCCGGTCGGCTCCCGCCTCATTGCCGAGTTCAGTACCGAGGAACTACGGATCACCCAGGAGACGCTGCTGTGGGACGGCGCCGACCGGGTCGAGTTCCGCACCCACGTGGACGGCTCGGTCGGCCATGACCGGCTGCTCCGGGTCCGGTTCCCGGCCCGGGTGCCCGGCGGGCTGCCGGTATACCAGACCGCGCTCGCGGTGATCGGGCGGTCGCCTGGCTCGGCCGACACCGACGTGGCCGAGCACGACTACACGCTGGACAATCCCGCGCACGAGTGGTTCGGCGTCGGATCCACCGCCCGGGTGGCCGTCTCGGGCCCGGCCGGAGGGCGGCGGATGCACGCGATCGGCGTCGCCGAGGTGATCACGCCGAAGTTCCTCGATGGGTGCCAGGAGCCGGTAAGGGACCTGATGGTGGCGCTGGCCCGCGCCGGGGTCACCGCGACGTGCTCGCGGCCGGATGGCCCGCGGTACGGATCGATCGACGTGGACTCCAACCTCCCCGACGTCCGCATCGCGCTGGGCGGCCCGGCCGAGAACCCGTTCACCGCCGCGGTTCTCGCAGCCGCCGGGCCGTCCGCCGCTCCGGCCCTGGCCGGCCCCGGCGTGTTCTGGGTGCCGGCGGCCAGGAGCAGGCGGGACGCCTTCGCGCCCGGCAGCGACCTGCGCGGCGTGACCGACCTGCCGGTGCTCGTCGTGGCCGGAGGCGACGTTCCCGCGGCGATCACCGGCCTGGCCGCGGACCTGGCCGACGCGGTGATCGAGGCGCGCGGTGGCGCAGCCGAGGGCGGCGGCACCGAGGAGCTCGCCGACCTCTCGGTCGCGCTGCTCAACCGGGGCACCCCGGGCAGCCTGGTGACCCCGGACGGAACGCTGCTGATCTCGCTGATGCGGTCGTGCAGCAGCTGGCCGTGCGGCGTGTGGATCGACGGCGACAAGCGCGCGACACCGGACGGCAGCAGCTTCGCCTTGCAGCACTGGAGCCATACGTTCGAGTACGCCCTGGCCGCCGGCCCCGGTGACTGGCGCAGCGCCGGGTTCCCGCTGGCCGGCGTCGACTACAACCACGATTTGCTGGCCTGCGAGACCGGGCTGCACGACGGGCCGCTTCCGGCCACGGCGAGCCTGGCCGCCGCCGACCCGCCCACCGCGGTCCTGTCCGCGCTGAAGCCGCTCGGCAATCCGCTGTACCCCACGGCGGCAGGGCAGCCCGGACCGCGGGACGGGGTGGTGGCCCGGCTGCGCGACGTGTCCGGGCGGACCGGGCCCACCAGCGCGTCGGTGACGCTGTTCACGGGCGTCGCGGCGGCCAGCGGCACCGGCCCGTGCGAGGAGGCCGGCGGCCTGCCGCTGGCGGTGCGCGACGGCGCTGCCGTGGCCGAGCTGCCGCCAGCGGGGACCGTGACCATGGTGCTTACCCCCGACCGGCCGCTGGCTTCCGCTGATGCGGCACCCGATTCGCCGCCCGAGCTGGCGCCGCCCGAGCCCGCGCAGCCGGTGTTCACCCGCTACTGGCTGCACGGCAAGGGGTCGGCCCCGGCCGGAAACCTGCCGGTGGCCGTGCACCTCTCCCCCGCCCGGACCGCCCTGCTGCCCGGCGTCGCCGAGGGATCTGGGGCCGCGACGGCCGGGCTGCGCTTGACCGTGGCCTGCGGCACCGCGCCGGCGTCGGGCACCGTGCACCTGGACCCTGGCGCGCAGCTCGCCCTGGAGCCCGCCGGGCCGCTGCGCTATGACCTGGGCGCCCGGGGCCACGCGAGCTGGGACCTCACGGTCCGGGCGCTGCCCGGGGCGGCGCCGGGGCGGCGCTTCGTGGCCGCGCGGATCGACGACGGCGGTCAGGTCTTCGAGGACGCGGTGCTGGTCAGCGTCGGCGAGCCCGCCGCGCCCGCTCTCGACCTGCCGCTGAACGACCTGTTTCCGCTCTACGTGGCCGACCAGCAGAAGCTCTCCGCCGAGCTCGACCTGGCGCTGCTGACCCCGCAGCTGCGGCTGCGGGGTGGCGAGCGCGGCGAGATCGCGGTCCGGCTCCGCAACGCCACGGCCGCGCAGATCCGCGGTGAGGCGCAGCTAGTCTCGCCGTTCGGCAGCTGGGCCGAGGCGCGGCCCTGGACGCAGGGTTTCGCCGCCGAACCGGGCGGCGAACTCACCCTGCGCGTCACGGTCACGGTCCCGCCGGCGGCGCGTCCCGGGCAGCACTGGTGGGCGCTGGTCAAGGTGATGTACTTCGGCCGGGTTCGTTACAGCGAGTCGGCATCGGTCATGGTCGCCGCCGAGTAGTTTTGTCATGTTCGCGGGCGACTTCGGCGGACTCGTCAGCTGATATGCCCATGCTCACCCCATCTCTTACCGCCGACGGCGCGCGGATGAGAAACTGTCGGTGACCACCATCGAGAGCCTGGCGGTGACCGCGACGAGCACAAAAGGACTATGGCCATCCAGACCGCGATTAGTGACGGGAATCTCCCGGCGGAGCCAAACAGCTTCGTCGGCAGGGAGCGGGACCTGGCAGAGCTTGCCAGGTTGCTCAGTGACGTCCGCGCGCTGACCCTGTGCGGCCCCGGCGGCATCGGCAAGACGCGGCTCGCGTTGCGGCTTGCCTGCGAGGTCGTGCCGGACTTCCCCGACGGCGCCTGGCTCGTCGAGCTCGCCGACACCGACGACGCAGCCCTCGTGGCGCGGCGGGTGGCGGTGCCCTTCGGGGTGCGCGAAGAGCCCGACCGGCCCTTGGTCGAGACGCTGACCGCGGCGCTGCGGCCTCGGCGGCTGCTGCTGATCCTGGACACCTGCGAGCACGTGGTCGACGGGAGCGCGGCGCTGGTGCAGCAGCTGCTGGCGGGCTGCCCCGGCCTGCGGGTGATCGCGACCAGCCGTGAGCCGCTGCGGGTCCGGGGCGAGACCGTGTGGCGGGTGCCACCGCTCGAGCTGCCCCTCGCCGCCGGTGACCTCAGTGCCGCGGAGCTGGAGAGGCACGAGGCGATCCGCCTGTTCACCGACCGGGCGGCCGCCGTGCGGCCCGGGTTCGCGCTGGACGCGGACAATTCCCGTGCCGTGGTACGGCTGTGCCGGACCCTGGACGGCATGCCGCTCGCGATCGAGCTGGCCGCGGCGCGGGTCGGGGCCCTGTCGGTCGAGCAGATCGCCGCCAGGCTCGGCGACCGGTTCCAGCTGCTGGCCTCGGGCGATCGCACTGCCCCGGTCCGCCAGCAGACGCTGCGGGCCGCGGTTGACTGGAGCTACGAGCTGCTGACCGAGCCAGAGCAGCTACTGCTGCGGCGGCTGGCCGTGTTCGCCGGGTGGAACCTGGACATGGCCGAGCAGGTCTGCGCCGACGAGGCCATCCCCGCCGAGCAGGTGCTCGACCTGCTCGCCGCGCTGATCGACAAGTCGCTGGTCACGCTCGACGGCGAGCTGGAGGGGGACGCCCGCTACCGGCTGCTGGACACGATCAGGGAGTACGCCGCCAGCCGGCTCGACGCGTCCGGGGAAGGGCCCGAGATACGACTGCGGCACCGCGACTACATGCTGCGGCTGATGGACGGCATCGTCGATATCGCGTTCCTGCGCGGCGACCCGCCGTGGCCGGTGCGCGTGTCCCTGTACCGCAGGGCCCTGGCCGAGCGCGCCAACTGCCGTGCCGCGCTGGCCACCTGCGTCTCCAGAGGTGAGACGGAGCTAGGGCTGCGCCTGTGCACCGGGCTGCGCAGCGTGTGGGTGGCCTACGGCGACGCCACCGAGGGGGCGGGCTGGTTCGACCGGTTCCTCGCCGCAGAAGGCGACGGCGAAGTGTCTGCGTGCGTCCGGGCCCGGGCCCTGATGGCCCGCGCCGAGCTGGCCTTCGAGCAGCAGGACTACCCCGCCGCGGGCGATTTCGCGCAGGCCGGGCTCGACCTCAGCCAGGCAAACGGAGGCACCGGCGCGGCGGCCGCGCTGCGCGTGCTCGCGGTGGTCAGCCTGCGGGCAGGCCGTCACCAGGAAGCGATCGCCAGCATCGAGGCTGGGGCGCGGGCCGCGCGCAGCGACGGCGATGAGTGGGAGGAAGGCCTGGCGCTCGCGGTCAGGGCCACGATCCTGGTTCACCAGAACCTGCTCGACGACGCGCAGCGCGCGTTCACCGACGCGCTCGCGGTGCTGCGGGACAACAACGGCTGGGGCGTGGCGCAGGCCCTGTACGGCTTCGGCAGCCTGGCCCGGGCGCGCGGTGATCACGCTGCGGCGCTCGGCCACTTCCGCGACGCGCTCGCGCTCTACCGCGAGATCGACGCCCGCCCGGAGATCGCCCGGTGCCTGGTCGGGATCGGCTGGGTGGCGCTGTCCCAGGGCGACCTGCGGCTGGCGCGGTCGAGTCTGACCGAGAGCCTGCAGCTCAGCCTCGCCACCGGGCAGCGCCTGGCGGTGGCCCGCGAGCTCGAGGCGTTTGCCGTTCTCGCGGTGGCCAGCGGCCAGCCGGGCACCGCCGTAAAGCTTCAGGGCGCGGCGCTCGGGCTGCGCGAGGCGGCCGGCCACCCGCCGTCGGCGCTGGCCCGGTCCCGGCTTGATGGCCTCGTCGAGGCCGCCGGGCAGGAGCTTGGCCAGCCAGCCGCGGCGGCGCTGCTCGCCGAGGGCGCGGCGATGAGCGCGCACGAGGCGGTCAGGTTCGCCGTCGTCTCCGCGGGCGAGGCGTCCGGCGCTGCGGCCCAGGTCCGGGTTCCGCTGCAGGCGGCCGGTTCCGGCGCCGAGACCACGCTGACCCCGCGCGAGCTCGAGATCACCGCGCTGATCGCCCGGGGCCTGTCCAACCGGGGCATCGCCGACGAGCTGGTGATCAGCCCGGCCACCGCGGCCAGGCACGTCGCCAACATCTTCGGCAAGCTCGGCTTCACCTCGCGCGCACAGGTCGCCGCCTGGGCGGTGCAGCGCGAGTCCGGGCGCTCCGCCTAGCGGCCGGCGCACGCGCCATACATATCCGCCGTCGGCGTACACATCCGGCGCGGCCGCGAAATGCACATCCGGATGGCCAATTCTGGGCATGTGAAATTGCACCGGGCCGCCTAACGTCATGTTCAGGGCGCTAACGCGGGATCTGGACTTGCTCCGGCCATTCGGAGGGGGATGTCCGGCCTTGGCCAGACTTCCGCAAGCGGGCCCGGGCACCCGTGCCGGGCCCGCAAGCGCCCCCGCCACCGGCCCGTACGGGCGCCGGGCCGGCGGCGGCTACATACCCGACTACATAGTCCTGACGATGCGGCGCCCCGCTACCGGGCCGTAACGTCGGGCCAACGGGGGGCTGAGCGTTGTCCGCACCTGGAGGTTCCCAGCTCATGACGACGGCCAGTGAGGCGCCGCTCAGCGGGGTCACGGTGACGCAGCGGCTGCTCGCCGACGCGCCGTCCCGCGGAGAGCACCGGGCCCTCGTCGGCGGCCCAGCCGACCCGGCATGCAGCTACGCGAAGCTCGCGGCGACCGTGCAGGCGGCAGCGGCCGGCCTGGCCTGGCGCGGGCTGCAGCCGAGGGACGTCATCGGGGTCTACGTTCCCGACGCGGCCTGCTACGTTCTCGCGGCGCACGCCATCCGGGCTGCCGGGGGCGTGCCCACGCCGGTCGCCACCGGGCTGACCGTGCCGGAGATCGCCGGCCAGCTCGCCGACTGCGGCGCCCGGATGCTGCTCACCGCGCCGCCGCTGGCCAGTTCCGCGCTCGCCGCCGCCGACCGGTCCTGGGTGCGGCAGGTGATCTCGTTCGGCGAGTCCCCTGGCACGATCCAGTTCCGGGCGCTGCTCGGGATGGGCACGCTTCAGCCGGCCGTCGGCCGGCCGCAGGACCCGGCCCTGCTTCCCTACGCGCGCAACCCGGACGGGATGCTCAGCCCGGCGCCGGTCAGCCATCACGACATGTCCGGCCTGCTGCGCCGGCTGGAGATCGAGGCGGGAGTCTGCGAGAAGGACGTCGTCCTCGCCGCCCCGCCGGTCGGCGACGGCCGGTCGTACACCGCGCTGCTCGACCACGCCCTGCTCTCCGGGGCGACCGTGGTCGCAGCGAGCGCCGACGAGCTGATCACGGCCGCCGACGTTTACCAGGGCACCGCGATGATCGCGGCAGGCAGCGTGGCTGTCGGCGCCGGCGAGCGGCTGCGGGTGTTCGCGGTAGCGTCATAGCGGCCGCGGCGGCCCGCCACGCGGGTCACACGTGCGGCGGCCGGTTCTCGTATGGAGTGCTCAGCACCACCGTGGTGCGGGTAGACACGCTGGCAGCCGTCCGGATCTCCTGCAGCAGGTTCTCCAGATCGGCCGGGGTCGCCACCCGGACCTTGAGTATGTAGTTCTCTTCCCCGGCCACGCTGTGGCAGGCCTCGATCGCGGTCAGGTGCGCTAGCCGCTGCGGCGCGTCATCGGGAGCGGCGGGGTCGAACGGCTTGATGGAGACGAATGCGGTCAGCGGTAGCCCGGCGTCTTCCGGATCGATGACCGCCGCGTACCCCTTGATCACGCCACGCCGTTCGAGCCGGCGCACCCGCTGCTGCGCGGCCGACACGGAAAGCCCAGTGCGCTTGGCCAGCTCGGTGAAGCTCATCCTGCCGTCGCGGGCCAGCAGCGAGATGATGGTGCGGTTGATCTCCTCCACCCGCATACGGTAGCGACCTGCGGGGCGTTGCGCTGCTCGCATCGCTTCCGGCACCGGCGAAACCCGAGATAACAGCCTGATATCGGGGTTTACGCTCTCGTAACACCAGGATTGCCGACCTTAACATCCAGGTAACAACCGGGATACGCTCCGGCAGACACGGGAGCAGCAGCGAGAGGAGCGGAGCAGCGCAATGGCGCAGATCGTTCTGGACGCAGTGGACAAGGTCTACCCAGGCGGGGTAAAGGCGGTCGACGGGCTCAGCCTGGAGATCGCCGACGGGGAGTTCATGGTGCTCGTCGGGCCCTCCGGATGCGGCAAGTCGACCGCGCTGCGGTCGATCGCCGGCCTTGACGAGATCACCGCGGGGACCATCTCCATTGGCGGCCGGGTCGTCAATGACCTGCCGCCCAAGGACCGCGACATCGCGATGGTGTTCCAGAACTACGCGCTCTACCCGCACATGACCGTGGAGCAGAACCTGGCGTTCGGGCTGCAGCAGCGCAAGACGCCCAAGGATGAGATCCGGCGCAGGGTCACCGAGGTGGCGAAGATGCTCGGCTTGGAGGACTACCTCAAGCGCAAGCCCGCCGCGCTGTCCGGCGGCCAGCGCCAGCGGGTGGCGATGGGCCGGGCCATCGTCCGTGAGCCGCAGGCGTTCCTGATGGACGAGCCGCTGTCCAACCTGGACGCCAAGCTGCGCGTGTCCATGCGTGCCTCCCTTTCTCAGCTGCACGAACGGCTCGGCGTGACCACGGTGTACGTCACCCACGACCAGGTGGAGGCGATGACGCTGGGGCAGCGTGTCTGCGTGCTGCGCGACGGCAGGCTGCAGCAGGCCGACACGCCGCAGGCGCTGTTCAACGCCCCGGTGAACCTGTTCGTGGCCGGCTTCATCGGGTCGCCGGCGATGAACTTCGTTACCGCGCGGCTGGCGCGCGACGACGCGCCCGCGGTCACGTTTGCCGACCACCGGCTGGCGGTGCCCGACGACCTGATCACCGCGAGGCCCGGCCTGGACGGCTATTTCGGGCGGGAGGTGATCCTCGGCATCAGGCCGTCCGACTTCGAGGACGCGGGCCTGGCCGACGCCGGGTGGGCGCGGATGCCGGTGACCGCCGGGGTGACCGAGGACCTCGGCAGCGAGATCCACGTCCTGTTCACGATCGATGCCCCTCAGGTCCAGCACTCGGGCATCACCGACGCGACGGCAGGCGGCGACGAGGACGAGGCCATCCCGCTGGAGGGCGGCCGGTCGCTGTGGACCGCCCGGGTCGCCGCGCGCAGCAAGGTGCGGACCGGCCAGCCCATCGAGCTCGCCGTCGACACGTCCAACCTGCAGTTCTTCGACCCGGAGAGCGGGCTGTCGATCGGTCACCCCCAGGCCAGGTCCTGACCGGCAGGCCGGGCTCATCAGGCGCGGGACAACCCGGGAGCGCGCGGCTCCCGGGTCAGCGACCTGCCGATCACCACCCGCTGGATCTGGTTGGTTCCTTCGACGATCTGCAGCACCTTGGCCTCGCGCATCAGCCGGGCGGCCGGGAAGTCCTCGACGTAGCCGTAACCGCCGAGCACCTGCACAGCATCGGTGGTGACACGCATCGCGGCGTCGCTCGCGAACAGCTTGGCCATGGCGGCCTGCGGCCCGAATGACAGCCCCTGGTCCTTGCGGTGTGCCGCGGAAAGGTACAGGGCGCGTGCCGCCTCGACCGCCGTGGCCATGTCCGCGAGCAGAAACGACAGGCCCTGAAAGTCCGCGATCGGCCGGCCGAACTGCCGCCGCTGACGAGCCCAGCCGACCGCGGCGTCCAGCGCGGCCTGGGCCACGCCAGTGGCGCACGCGGCAATGCCCAGGCGCCCGGCGTCAAGCGCGGTCAGTGCGAGGGAGAAGCCGTTGCCCTCGCCGCCGACCAGGTGACCGGCTGGCACCCGGGCGCCATCGAAGATCATCTGGGCGGTGACCGAGGCGCGCATGCCCATCTTGTGCTCGGCGGGCGCGGCCGACACCCCAGGCGTCTCGGCGGGTACGTGCAGGCAGCTGATGCCCTTCGCCCGGTCCGGACCCTCGTATTCACCCGAGGTTCGGGCGAACACGGTGTAGAAGTCGGCCAGGCCGGCGTGCGAGATCCAGGCCTTGACCCCGTCCAGAAGGTAATCGGTGCCTGATGCCTTCGCCGTTGTCCGCATCGCCGCGGCATCCGAGCCGCTGGCGGGCTCGGACAGGCAGTAGGCGCCGAGCTGTTCGCCGCCCAGCATGTCCGGCAGCCAGTCCTGCTGCTCCGCAGTTCCCGCGGTCACCAGCGGGAAACAGGCCAGCGTGTGCACGCTCAGCCCGAGCCCTACGGCCAGCCAGGCCCGGGACAGCTCCTCGACGACCTGCAGATAGGTCTGGTAGGGCTGGCCGCCGCCGCCGAACCGCTCCGGGTAGGGCAGCGCGAGCAGGCCCGCCCGGCCGAGAACCCGGAACTCCTCACGCGGGAACGACCCGTCCCGCTCGGCCGCTTCGACCCTTGGGCGCAGCACCTCATCGGCCAGCTCCGCGGTCAGGTCGAACAGCGCGCGAGTTTCCTCGTCCGGGCAGTACCGCTCGATGCGCGATCCACCCTCTTCCATCATCTGACGTCCACGCAGACGAGTTCGCGGCTGGCGTTGTTCAGCCGCTCGCCGCCCTGCTCGGTGCAGATCACGATGTCCTCGATCCTGGCGCCGTGCGGCCCTGGGTAGATGCCCGGCTCGATGGAGAACGCCATGCCCGGCTGCAGCGGCTCGGCGTTACCGGACACGATGTAGGGGTCCTCGTGGGTCTCCAGGCCGATCCCGTGGCCGGTGCGGTGCACGAAGTACTCACCGTAGCCCGCTGCGGCGATCGGCCCGCGTGCGGCGGCGTCGACCGCCTCGGCGGTCACGCCAGGACCCACGGCGGCGAACGATGCCTGCTGCGCGTCCCGCAGCACCCGGTAGTAGGCCGCGAACTCCGGCGGCGGCTCGCCGATCACGTAGGTTCTGGTGCAGTCCGAGCAGTAGCCGCTCGGCATGGTCCCGCCGATGTCGACGACGACCGTGTCACCTCGCTGCAGGACCCGGTCGGAGACCTCGTGATGCGGGCTGGCCGCGTTCGGGCCGGAGCCAACGATCGTGAAGTCGACCCGCGCGTGGCCCTCCTGGATGATCGCGTCGGCGATGTCCGCGGCGACCTGCCGTTCGGTCCGGCCCGCCCGCAGCCATCCCGGCACCCGCGCGTGCACGCGGTCGATGGCTTCGCCAGCCGCCCGCAGCGCCGAAACCTCAGCGGGTGTCTTTCGCACGCGTAGCGCGCCCAGCGCGAGGCTGGCCAGTTCCTGGCCGGCGCCGGGCAGCGCGTCCCGGAACCTGAGCACCATCAGCGCCCACATGCGATCGGACAGGCCGACCGGGCCGGACAACGTGCCGAGGCGCTTGGTGACGATCGCGTAAGGGTCGTCGGTCTCGTCCCAGGGGATGATCTCGAAGCCCATGCTGCCCGCTGGCGACGCCTGGGCGGCCGGAAACTCCAGCCTGGGCACGACCAGAAACGGCTCGTGGCGCGCCGGGCCGGCCGCCGGTACCGCGAGGCAGGTGAGCCGCTCGAGCTGATGAGCGTCGTATCCGGTCAGGTACCGCAGGTCCGGGCCGGGGGTGAGCAGCAGCGCGGCCAGGCCTGCTTCCGCGGCGGCCGCTGCGGCACGTTTTACCCGGTCTGGCGGGTAGAGGTCTGTATCGGCCCGCTCGGTTCCCATCACGCCCTCCGCTCCGTCTAGACGGCCAAGTCCGCAGTTCTCTTGCGTGGGCATCATCTCACCCGTGAGAATTGTGCACGCACCTAGACAGCGGGGTACCAGATGCCTCACGCTAAGTGCACGAAAGCTGACCACACGCCACCCGCGATGACAACAAACACCATGAGAGTTCCGTCAGACCGCCCAACGGGGACAGCGGTTTCGGCGCACCCGGCCGCCGCCGTGCCCGGCCTCGTGGTTCCGCCGGAGAACGGGGCCGAGTCCGGCCTCGCGGCCGAGGCCCGGCTAGCGGCCGAACTCGCCGAAGAGCGTCATGTGGCCCTTGAGTTGCAGCGGGCCATTCTGCCACTGCACGACGAGCCCTTCGACCTCCCCGGCCTGCGCACGATGGTCCGTTACCTGCCGGCGTCCCGGGCGGGCCGGGTGGGCGGTGACTGGTACATCACGGCCGACATGCCCGGCGGCCACGTGCTCATCGCGCTCGGGGATGTCGCCGGGCACGGTCTGGCCGCGGCGGCGGGCATGGCGAGGCTGCGCGGGGCCCTGGCCGGGCTGGCGATCACCGGGTCGCCGCCCGAGCGGCTGGTGGGCTGGCTCAACGACCTGGTCTGGCACGTCGCGCCCGAGCACACGGCGTCGGTGGTGGCAGGCTACTTCGACCCCGGGAGCCGCACCCTGACCTGGGCCCAGGCCGGCCATCCGCCGCCGGTCCTGGTCCGCGGCTCCTGGGCACGGCCGCTCGACCCGCCGTCCGGGATCTTGCTCGGCGCGGGCCAGGAGGAGTACGCAGCCGCCGTGCTGGCGCTGGCCCCTGGTGACCTGCTGCTGCTGTACAGCGACGGGCTGATCGAGCGGCGGGACCGGTCGGTGGCCGACGGCCCGGCCATACTCGCCGCCGCCGTGCGCGGGATCAGCGATCCGGAGCAGGCGATCGAGGCCGCCCTGAGCGCCCTCGGCGCGACCGACCTCGAAGACGACACCTGCCTGGTGGCCGTCCAGGTGCTCTAGTCCGCGGCGGGCTCGGCAATCGCGGCGACCACGCGGCGCAACGACGACCCGAGGTTCCAGCGCTCGCCGAGTTCGGCCAGCACCTGCGGGTCGCCCGCGGGCCTGCCCAGCCGGCCGTCCAGCGCAGGTACCGGCGCGTCGTCGGCCACGCGCACGACCGGCAGCGCGGCCCGCAGGTAATCCTCGGCCTGGACCAGCTTCGCCCTGGTGCCCATCGGAAAGCCGCCGTGCCCGGCGTCCAGCGCGGTCAGCATCGCCTCGACCGAGCCGAAGACCCGCACCAGCGCGGCGGCGCTCTTCTCCCCCACGCCCGGCACACCGGGCAGCCCGTCGCTCGGGTCGCCGCGCAGGGTCGCGAAGGCGGCGTAGTCCCGCCCAGGGATCTGGTACTTGGCAGTGACAGCGGCCTCGTCCACGACCTCGAACCTGGCCACGCCGCGGGCGATGTAGACGATCCTGACCTGGCGTGCGTCGTCGACGAGCTGGAACAGGTCCCGGTCGCCGGTCACCACGTCGACGGGCTCCTCGGCCCGCCCGGCGAGCGTGCCGATGACGTCGTCGGCCTCGTATCCCTTGGCTCCGGCCATCGCCACGCCCGCGGCCGCCAGCACCTCCGCGATCACCGGTATCTGGACGGCGAGGGCCTCGGGCACCTGCTCGGTGCCGTCCGGGTTGGCCCGGTGCGCCTTGTACGACGGGATCGCCGCTACCCGGAACGCCGGCCGCCAGTCCGGTTCCATGCACGCGACCAGGCGGGCCGGGCGGCGGGCCCGGACCAGGCGGGCGATCATGTCGAGCAGCCCCCGCACGGCGTTCACCGGCGTGCCGTCGGGCGCGGTCACCGTATCCGGGACGCCGTAGAACGCCCGGAAGTACATAGAGGCAGAGTCAAGCAGCATCAGCGAGCCCACCCCGGCCATCCTGCCAGCACGCCTGATGGCTGTCATGGCCGGCGGGCGATCCATGACGTGTCCGGCTCCTTGCGGCCCGTGACGCCCACTCCTGCAGTCGCCCGGCACACATGCAGTTGCTCTATGGGTATCCGAGGGCTTTGGCATTGGAGCCGGCGACGGGTGATCTCTAGGCTTTACCCATCGTTTTAATCTCCTTCTGGTTTCCGGGGAGGCACGGTTGATGCAGGCAAGCACAGTGCGGACCCGCTGTCCCGCCGGTCTGGTGGCCGCGGTACGCGGCGCGACCGGACAGCACGCCGACTGGCAGCAGACGGCTGATCTGGTCGCCGACCAGCTTCGGCTGCATCTGCCCGGCCCGGAGATCCTGACCGCCAGCGAGCGCGAGGGCAGCGCCGACGGGTACGTCTGCCACACCCTGCACACCGAGCCGGACGGGTCGTTCTCGGTCTGCGCCCTGGTGTGGCGGCCGGGGCAGCAGACGACGATCCACGACCACGTCGCCTGGTGCGTGACCGGCGTGGTGCAGGGTGCCGAGTACGAAGAGCTGTTCGCGCTGCGCGATGGCGGGACGACGCTGGCCGAGGTGGGCAGGAACGTCAACGGGACCGGGGAGGTGAGCGGCTTCGCGCCGCCAGGTGACATTCACCGGGTCCGCAATCACGGCGCCGGGGTAGCGATCTCGCTGCACGTCTACGGCGCCGACATCGAGCGCCTCGGCACCAGCGTGCGCCGTACCTACGACCTCCCCGTCACAGTCGGCTAGCCAAGCCGAGGGATCGAAGTTAGTTTCATGCTCGGCCCGGGCCGGGGTTGCACCCGCCGGTGTACGTGATGGCCGTTAACGCGATCATGACGAATTATGCCGGAATTGCCGGTTTCCTGGAAAGCATGGAATGGCGAGGAAGTCGGTGGGCGGTCGCCTGGCCGAACGGGCTAGCCGACCGAGGAGTACGCGACGACGCCGCGGCGCAGCGCGGCGATGGCGCGCCGGGCGGTATCGGCGACCGGTGCCGACCGGGCTGCGGCTGCGACCTGATCCAGCAGGTCGATGAGCTGCTTGACCGCGCGGACGAAGTCGCCGGGCGTCAGGTCCGACGACAGCACCTGCTCCAGGGGCCGGCCCCTGGCCCAGGTGTGCGCGGTCCAGGCGAACCCGAGGTCCGGCTCACGCAGGAACGACAGGTGGTGCTCCTTTTCCACGCCGTCGAGCTCGCCCCACACCCTGATCATGTCCGCGAGCACCTCGCGGGAGCGGCCGTGCGGCAGCCGCTGCGGGCTGGTGTCATCGGGCCGGCGCGACTCGAAGGTCAGCGCCGAAACGCACGCCGCCAGCTCGGCTGGCGCCAGGCCGTCCCACAGTCCCCGGCGCAGGCACTCGGCGACTAGCAGGTCGAGTTCGGTGTACAGGCCGGCCAGGCGCCTGCCCTCCTCGGTCACCGTGTCGCCTTCGGTGTAGCCGAGCTGGTCGAGCACCGCGCAGACGCGGTCGAAAGTCCGCGCGATCACGTGCGTCCGGCCGCCCACCTTGCGCTCCAGCGCCTCGGCCTCGCGCTCTAGGCGGAGGTACCGCTCGGCCTGCCTGGCGTGCTCCTCGCGGTCTGGGCAGGCGTGGCAAGGGTGCTCGCGCAGCCGCCGGCGCAGGCTTTCGATCGCTGCCCTGTTCCCGCCCGGCCCA
>Ga0209275_10000476_pt1 | contig 15660 bp, 16 predicted proteins | sample HubBroMetageREF2_FD_188344 | JGI IMG/M metagenome (GOLD analysis project Ga0209275, IMG submission 188344) | Reference soil microbial communities from the Hubbard Brook experimental Forest, New Hampshire, USA - Hubbard Brook CCASE Soil... | ecosystem: Environmental > Terrestrial > Soil >... | reverse complement strand
AGTTCGCGCCATCGCAACGAAATCGGCACGAGGTCAGCGATTCTGTAGTGGCCCAACGCTGAAGTGATTGCTCCGGGGATGACAACAAACGCCAAGAGCTTTACGCCCAGCAACACCACGGAGTGTGAGGGCTCAGCCTCTATGCGGGCTACACGACTGAATACTGTTACCAGCGACCATGCGATCGGGACCAGATACATCAGGAGAAATACGGATTCGATCCCGGGCTGCCGGACAACGTACGGCGAGGGTGACGCTCGACGGGTCGCCAGCATGGCGAGCGCAGGGAATATCAGTCCGAGAATCACCATCGCGACCAGCGGCTCGCTTGGGCCGAACCCCTCATACTTCCACAGAAGCACTAGAGCCGCTGCCCAGAGTGCGAAGTAAGCGACGAGATGGATTCCGGAGCGGATGGGTGAGATGGAATTCTCCATAGCTCCGGTACGCAAACTGCCGCACGCCGGTTCCGTTTACCGCCGTTTCATGGCTGCGGCTAGCGGCGCCACGCGGTCGCGCAATTCGTCGGCGATTTCCTGGCCACGTTCTAAAGCGTCTTCGGCAACTTCTTTTGCGTCGTCTTTCCAGTCGTCCAAGGTTTCCCGGGCGTCTTCGTAGCGGCGCCGCAATTCTTTGCGCATTTGTTTTCCGGGCTTGGGGGCAAACAGAAGTCCGATCAGCGTACCTGCTCCCAACCCGATCAGCAGGAAGGTGATTGCGGTTGCGGCGGTGTTTCCTTCCGAAGACTCATATTTTCCTTCACGCATAAAAGCTCCTCTCGTAATCAAAATCTCTTCATGAAGCTGGCACTTGGATTCGCCAAACATCATTCTAGCTGCCGGATGTGGCGAGTGCCGTGGATTCGTAATTCTTAATCTGCCGGCGATTTCCCATATTGGCTCAAGTCCTGTAAAATAAGCACTTTGAGCCTTGTGTCTGGCGGAGAATGTGGACTGCCCGCGTCCGCCGGCTACCCGCAATTAAAGGAGATTCATTCGGTAATGTCTATTCCCGCCACCCAGCTTCGTCCCGGCATGATCATTAAACACAACAACGATCTGCACTCGGTTTTCAGCGTCGAGCACCGCACGCCCGGCAATTTGCGCGCCTTCATCCAGGCGAAACTGCGCAATCTGCGGACTGGCGCCATGTTCGAGCACCGCTTTCGCTCGCCTGATCCAATCGAAAAGATCACGGTGGATGAGCAGGAGATGGAGTACTTGTACGCCGACGGCGACAGCTACTACTTTATGGACACGACCAATTTCGAGCAAACCCATTTGACTCGCGACATCCTCGGCGATGCGGTGGACTATCTAATTCCCAACTTGCAGATCAAAGTGGAATTCTTCGACGGCAAGGCGGTGGGAATCGAACTGCCGCAGACAGTCGAGTTGACCGTGGTCGAGACTGAACCGGGGATGAGGAGCGCTACGGCGTCCAGCGTGACCAAGGCCGCGAAAACCGAGACTGGACTCGTCGTGCAGGTGCCGCCGTTTATCAATGAGGGCGAGAAGATTCGCGTGGATACTGCCGAGGGCGTTTACCTCTCGCGGGCGTAGAATGGGCGCGCGGCTGGGGGCAACTTTTCAGCGCGGCATTACAAAAATCAAGCTGTCATCCTGAGCGGAGCAGTTGGTTCGCGAATCGAGCCAGCTGCGGAGTCGAGGGATCCCTACATCCCAGGTGCGACTTCAGCTGTTGCACGGAGTTCTCACCATGCTCGTCCGACCAGCAAGGTGAGAATTCCTTGAAGTAGCTCTGGCAGTGCTCGACAGGTAGGGATCCTTCGACTGCGTAGCCGCTTCGCTTTTGCGAAGCAGCTACTGCGCTCAGGATAACAGGGGTTCGGGATACGAAAATGGCCACGCTTGTGTCGCCCAGTCGTGCTGTGTTTCTTAGCCTCACTCTTTGGTTCTTGTGCGTGGCGGCTGGTGCGCAGCAGAATGCGCCCTCGAAAGTCATCGCACTGCGCGCATCCCGCATGCTGGATGTGAACGGTGGCAGCATCGTGCATGAAGCCGTGATTCTGATTCAGGATGAAAAGATTACGGCCGTCGGAGCTTCCCTGAAGATTCCAGCTGGGGCGGAAGTTGTGGATTTGGGCGATGCCACTCTGTTGCCCGGGCTCATCGACTGCCACACCCATCTGATGGCCCGCATTTCCGACGATCCCCAAGGCTATGGGTTGACCTTGCTCACCAAGTCGCAGGCTTTTCGCGCGCTGGAAGGCGCAGCCGATGCCCGTGTGACATTACGCGCAGGTTTTACGGCTGTGCGCGATGTCGAAAGCGAAGGCTCTGGTTATGCCGACGTCGCACTGCGGGATGCGATCAATCAGGGCCTCGTGGATGGTCCGCGTATGCAGGTGGCAACCCGTGGGATCGCTGCGGTCGGAAAATATTTCCCCTTCGACATCTCTCCCGATCTTGTGGATTTTCCTGCCGGTGCCCAAATGATTAGCGGACCTGAGGAAGCACGCCGCGCTGCTCGCGAGCAAATCGGGCATGGCGCGAACCTGCTCAAGGTTTATGCCGATTGGGGTACTCCCACGCTGACCGTCGAAGAGATCCGGCCCATAGTCGAAGAGGCGCACAAGTCCAAACTAAAAGTGGCTGCTCACGCCGACAGCCCGGAGGGCATTCGCAATGCACTGACCGCCGGCGTCGATTCAATCGAACATGGACACGAGGCCGATCACGGCGCTTTCGAGTTGATGAAACAGAAGAATGCTTTCTGGGTGCCGACGATAGGCTACTACTTCTATGCTGTAGACACCGCGAAGTCTCCGCAGCCGCACAAACACATGCAAGAGACTCTGGAGCGCACCCGGCAGAATATTTCAACCGCCCGTGAGTTGGGCGTGAAAATCGCCAATGGTTTCGATCCCGCCAGCGCCGAAGACCACGGCAAGAACGCGCGCGAAATCATTGCCATGACTAAGCTTGGATTGTCACCGCTCGAAGCAATCCGCGCGGCGACTGCGAATGCATCTGAATTGATGGGATGGCAGGACAAGATTGGATCGATCGAGACAGGAAAATATGCAGATATCATCGCTGTTTCTGGAGATCCTATCTCCGACATTGGCGAACTTGAGCACGTCAAGTTCGCCATGAAAGGCGGAGTGGTCGTCAAGAACGAGTTCGGCGCTGCTCGTTAGGTTATTCCTGGTAGTGGCGCAGTACGATAAGGAAGCGAGCCAAACGCGCGATTATCGGGTCGCAAAGAACGCGACCCTTCGCGCGGCTCGCCCGGATTCCTCACGGCGCAAAGAACGCTTGTTCGGAATGACAATCGTTGTTCCAGCACCCGATTCCTGCAGGGCGCAACAATCTGGTATTTTTGATAGTCGGGGTGTTATGTCCAAGGACACACAGGCCCGCCGCTTTCTGGTTCGCGGACGCGTGCAAGGCGTAGGTTTCCGGTGGTTTGTGGAACGCGAGGCACACATCCTCGGCATTGCCGGATGGGTGCGCAATAATGCGGACAGCAGCGTGGAAGTGCTGGCCATGGGCACCCGCGATCAACTGGCGGGATTGCGTTCGCGTCTGCGCGAGGGTCCGCGTGCCGCCCGCGTGGATGATGTTGAGGAATCTGAAGCCAAGCCGGTGGCTGATCTTACGAGCTTTCGTATCGAAGGAGCCTGGTAAATGCCGAGTAATGTAGCGCCCATTAAAGCTAGCGTAAACTGCGAACCGCTGAAGAAGCTGATCCGCGAAGTCCCCGATTTCCCCAAGAAGGGGATTCTCTTTTACGACATCACCACGGTGTTGAAAGACAAACTGGGATTCGCCATGCTGATCGACGCCCTCTCCGAGCACTATCTGGAGCAGAAGATTGACTTGGTCCTGGGCATGGAGGCGCGCGGATTCATCTTCGCTCCGGCGCTGGCGTACCGGCTGAATGCCGGCTTCGTTCCCGTCCGCAAGCCAGGCAAACTTCCCGCTGCCACCACGAAATACGACTACGCATTGGAATACGGTACGAACACGCTTGAGATTCACAAAGACGCCATCCGGAAAGGCGAGCGCGTCATCATCGTGGACGACCTGTTAGCCACCGGTGGAACCGCGGAAGCCACGACTAAACTTGCGGCCTCGCTAGGCGCGGAAGTTGTGGGTTTGGGATTCGTAGTGGAACTCGATTTTCTGAAGGGTCGCGACAAGCTGCGCGGCTACGACGTATTTTCGTTGCTGCACTACGACAAGGGCTAAAACCAAGACAAGGGCTGAAACCAAGACAAAGGCTGAAACCACAGAGGACACGAAGGTTCACAAAGGGAAGATCGTGAGCCTTTCCTTTGTGGACCTTTGTGTGTGGACCTTTGTGTCCTTTGTGGTTCAGCCTGTTGGGTTTTTCTCGGTCAATATCAATGTCCCGTCCTCCGGAATGTAGCTCTTCCGCCGGAACCAGTCCTCCATTGCGCCTTTCAATTCTGCGACCGGAACGTGGGTGCCGATCTCCATCAGGCCGTCGGCCACAGGCAAGGTATTGTCAAAGGCGGTCGCATTCGTGAAGTTGCGCATGGAGAAGCTATCCAGCCACTTCAGCGGGCAGGGAAGACGGCGGCCATTCTGCTCGTACTCCACGCGAATTTTGCGGGCAAACATGAATCTGATTTAACCACAGGGGCAGATCTCGGGCATATTCGGAATCGCAGCAGACTTATCAGGAATCACGCAGACCCGAACGCCTCGTCCGGGCAAGCGGGCACAGCGAGCGCCCTTAGTGGGTCGGAGAGGCGGGGACCGCCGCGGCCGCACCGGTCTCGGTCACTCCCGTATTCACCAGATCCTTCAATTCCTTGCTGGGCTTGAAGAACGGAATCTTCTTGGCGGGGACTTCCACGCGATCGCCGGTCTTCGGATTGCGCCCCACGCGCGGCTTGCGCTGCCGGGTGCGGAAGCTGCCAAAGCCGCGAATCTCGATCTTGTCGCCCACGCGAAGCGAGCGCACGATGCTGTCGAAAATGGTTTCGACGATAACTTCACTGTCCTTGCGTGTTAACTCCGCCAACTGGGACACTTCATCGATCAGGTCAGCCTTGGTCATACGCCTCTTCGCTCCGTAAGTGTCGTAATGAAAGTGGCTTGTGCCTGGGGTCGGGGCTCCCGAGCCACATCAGGGCCTGCATAACCTTCTCAAATTTCAGGGGTTGTGCGCAAGTGGCTTTTTTGGGGACCGGGCGTCTGGGTTCAGGCGTTAGGCTTCAGCTTTGTCATCCTGAGCAATGCGAAGGATCGTGCACTTTCTTTGCTGCTGGCTGAATACACAGATCCTTCGCTTCGCTCAGGATGACAGCGGAGGACGGGAATCTCACTTCCACAGATAATAAAATCCCATCTGCTGGTCCATCAGCTTCTCCCGCGTTGGCAGCCATTGGGAAATATCTCCGAATAGCAGATCGGCCAGAGTTTTGCGATCTTTATCTGGACGCACCAGCACTGGCTCACCTTTGATTCCGACCGCCTTCGCGGTATCGTCCACCGCATTCTGGAAATCGCCGACCTGATCGATCAGGTGGATGGACAGCGCCTCTTGTCCGGTCCACACCCTACCATCCGCGATTTTCTTAATGTCGTCGGTCTTCGCGTGGCGCCCGTCGGCTACCGCCTGCACGAACTGGCCATACATGTTGTCGATCAGCGACTGCATGTAGGCCCGCTCTTCCGGAGTCATTTCCCGGCTGGGGTCGCCCGTATCCTTGAGCGCGCCAACCTTGAGCACTTCCGGCTTCAGCTTGGCCCACTTCATGAGGTCGCCGTAATTTACCCACTCGGCAATCACGCCGATGGATCCGACCACGCTGCCATTGTCGGCATAAATCTTGTTGGTTGCGGAAGAGACGTAGTATGCGCCGCTCGCGCCCACGGTGCTGATCGAGGCCACAATGCGCTTTTTCTTGTCGTCGCGGATGCGTTTGACCGCGCGATAAATCTCCTCGGACGCCGCCACTCCTCCGCCGGGAGAATTCACCCGCAGAATGATGGCCTTGATGGAATCGTCGTCGCCAAACTTTTTGATTTGCGGCACGATCACGCTGGAATCCAGAATCACGCCTTCCAGGTCGATCACGCCAATCTTGTCGCCAAAGCCGTCGAGCGATGCGTGTTCCCCGCCCGCGCGCAGGGTCAGATACACGAGCGTAAACACGGCCAACACGAAGAGGAAGAAAACTCCCCCACCAATCACGATCCAGAGCAGAGTGCGGGAACGACCAGTTTCAGCCATACAATGAAGGTAGTTTAGCACCTGGACGGCAGGTTAGCGGACAATCACGCGCAGTGCCCCGCGGGCGACGCTCACTTCAATTGGCGTGCGGCACACATATTCGCCGTCCGCGTAAACGTCTTGCGGCGCTTCCGTTTCGAGTTTGACGCGCTCGGCCTGGAAATATTCCACCTGCGGGACGCTCAGGTGGCGTCCCAAATAAACCGTGGGGAAAAGACAAAACAGCTTGAGCTTGTTCATGTGATTGATCACACAAATGTCGAGCAACCCGTCGTCGAGTTGAGCGTGGGGCGCGATCCTCATGCCTCCGCCGTAGGATGGTCCATTGGCGAACGCGGTAACCATGATCGATTTCGCGGTCCGAGCAACGGGCGCAGTTTGATGTTCGGCGCGAGGCAGTGAAATCTTCATCGGAACAGGCGCGAATCTCATGAGCGCAGGCAGGAGGCTGAAAATGTATCCCCCGTGTGCTCGGAGCCAGCGCGGAAGGCGATTCGCTCGGCGCGCAATCTCCGCGTCCAGGCCGATGCCACCAACGCAGCAAAAATAATGTTGATGCCGGTGAGGTGCGGGAGCCCCGCCCGCCAATGGCGTGACCACCCCAAGATCGATGGTTCGCACGTTATCGCCGCTAGAAGAAAACCCGCGCCAGGCAGCCAACGAATCTCGAGAGCTTTTCAGATTAAGCGCGCGCGCGAAATCGTTTCCACTGCCACAAGGCACGACCAGCACGGGAACCCGCAGCTCGACCAGTTGTGGCAGATAACGATGTACAGTCCCATCTCCGCCGAAGATGAGAATCGCGTCGGCCTGATCGGAGTTTGCAGGCGGATCGGTAAGCCAGTTCGCGTCCGAGTTCTGCTGGAACGGCTTCAGGTCTTTGGCGGAACATCCCGGCCCGAAGATTGCAGCGGCGCGCACGTTCGCGGCAGATTATCAGAAATCGGAGTTGGTACGCTGGTCGAGAAAGCGATAGAGTAATCGGTCATGGGGATCGCGACTCGATATGGCAAATGATCCGAAAACCAGCGACCTGGAAAAAGCCGCCGCGGCCCGCGCCAGCCTGCGTTTCGTGCGCGACGGCATGACTCTTGGATTAGGAACAGGCTCGACCGCGGCGCACGTTGTGCGTTTTTTGGGTGAAAAAGTTCAGGCTGGGTTGAAGATCCGCGGCGTTCCGACTTCCGTCCATACCGGAGAACTGGCAGCCAGCTTAGGAATTCCTCTAACCACGCTTGAAGAATGTCAGGAGATCGATGTCGACATCGACGGCGCGGATGAATTCGATCCGCAACTGCATCTGATCAAGGGTGGCGGCGGGGCGCTCCTGCGCGAAAAGATCATCGCGTCGGCGTCGCGGCAAGTTGTCATCATCGCCGATTCAAGCAAGCAAGTTGCCGTGCTGGGAAAGTTCCCCCTCCCCGTCGAAGTGATCCCCTTCGCTCAGCCCTTGGTTGCAAAGAGAATTACGGCCTTGGGAGCTACAGTGAACCTTCGCCGGGATGCGAAGGGAAATCCCTTTATAACCGACGAAGGCCACCACATCCTGGATTGCAGCTTCGGCCAGATTCCCGATCCGCCCGCTCTGGCTCGCAAGCTAAGCGATATGCCCGGCGTGGTCGAGCACGGGTTGTTCATTGACCTGGCCACCGTGGTGCTGTGCGCGAAAGGCGAGAACGTTACAGAACTCCGGCGCAACCGAGGGTGATGTCGTCGAAGGATTCTACGCCGGGCCAGTTTTTTCGAGTAGCTGATCTTGGTAAAGGAAAGAAGCATGAGCCAGAGCGAAGTGTCGTTGACGCTTTCGAAGGCGGAAGCGCTTGTATTGTTCGAGTGGCTAGCAAGTCTCGATGGGTCGAAAATGCCTCCATTTAATCACCCTTCGGAAGAAAAAGTGCTTTGGAAAGTCGAAGGGCAGCTGGAGTCCGTCCTTGTGGAACCGTTTGCGCCGAACTACGGAGAGCTCTTGACTCGAGCAAGAAGGGCCGTAGAAACCGGCGAATGAAGTATCGAAACTACTTTTTGTCAACAATCACCCTTAAGTTATCGAGCAACCGTTCCACCTCTTCCGACGTGTTGTAGTGGGCTAGCCCGATGCGCAGGAAGCCGCCGTCTTTTTCCACGTCGAGGCGCTCGGTGAGATTCAGTGCGTAATAATTGCCGTCCCAGGTGAAAAACCCGCGCTCGCCCAGCCGAGTGGCGAGTTCGAGCGGTGTGTGACCCTTGATCCGCACGGCGATCGTGGGACATCGCTGATCGAAGCGCTCCGGATCGCAGATCCCGTAGAGCTTCAGGCCGGGAATCGACAGCAATCCCCGAATGAGGCGTTCCATCAATCCGCGCTCGTGTTTCTGGATCGCGTCGTAGGCTGCTAGCAAGGCCTCGCGACGACTGGACGCTGACGAATTCACGTGTCGTCCAAGATCCGCCAGATAGTCAACGCACGCGCTAATGCCCGCGATACATTCATGATTAAGCGTGCCCCACTCCCAGCGGTTGGGAATCGCGTTGGTGTTAGCGCGAACTTTGTAGGGATCGAGCCGCTTCAAGTGCTCACGTTTGCCGAAGAGCACGCCCATATGCGGACCGAAGAACTTGTAAGTCGAGCACACCAGGAAATCGCAGTCGAGCGCGCGGACATCGATGGGACCATGTGGCGCGTAGTGGACTGCATCTATGTAAGCCATGGCGCCGCGTTGATGAGCAAGCCGTACGATCTTCGCCACGTCATTGATCGTGCCCACCGCATTCGACGCGTAGCCGACCGCAACCAGCCTGGTGCGATCGGTGATCTGGCGCGCCAAGTCGTCCATGTCGAGAGTGCAATCCTCTTCACGAATCTCGGACATGCGAATAGTCACGCCCGCGTTCTTCCAGGCGCGCCATGGAGAAACGTTGGCATCGTGATCAAGGTGCGTGAGCACGATCTCGTCCCCCGGACCGAGTTCGCGTCCAATCGAGCGGCTGATGGCGAAAGTCAGCGAAGTCATGTTGGGACCGAAAACGACTTCGTCCGGATCACAGCCCAGAAAGTCAGCCATCGCCGAACGTGCGCCCGCGATCACGGCGTCGGTGCGGCGGCTGGTCGCATAGGCACCGCAAGTATTGGCGTTGCTGCGCTTCAGATAATCAGAAATCGCGTCGATGACACGCTGCGGAACCTGAGTTCCGCCAGGCCCATCCAGGAATGTTGCAGGATGGCCGTTTTCGGTTTGAGAGAGGGACGGGAATTGGGCGCGAACCCAATCAAGATCGAGAGCATTTGTTGTTTCGTTCTGAGTGCGTAACATAGGATTCATAAAGATTTTGTGCAGAGACGTAGCTTTGCTACGTCTCGGTCACCGCGCGGACGAAATCAGCCAGCATCCCGTAAGCGGTGGCATCCAATCCGGGATTGTTTTCGGTAATCGCCAGCCCTGGAAAGATGTCTGTCTCAAAATACACGATGGAAGAAGTTCCCGCGACCCAAGCCAGCGGATCGCTTAATGGCACCTGCTCCGGCCGTACGCTCGCTGTCACGCCCTGATCGGTGCGCTGGGCGCGGCACACCAGCTTATACGGTTTTCCGTCGGCCTGGGCAGCACGAATCGCTTCTTCACTCAGCTTGCCGATGCCTTCACGCCGAATTTCTTCGAGCCGTATCGGCACGCCCATCAGCACGCGAATCAGCGCGGCGACTTTGACCGCTGCATCCCAACCCTCGATGTCATTGCTGGCATCGGTTTCGGCGACCCCGAGTTCCTGTGCCTTGACGAGCGACTCTTCAAAGCTGAGCCCCTCTTCCACGCCGCTGAGAATGACATTCGTAGTGGAATTCAGAATGCCGCGAAATCCGTGCAGCTGAATGGCCGGCAGATTGTCGCGGAACAGGGCGAAGATGGGAACGCCATCCATCACGGTAGACTCAAACAGAAATCTTCGCTGCTTCGCCCTCGCCAAAGCGCTCAGCTCTTCGTAGGCATGCACGATGGGGCCTTTGTTGGCGGTGATAGCATGTGCGCCAAGTTCGAGAGCCGCGCGAATATGATCGATCGCCGGTTGGCCGTCGCGAGGGCTGAGCGAAGTAGCTTCGAACAGAACGTCGGCCTTCGCCAGATGCAACCAACCGCGAACGTCGTGTGGCACGGGCGCACCCGTCCGCGATTGTCCAGAGAAACTTTCACGCAGCATCGCATCTACGTCCAGCCCCTCGGAATCCGCGATCCACCCCATCTGCCGGGTCGCGACACCCGTGATCCGCCATGCGATACCTCGCTCGCGTAGTTGAGGCTCCTTTTTCGTGAGCAAGCGGACCAGTGTCCGGTTGACGTTGCCGAAACCGAGCAGGCAGAGATTGTAGGTGCGAATGGGTGATCTCCTGGGACGGCTCCGGGCGCAAGATGCGCCCGGGACACCCGGCAAGATGCCGGCGCTAGCTTTTAGCCCATTGTTGAGGTGTGTTCAGGCTGAATCTTGTAGATCACGCGGGTTTCCGACGGCTGCCGATAGGGATACTTGTCGACTCCTAAGTACTTCTTGGCCATCTTGTCGATGTGCGCGTCGGCCCCCTGCTCGGTGATCTCGACTACACGACCGCGGATTTCCAGGTAACGGTAGGGATTGTCGGGATCGATGATGGCCATCGCAACTCGCGGATCGCGACGGACGTTGCGATCCTTCTGGCGACCCTTGGCGGAATTGAAAAGTACATAATCCCCTTCCAAATCACACCATACCGGTGTCACCTGCGGACGGCCATCGGGCATCAACGTTGCCAAACTAGCGAAGGCGCGCTTGTTGAACAGATCGCGATATTTCTCCGGAATAGCTTCAGGCATCACATCCTCCTTGCGATAGTATTGCCAAGCGAATTATAGACGGCGTCATCAGTTTCGTGTTGCGGCCTCGACTACTACTTTGGACCGAGGGGCATTCACGATCCTCGACCTAGTACTGTTCAAAGGATTTGCGAGCGCCGCGATAGGTTGCAAGGGTGTGCCCAAATTTCGCAAACTCCAGTAAACTGGTGGGCTTTATCGAGAGCGAACTATGCTGAGAGAAAGTTTTCGCAGGAGCAAGCCATCGCGGTGTTTCGTCGCCTTAATCTTGCTGATTCTGTGCGCGGGAAGCCGCGCGGCCAGCGCTTCAGACAGCAAGGCAATCCCCACGATCGTCTTCATGACCGACTTCAGTACAGTGGACGATTCAGTAGCGATCTGCAAAGGCGTGATGTATTCGATTGCTCCGGAGGTGCGTATTGTCGACCTCACGCATCAGGTTACGCCCTTCTCTATACTCGACGGAGCACGGTTTCTGTACGGCGCAACCCCCTACTATCGGGCGGGAACTGTCTTTGTAGTGGTGGTGGATCCGGGTGTGGGCAGCACTCGGAAAGCGGTCGTGGTCAAGTCGAAGAGGGGACAATATTTTGTCCTGCCGGATAACGGCTTGATGACACTGGTGCAGGATCGCGATGGAATCGAGAGTGTGCGCGAAATAACAAATCGCGACTGGATGATCGGAGCGGCGCTGTCATCGACATTTCATGGACGCGACATATTTTCACCCGTAGGTGCACATCTGGTGCGGGGCGACGACTGGACCGGAGTGGGACCCGAGCTTGATGTCAGCAAACTTGTGCGCCTGGACATTGCGCCTGCCAGGCTGGATGAACGCGGGTTGAGCGGAGAAGTGATCGCGACCGACGGGCCCTTCGGCAATCTTGTCACCAATATCAGCGGCGATGATTTTCTCAAACTGGGCTACGCGCCGGGCCGGGCGGTTCACGTCACCATCGGAAAAAACGAGATGGATATTCCGTTCGTGCGCACGTTCAGCGACGTCCCGCTGAACAAGCCGCTGCTGTACGTCGATTCTCGCGGGCAGCTTGGCTTAGCCCTGAATCAGGGAAGCTTCGCGGCCACGTACGGGGTAAAGCCTCCGGTTGCAATCTTCATTCCGAGGGCGAGCAACTAATTCTGGAGCGAAGTCGAGGAGAAGGCATTCATGAACAGCCAACAACCAGCCGCCGATCTTAGCAGCAAGATTCAAAGCCTGATTCTTTTGATTATCGTCTTGCTCCTGCCTTGCATCACTTTTGCCCAAAGCTTCCGCGGCTCGATTCGTGGAAAGGTGGTGGATCCAAACGGCAACGCCATCGTCGGTGCAAAACTGACTGCGAAGAACAGCGCGACTGGCCAGATGCGCGATGCAATGACCGGCGACGACGGCGCCTACGTGCTGGCCGAGCTTCCCGCCGGAGAATATTCGGTCACGGCGGAATTCGGCGGATTGTCTCCGGTCGGCCAGAATGTCATCGTCAATGTGGGCTCGGATACGACCGCAAACTTTGACTTAACCAGAGTGGAAAAGCGCTTGGAACAGTTGACCGTCACGGAAGAAGCGCCGGTCATCGATACCACCCGCGACGTCCTGAGCGAGGTCGTGGACCAGAAATTAGTTGCCGAACTCCCCCTCAACGGCCGCGATTTCGGCAAGCTGGTTGCGCTGTCACCGGGAGCCACGGTCGATCCTTCTGGCGTCGCCGGTACGCAGGGTGGTTTCGGACAATTCAATATCAACGGCAATCGCGACCGTTCCAACAATTACACTCTCGACGGCACCGACAACAACGATCCTTTCTTCAATAATTCGGCGCTTAACCAAACCGGTATCGGAGGCGCGCCCGCTTCGCTGCTGCCGATTGATGCGATCCAGGAATTCAACCTGCAGTCGCAGTTTGGCGCGGAATATGGCCGGAACAGCGGTTCCGTAGTGAACATCGTTACGAGATCTGGGACCAATAAATTTCACGGCTCCGGCTTCGAATTTTTCCGCAATAGCGCGCTGGACGCACGCAACTACTTCAATACCGAGCCGCACAAGTCGGTTTTTCAGAACAACAATTTCGGAGCTTCTTTGGGCGGTCCGATCGTGAAGGACAAGACTTTTTTCTTTGGAGCTTACGAGGGTCAGCAAGAGCGAGTGGGTTCCGACTTTCTGCTGCTGGTTCCGACCCAGGCCCAGATTCAGCAAGCCCGCACGATAGCCGGTGCAATCAACGGTACGCCGAGCAATCCAGTGATCAATCCTGGCCTTGACGCTATTTTGGGTTTTTACCCGAAGAGTAATACCAGCGAGATTCCTGGTGTGGTGCGCGACACGAACAACGGGAACAACTTCATCGCAAAGATTGACGAAAATCTTACCAACACAGAACTGTTGACCGGCCGCTACGCCTTTAGCCAGAGCTATCAGGTCTTTCCGTTTGGCTCGCCCGGCGGCTTCGGCACAGGATCACGGCTGCCCCAGTTCGCGCAAACCTCGCCAACGCGTGTGCAAGTGGTTTCAGTCAGCCTGCTTTCCACACTGAGCCCCTCGAAGATCAACGAAGTACGATTCGGATACAGCCGTTATCGGACTTCGTTCAGTTCGCTCGATGCTAACTTCGATCCCAACAGCATTGGGATGAACTTCGGCACCGGCAAGCTCGGATTGCCCGAGTTTGACTTCACTAACATTGAGAATTTAGGCGCGGCCGGCTTCAGCGTTCCCCGGGGGCGGACCAGTCAGAGTTTTCAGATTCTTGACAACTTCACCTGGCTGAAAGGCCGCCACACCTTGAAGTTCGGAGGAGAGTTTCGCCGCGCCGCCATCAGCAATTTCAACGACAACCTGGAGCGCGGCATCTTCCAGTTCACCGCCGGAGTCGGCCTGAGTCCCGATCCCGTGGTAGACGCGTTGGCGGATTTCTACACAGGAGGCACGCAAGACACGAATTTTTGCTGTTCCTTCGTTTCCGTCGACGCGGGCAATACGCAACGCACGACCTACAACAGTGGGTTCAGTTTCTTCGCGCAAGATGATTACCGCATGACTTCCACGCTCACCGTGAACTTTGGTCTGCGCTGGGAATATTTCGGACCCCTGAGCGAGAAGAACAACCTGTTCTCAAACCTCGGACGCGATGGCAATCTGGCCATGGTGGGGACTGACGGCCTTAACGGCTTGTACAACCGCGATCTGCACGACTTTGCGCCGCGCCTGGGATTCGCCTGGCAAGCCGCGAAGAATACTGTGGTCCGCGCCGGCTACGGAGTCTATTTTGACTACGTACCTCAGGACCTGTTCATCGCGAATTTCACTACCTCCGCTGGAGTCGTAACCAATCCCATCGGACCAAAAGCGGTGGTGCCTCTCTCCTTTGATCCGACCGCGTTTAACGGCACCAATCCAACCCCGAATCCACCGATCATGAACGGCGTGGCATCGCCGCCGTACTCGATTTTCGTCACGCCGCGGAACTTCCGTTCTCCGTACACGCAGAACTGGAATTTTAATGTGCAGCAGAAAGTCGCGGAGAATGCCTCGTTCGAAGTCCGCTATGTGGGCAGCAAGGGTAGCAGGTTGGTGCGCCTCACCGACCTGAACGAACCTGACGCCAATGGCGTCCGCCCCAATCCCAATTACAGCGCGATGGACGAGCTTACCCCTGAGAGTTCATCCAGCTACAATGCGCTGCAGGCGATCGGCCGTATCCAGCAGAATCACGGTTTTTCGGGCTTCGCTGCTTATGTGTGGTCGAAGGCGATCGACGATGCCTCGGATGGAATTGATTTCGTCCCGGGCGCGGCTTTTCCTCAAGATCCCGGGAACCTGCCAGCAGAGCGCGGACCCTCGCTGTTCGATACGCGGAATCGCTTTACGGCGGCGGTCAACTACGATGTACCTGCCTGGAAAGCGGCTCGGGGATTTGGCTCGGGCTGGCAGCTGAACACGATCATTACTGTTCAAAGCGGTCGTCCGATTCCGATTGCCAATTCAACGGACACCAGTGGCCGGTTTTATTTCAATCAACGACCTAACGTCGTGCCCGGAGTAAATCCCATTCTGCCGCATTGGAATCCAAGCACCGGCTATCTCAATCCTCTGGCGTTCGTGCAGCCGGCTTTTGGCACTTTCGGCGATCTGGGTCGGGACTCGATCTTTGGCCCCGGACTTAGCAACGTGGATTTCTCCATCACAAAGAACACGCGTCTGACGGAACGACTGAACCTGCAATTGCGCGCAGAGTTCTTCAATATCTTCAACCATCCGAATTATGCCCTGCCGGCGCACACCATTATTCCGGGATACGTGGACAACGGAAGTCCGGGCAGTCCGCAGGTCGTGCCGAATCCCGCCGCCCACGTGAACGGCGACATCACGCAGCCGCTGCTGCCCATGGGGCTGATCACGCAGACGCCCGACGTGGCACAGACGAATCCTGGCCTCGGCGGGGGTGGCCCACGGGTGATTCAACTGGCGGCGAAGTTCACATTCTAGGATGGATCGTGTGGCGCGGGCACCATCCCCTGCGTCATGCTCGTGCCTGCTAAGTATTTACGTCTGCTGCGATCTCGGGCAAGACCGCCCGCAGCAGTGCCACAAAGTCTCCCTTAACCCTCT
>Ga0209275_10000472_pt1 | contig 15731 bp, 12 predicted proteins | sample HubBroMetageREF2_FD_188344 | JGI IMG/M metagenome (GOLD analysis project Ga0209275, IMG submission 188344) | Reference soil microbial communities from the Hubbard Brook experimental Forest, New Hampshire, USA - Hubbard Brook CCASE Soil... | ecosystem: Environmental > Terrestrial > Soil >... | reverse complement strand
GGGCGACCGCGAGTCGGGGTTGAAAAGTAGTTTGGGTCGCATATCGACAGCGAAGGGAGCATTGCTGTTGATGAGCACGCGGCGGAGAGATTCGTCGAGGCCAATGGCGGTGGAAACGTTGATGGCCTGCCCAGCGACGGAAGAATCGGAGCCATCGATGAGGATGAGGACTTGCGCGGGCATCTGATGGAGAAGCTTGTCGGAATAATCGACGGGAATTTTTATGCCGACGCGACATTTGCCGGAGATGATGGAGTCGTTGAGGTCGCGATCGCTATTAACGTAACGAATGATGTGGTACGTATCGGAATTTTTGAAGCGGTCGAGGAGTTCGCGGCTCTCGCGGCGACCGTCGGCGTTGTAAACCACGGTGTTGACCTGACGGATGTTGGTGTCGATGCCAAAGCCAAGGACGACCATCTGCAGCGCCGGAATGATCAGCGAGAAGAAGAGAGTGCCGAAATCGCGGCGGACGTGCAGCGTTTCCTTGTAGAAAACAGCGCCAAAACCTTTGAAGGCATTATCCACGAGTGGCGGCCTCCGCTTCAGACTGGTGCTTGTAGGTGAGTTCAACGAAGACATCTTCGAGCGTGGGCGCGAGCGGGCGAATTTCGGCGACGACCAAGCTGTTTTTTAGCAATTGTTCGCGGAGATGCTCCATGTCGAAGCGATCTTCGACGAGCGCGTGAATGGATTGGCCGAAGATGGTGGCGCTGCGAATGCCGGGCAGCGTGCGGGCGATGCGCAGAGCGCGGGTGACTTCGGGGGTGGTGATTTCGACGCGGTAGGTGCCCGGAGGTTGAACGTCAGGAAGTTGGCGCAGGGCTTCGGGAGTGCCGTCTGCGATGACTTTGCCGTAATAGATGTAGGCGACGTGACTGCAACGTTCGGCCTCGTCCATATAGTGAGTGGTCACGAAGAAGGTGATGCCCTGGCCGGAAAGTTCGAACAGAAGATCCCAAAGTTGGCGGCGGGCGACAGGATCGATGCCAGCGGTGGGCTCGTCGAGGAAAATAAGTTTGGGTTCGTGCAGCATGGCGCAGCCGAGCGCGAGGCGCTGCTTCCATCCGCCAGAGAGCTGCGCGGCGAGACGATTCAAATACGGTGAGAGGCCATTGAGCTGAACAATGTCGTCCATGCGTTTGCGAAGGCGATCAGGCGAGAGGCCGTAGACGCGACCGTAGAAAGTGAGATTCTCCGTAACGGTGAGATCGGAATAGAGACTGAAATTCTGCGACATGTAACCGATGTTCTCTCGGACGCGGTCTGGTTCTTTGGAAACGTCAAGGTCCATGACGGTGGCGTGGCCGTCGCTGAGCGGTAACAAGCCAGTGAGCATTTTGATGACGGTAGTTTTGCCGCTGCCATTGGGACCGAGGAAGCCGAAGATTTCACCCCTTTGGACCCGGAAGCTGATGTCGTTTACGGCGGTGAAGGTGCCGAAGCGCCGGACGAGATGTTCGGCGGAGATAGCGAGTTGGTCGGCGTTGGGCACGATTAGCTCGCCGCCGGAGTGAGTTTTACGTCGGCGGCCATGCCGGCGAGGACGCGATGAGAGGTGTCGTCGATGCGAACTTTGACGCCAAAAACTTGGTGGGCGCGCTCTTCGCGAGTCTGCACGTTGCGGGGCAGAAACTCGGCTTGCTGATTAATCTGTTCGACTACACCGTGGAAAACCTGATTAGGAAAGGAATCGACGCGGATTTCGGCTTGTTGGCCAAGTTGCACGTGACCGAGTACGGTTTCCGGGATGTAGATGCGGACGTAGATCTGATCGCTTTCGAGAAGCGTGGCGACCGGAGTGTTGGGCGCGATGAGATCGCCGGGGCGAACATCGAGAACTTCGACGGTCGCGTTGGATGGCGCGAGCACCTGGCGTTCGCGATAGCGGGCTTCATCGAGCTCGAGAGCGGCGCGAGCGGCCTGGACATCTTCCCGGCGATTGCCGCGTTCAAATTTTTCGAGAGTGGCTTGGGTTTGTTGATAGCGAGCCTCGGCAGAGGCTTTTTCTTCCGGTCGATACCCGCGCTTTAGTTGGGAGAGCTTGTGCTGGGCGTTCTCTTTTACGGCGACGGCCATTTTCCAGTTGGCCTCGGCGGTGTCGAGCTGCTGTTTGGAGACCAGATCTTTCTGTGCCAAGGCGTCGTAACGCTGGAAATCGAGGTGGGCGCGAACTTCATCGGCGGTGGAGCGGTCGACGTCGGCTTGTGCGGCGTCAATATCTTCCTGACGATAGCCGTTCATGCGCTGTTCGTATTCGGCTTTGGCTTGCATGGCGGCGGCGCGCGCTTCGGCAATTTCCTCGGGACGAAATCCGCGCGACGCTTTTTCGGCGTTGGCGCGAGATTGCGCAAGGGAGGCTAGCAGTTCCTTGTCGTCGAAGGTGATAAGTACTTGGCCTTGCGATACGGAATCGCCTTCACGGACGAGAACCTTATCGATGCGGCCACCGATTTTGGAGCCGACGCGAATGTCGCGCGCTTCGACGGTGCCGGAACCTTGCAGGCCGGCGTCGTGATGGAACCAGCCCATGGAGTAGGCGGTGGCCGCGACTACGGCGATGAGCAGCAGTGGAATGAGCAGACGCTTGCGATTCATAGAGTCCCTTTATATGAACAAAGGAGCTACGGGGCCTGAATGCGAAAAATTGCTTGGTGAAGCTGGCGCTACGTTTGGGGAGCGCGGCAAAAGTCCAGACCAAACCACTTCGAAAGCAGAATCCATGCGCGACTTGAGCGAAGAATCGCCGTAGAGCGACCAGATTAGCAAAGTGCCAAAAACGGTCTGGCGGAAGACTAAGGCAATTTCGGCGGCGGGAAGATCCTTGCGGATTTCGCCGCGGTCCTGGCCCATTTGAATCATTTCGGTGTGGACGGCGAGAACACGGTCCTGAAGATCAAGCATGGCCTTGCGCACCTTGGAGTTGGAAAGATAGGCGAGGAGAAGAACCCGGATGATGTCGGGATGTTTGGCGGGCTCCTGAGTCATGCGTTCGGCTAGGGAGCTGAGAAATTGAGGAATGGGTTGACGCGTGTGACGCGCTTCTTGGACCGCGGATTGCAGCCTGGCGAGTTGCATTTCGCCAAAGGCCAGAAGGATGTGATCTTTGCTAGGGAAATAGTTGAAGAAAGTGCCTTTGCCTACGTCGGCGGCGTTGGTGATGTCTTCTACTGTGGTTTCGGGAAAGCCTTTCTTGGCGAAGAGATCGAGGGAGGCGCGGAAGAGGCGTTCGCGAGTTTCGAGGCTGCGGCGTTCGCGGCGAGAGGTGTGGGTTTGATGAGTATGAATGTGAGTCATGTTGGTGACCTTTGTTCATATATGACCACAGGTCAGATTTGATGTCAAGTGGAGTTGAGAACCGGCGGAGAGCGGAGTTCGCGCTGGATATTGAAAGGAGTTAGTTCGAGGTTTGCGGGTAAGAAAAACCCCACACGCACGTGCGGCGTGTGGGGTAGCTGGCTACGGTTGGTTCGGTGGCCACCTGAAGGTGGCCGCAATGTCGGATATTAGATTTCTTTGCCGGAGCCTTTGTACTTGGGAGTTTTTCTGTTCAGGTAGGAGATAAGGTTTTGAGCTGCGGTGGGAACGGGAACGGCGCCTTTGAAGATGACGTCTTCCGCGCTGACATCTTTCTTGTAGACACGCATATTCGCCGTGTTGTCGGGACGAACGGTGGAACCGGCGAGAGAAACGCCGGCGAAGAGTCCGCGAGCGCGAGAGTAGGAAAGAATTTCAGCGCGCATGGTGACATCGGTGGAGGCTTCGGCGTTGCGACCCTTGGGGCCAGCGGCTGCGGAAGCGTCACCACCCAGTTTGACCTTGCTCTTAAGGATGGCGTGGGCGCCACGTCCGTTCATAACGAGGAGAACGAAATCGGTGGCTTGCCCGCCAATTTGAAAGCCGAAACTGCCGCCTTCGAGGGCCATCATAGTGGGCGCACTCCACGGGCCATTAAACTGTTCGCCGGTGCGGCAGGTCATAGCGCCGCGACCGTAGCTGGCACCGAAGACAAAGGCGGCCTTGACGACGGAAGGATAGATAATGACGCAGTCGGCTTTGTCGATGAGGTCCTGCGGGATATTGTCGGGAATATCCATAATTTCCTGAAGAACGGTGCCGCAGTTTTCTAGGCGCTCTTTTTCTTTATTGTCGTCGGCTTGCAGGGGCAGCGCGAGGAGCGCGAGAGTAAGAAGGAACGGGACAAACTTTTTCATGCGTCTTCACCTTCGGTCAGAGATTTGATCATTTCAGTTGCGTATAAGTCTACAGATGGTGGAGTCCGGGCGCCAGCGCGCAGGTTGCCTGTCGTGGAAAACTTATTTCGAGCCCGGGAACGCTTCAGGAGCGGGGTACGGCTTTCGAATATACTTTCAGGACTAGGGGTTTGCAAACAAAGGATTCATGAAGAGCGAAAGAAAATTTGTGTGTAGGGCCCTCGGATTGTGGATGGGTCTGGCTGGCGTTGCTGCGATGTGCGCTGGGCTGACGTTTGCGCAGGTTGGGGCGGAAGGCCTCACCCCTCAAAGGGGTGAGCTACAGGGCGCGGGCGGAAAGGATGTGCGGGGGCAGGAAGCGCGGGCGGCGCAGGCGAAGTTTGCGAGGCGGGTGGATGAGGTGCTGGGAAGTGATGCGGTGCGACGCGGGGAGTGGGGAGTCGAGGTGATGGACGCGGCGACAGGCGACGTGCTGTATGAGCGGGATGCGGATAAATATTTTGTGCCAGCATCGAATATGAAGCTGCTGACGACGGCGCTGGCGCTGGACAAATTGGGAGTGGAGTACCGGTTCCGGACCACGGTCGAGACGAATGGGAAGCTCGGAACCGATGGAGTGCTGGCCGGAGATTTGATTCTGGTGGGACGAGGCGATCCGAATCTGTCGAATCGCAAATTTCCCTTTGAGACTAAGGAAGAGTTTGACGGATTGCCTGATCGGGTCATCAGTGAGCTTGCGGATGCGGTGGTGGCGCGCGGGGTGAAAGAAATCTCGAGCGACATTGTGGGCGACGACAGTTATTTCCCGCGCGAACGATATCCGGATGGCTGGGAAATTGGCGACATGGTGTGGGAATACGGCGCGGCGATTTCGGCGATTGTGGTGAACGACAACACGGTGACGTTGACAGTGACGGCGGGCGAGCGGGCCGGAGAGCCGGCAACGGATGCGGTAGAACCGGCTACGGCGGAATTTACGGTGAAGAATTTAGCGGTGACGTCGAAGGCGGGAGAGAAAGCGGATTTGCGACTGATGCGCGAGCCAGGGGCGGAATCGGTGGTGGTAACGGGTACGATGCCGGCGCGCGCGACTCCGCGAAAATTGTTGTTGGCGATTCAGGAGCCGGCACAACATGCCGCGAGCATGTTGGCGAAATTGCTGGCGGAACGTGGGGTGAAGTTTCATGGCAAGGTCCGCGCGATGCACGAGCCAGATGGGCCGGGAGTGGTGAGAACGGTGCTGGCGGAGCACATGTCGTTGCGACTCGGGGACACCGTGAAGCTGGTGAACAAGATAAGCCAGAATCTGCATACGGAGGTTTTGTTGCGGACGGCGGCGCGGCAGCAGGGGGTGTGGGCCACGCCGGAAGACTTGACGAAGTTTCCAGAAGAATTTTATGTGCGAGCGGGAATTCCGCTAGGCGATGTGGTGCAGGTGGATGGATCGGGATTATCGCGGCAGGATATGGTGACGCCGCGAGCGTTTGTGGCGCTGCTGCAGTTTGCGCAAAGGCAGGCGTGGTTTCCGGCTTATTATGCGTCGCTGCCGGTGGCGGGAGCGGATGGAACGTTGAACGAGCGAATGAAGGCGGGTGTGCTGACGGGACGGATCCATGCCAAGACGGGATCGGTAGCGCACGTGCGGGCGCTTTCGGGTTATGCGGAGACTCGCGGTGGGCGGCGGCTGATTTTTTCGTTTCTGGCAAACAATCAGAGCGGAAATAATCACGAGACCCTGGACGCGTTGGATGGATTGTGCCTGGCGATGGTGCAGGAGTTTGATGTGGTGCCTTCGGTGACCGGAGCGGTTGGGGACAAAGTGCAGTAGTTGGCGCGGAGAGAACGATGAGCGTGGAGAGAATTATTACGGTGTTTGGGAGTTCGCGGCCGCAAGAAAGCGATGAGGAGTATGTGGAGGCGCGCGAATTAGGGCAGTTGCTGGCGGATCGCGGATTCGCGCTGTGCACCGGAGGATACGGCGGAGTCATGGAGGCGGTTTCTCGCGGCGCGAAAGAAGTAGGCGGGAAAGTGTATGGAGTGACAGCGGAATTTTTTGCACGCAAGGCGAATGAGTGGGTGGATGTGGAAGTGCGGATGAAGACGTGGGAAGAACGGCTATTTGAACTGATACGGCTTGCGGATGGATTTGTGGCGTGCAAGGGTGGGACGGGAACGCTGGTGGAGTTGGCGGTGGTGTGGGAGATGTTGAACAAGGGCGTGATGCCAGCGAAGCCGTTTATCGTGCTGGGAGATTTTTGGACGCCCATACTGGAACGGGTGCGCGAAGTGGAGCAAGGGCCGAGGCCGTCGACAGAAGCGCCGAAGTGGGGCGAGGCGAAGGGAAATCTGGTGCATACAGCGGGGACGCCGGAAGATGTGGCGCGATATTTCCTGAAAGAGTTTAAGAAGGTGAATTAGAAAAAGCGAAAGTAGAAAATAGAAACGAGAAATTGGAAAATCGGCGCGAAGTAATGCGGTTGCCATATTTGGAAGAAAACAGCGCGGAGGCGGATGTCGCGGACGACGCAAGAGGTGTTGGAGTTTGACAAGCTGCGGGAATTATTGCGGCTAAGGACGACGTGTGCGCCAGGCAGAAGATTTATGGCGGGATTGGAGCCAAGGCAGGATCGTGCGGCGCTGGAGGGCGCGTTTGCGTTGATACGCGAGGCGCGGGAGTGGTTGCTGGCGGAGCGCGAATTGGGATTTGGTGCGCTGGCCGATCCGGAAGGATGGCTGGCGCGGCTGGACGCACCGGGAGCACTGTTGGATGCGGCGGACTTCTTGGATGCGGGATCGCTGCTGGAGACATCATCGTGGCTGCGACAACAATTTCGAGAAGAGGCGACCGAGTTTCCGTTGCTGGAGGCGCGTTGCGCGGGGCTGGCGGATTTTCGCGAGTTGCAAGCGGCGATCAAGCGCTGCGTCTTGCCGAATGGTGAGATCAGCGACGATGCGTCGAACACTCTGCGACGCATCCGCGTGAGCCTGGTGCAGACGCGCGACTCGATTCAGAAGGCGCTGAAGCAAATTTTGCGATCCCGGCAGGCGGAAGCTGGGGAAGATTACGTCACGCTGCGGAACGAACGGTTCGTGATTCCGGTTCGATCAGAGCATCGGCGGAACGTGCCAGGCGTGGTGCACGGAGCGAGCGCGACGGGGCAGACGATTTTCGTTGAGCCGTTTGAAACCGTCGAGACGAACAACCAGTTGGTGCAATTGGCGGAAGATGAAGCAGCGGAAATTTTCCGGATTTTGAAGGAACTGACGGAGCGACTACAGGCGGTGCGCGGGCCGTTGCTGGCAGCGGCGGAAACGATTGGGGAATTGGATGGGATTTTTGCGCGGGCGCGCTATGCGCGAGATTTCGATGCGTGCATTCCGGAATTTGTGGAGACCACCGAGCTGCGGCTGGAGGGAGCGCGGCATCCGGTGCTGGAAGACCAGTTGCGGCGGAAGAAGCGCGCGATAGTGCCGATGTCGCTGGAACTGGGTGGCGAAGAACGTTTGCTGGTGATTAGCGGGCCGAACACTGGCGGAAAAACGGTGGCGCTGAAGACCACCGGAATGGCGGCGTTGGCGGCGCAATCGGGAATTCCGGTGGCGGCGCAACGGGCGGTGCTGCCGCTGTTCGATCGCGTGCTGGTGGATATCGGCGATGAACAATCGATCGCGGCGGACCTGTCTACATTCTCGGCGCACATGCTGAATTTGAAGGCGATGCTGGAGGAGGCGACGCCGGAGTCGCTGGTGCTGGCGGATGAAATGGGAACGGGGACGGCGCCGGAAGAAGGAGCGGCGCTGGCGGTGGCGTTGCTAGACGAGTTTCGGAAGAAAAATTGCATCGTGCTGGCGACCACGCATCATGACCGACTGAAGACGTACGCGTCGACGACGACGGGCGTGGTGAATGCGGCGGTGGAATTTGATGATGTGAATTTGCGGCCGACGTACCGGTTGATGGTGGGCGTGCCTGGCGGATCGAGCGGCATTGCGATTGCGGAACGACTGGGATTATCGGACGAAATTATCGCGCGTGCTCGATCGTTGATGACGCCGGAAGCGCATAAGGCGGCGGACCTGATTGCGTATCTGCATCGAAGCCGCGACGAACTGGACCGCATGCGCGAGCAGATGGCGGCAGAACGGCGGGAACTGGAAGATGAGCGGAATAAGTTGCGCGCGGAATGGGTGGAGCGGCAGAAGTCGCGAATCGCGGAGCTGGAACAGAAATTCACGGAGATGCAGAAGCGGTTCGAGGAAAATGTGGCGCGCGTCGTGGAGTCGGTGAAGGAACGCGAGCTGCGCGGGCAGATGGAGAAAACGGCACGGCGGAAGATGCAGGATGTTCGCGGCGAGGCGAAGGAAGAGTTGAATGCAGCGGTGGTGCAGACAATTTCGGATTCGCAGACGGATTTTGGAATTCGCGGGGAAGTGGCGGGCGGCGTTAGCGCGGAACAGCTGCAGTCCGGGGCGAAGATTCGAGTGCGCGGATTCAGCAAGCCGGTGATTTTACGGCGGGTGGATGGGTCGACGGCGGAGATTGAGGCAGGGCCATTGCGGATGAAAGTGTCGGTGGATGAGATTACGGGAGTGGAGACGCCGGCGGCGGGAAGAGTGATGCAACCAGGGCGGAGGGAAAATGTTACGGTGACGTCGAGTGCGCCGGCGACGGAGGGCGTGGGAAGCGACGAGATTAACGTGATTGGGATGACAGTGGAGCAGGCCAGCGAGCGGGTAGATAAGTTTCTGGATGATGCGGCTCTGGCGAATCGCGGCCGAGTGCGGATTATTCATGGGCATGGGACCGGAGCGCTCAGAAAAGGTTTAGGAGAATTCTTGAGGACGCATCCGTTGGTGGAGCGAGCCGCGTTCGAGAGTGACGAGCACGGGGGGAAGGCGATCACGGTGGTGGAACTAAGAAAATAGAAAATGGAAACTTGAAAATGGAAAGTCCGCCTAGTCATAACACGTTGCAGGTGAACAAAAAGGTCGAAGATTTTACCGACCTGGTTACGTGGAAGACTGCGCGAATTCTTAGAGCGAATGTCTACAGGATGTGTCGCGAATTTCCAAAAAATGAGACGTTTGAACTTAGCTCACAGATGCGGCGTGCAGCTGTATCGGTCACAGCCAACCTTGCCGAGGGCTACGGGCGATTCTCATATCAAGAGAACATGCAATTCTGTCGGCAGAGTAGAGGGTCTGTATATGAACTGAGGGATCATCTAACTACGGCTTTAGACGCAGGCTATATAACGTTGGATCAGTTACAAGGAGTACGATAGGCAGGCAATTTCTGTAGCAAAGCTCATTAATGGTTACATTCGCGCGACGGGGTTGAGACAACAGTCGGGCGGATCGCAATGAAACTGAATTCTTTCGTAGCGAAGTTAAAATTGGGACATCTTCCATTTTCTAGTTTCGATTGTCTGTTTTCGATTTGACTCAAAGAATGGCGGAAGCAGGATCATTTGCGGAGAAGGTGAAGCAGCAGGCGGACATTGTTCGCGTGGTGGGGGAATACGTACGCCTGAAGAAGAGCGGGCAGAATTTTACGGGACTGTGCCCGTTTCATGGAGAGAAGAGCCCGTCGTTCGCAGTGCATCCGGTGAAGCAGATATTTCATTGTTTCGGGTGCGGGAAGGGCGGAGACGTTTTCACCTTTGTGATGGAGATCGAGAAGTGCCCGTTTCCGGATGCGGTTAAAATTGTTGCGGAGAAATGTGGGATTGCGGTGCCTCGGCCGCGGGAACGTTCCCCAGAAGAGCGCAAAGAGAATCAGGTGCGCGCGGTACTGATTGATATGCACCGCGATGCGCAGGCATTCTTTGCGAAACAGTTGGAGACAACGGCAGAGGGACGAGCGGCGCGGGCGTATCTGGAGGACCGCGGACTGAACGCGGAGGCGATCGCGAAATTTGGAATTGGGTATGCGCCGAGTGGCGGAGACATTTTGTTGCGGGCGCTGAAGCAGAAGTATAGCGCGGACAAATTGCTGGTGGATTCGGGGCTGATTTCGCGGGATGGAACGAGTGGCAGGCTGTTCGATCGATTCCGGCGGCGGATTACGTTTCCGATTTCCAATGACTCGGGGAAAATTGTGGCGTTCGGATGCCGGGCGCTGGGGGACGACCAGCCGAAATATTTAAATTCGCCGGAAACACCGATCTATTCGAAGAGCAACGTGCTGTATCACATGGATCGCGCGAAAGATGCGATTCGGCGGCAGGATTTCGCGATTCTGGTGGAAGGATATATGGACGCGATCGCCGTGGCTCGCGTGGGAATCAACAATGTGGTGGCCAGTTGTGGAACCAGCCTGGCCGAGCCGCAGATCAAGTTGCTGGGCCGGTTCACGAAGCGGCTGATCGTCAATTATGACCCGGACGTGGCCGGACAAGCGGCGACGGAGCGTTCGCTGGTGCTGCTGCTGGAGCAGGATTTCGAGGTGCGGGTGCTGGCGTTGCCGTCGATTGCAGATAAGAAGGCCGATCCGGACCTTTATATACGGGAGAAGGGTGCCGAGGCGTATATCAAGGCGCTAAAGGAAGCGCCACCGTATGTGGATTATCTAATTGCGCGGGCGCGGCAAATGGATTTGACGAGTGGCGAAGGAAAAGTGCGCGCGGTGAATTTCCTGCTGCCGTATCTGCAGAAAATCCCGAACCGGCTGCTGCGTTCGGAATGGGCCACAAGGATTTCGCAGCAGTTGCGAATCGATGAGCCGGTGCTGCGCGCGGAATTGAGTAAGGCGGCAGCGGAGCGGCGCGATCAGATTAAGACCAAGCCGGAGTTGGTGGGGAAAGCGGCTAAGCCGATCGAACGACGGATGATCCGGATGCTCATGGAGGCGGAAGGATTCCGGCGAGAATTGGCACAGCGGCTGCAAACCGGGCGCGTGTACGAAGGGTTGGAGACGGAGAAAGTTTTTGCGGCGCTGATCCTGGCGAATTTGTCGGAGCAGCCGATGCAGGCGACGGAGATAGCGACGCTGTTGGAGGAGAAGGACCGGCGGATGTTTTTTGAGATTTTATTCGAGCCCATGCAAGAGGCGAGTTGGGAAGAAGCGGAAAGTTGTCTGGAGGCACTGAACCGGCGACGCGTGGAGCAGGAGCTGGCGAATGTGCAGAGGAACATTGAGGCAAATCCGGCGGGACCGGCGCTGCGCGAATTGTTGACCCGAAAGCAGGAACTGTTGCGGAGACTGACGGCGCAAGGCTAATCAGACAAGAGTTGAGTCAGCTCGTTCAAACTTCACTTATTGGAATTGTGGTTTCTGGGCCTTGGGGGGATGCTCTGCGCGTTCTTTGCGCTTTTCCTGCTTTTCTTTTTCGGTGGGCGGGAAACTTTCGAAGCCCTTGACGATTTCCTGATCAACTTTTTGCCAGACTTTGTCTACGTTGGTGATTTTCTGTTGCAGGAAGAGACGCCAGGCGAGGTCTTTTCGCTTCACGTCGATCAGATCGATCATGAGTGAGCCTTCGCGTGAAGCGGTGGCGCTCCAGAGATCATAGTTGTAGGCCCAGTCGTCCCCGAAGTAGGAAGCGAACCCTCCCCAGCCGGCGTCTCCCGTAGCAGCTAGATTCACGTCGGTCTGGCTGTTGGCGAAATAGCGGACGACCAAATCAGGATTGTTGTCGCGATTCACTTCCTTCAGGCCGCGCTTGACGAGTTCACGAGCTACGACGTCGTGTACGTTGTTACGAATTTCATCGGGATTTAACTGCATCATGGCCAAGTGTTCCACTCCACCGATGTAGGCAAAGGTCTTGTACTTGGAAAAATCGAGATCAGGATTGAAATCGACGTTCATTTTGGCACGGGCTTGTGGCGCAATGAGTGCGACGATCAGAAAGAGAAGGGTCGCTGCAGATGCTAGACCGGAACTTTTGTGTCGTTGTGAGTCTTGTGCCTGGCTGGTCATGTGGTCCTCGGGGTGGCATCATCTTAGTCCAATTCGAGGCGCGAGAGGTGGTAATACGGCATGAATACTGGGCCGCCTTATGCTCGGAGCAACACCTGAATAGTGGCCTCGAGAATGGCGTCGACACTGGCTGCGGAACGAGCCTGAACTGGCGATTTACGCGGCTCTAGTGGGATTTGGGAGCGTCGCGGCAAATGCGAAACCTAAACTGAAGCTTTCTTCATCAAAGCACAGGTAGCAGGATTAGCAAACGTTGCGCAAGGTAGAGGGGAAACGAATGACAAAACAAATGGAATTGGTTGGCAGCTACACACTGCCGGGCACGTCGATGGCTTTGAAGCGGATGGGATACGGGGCGATGCAACTGGCCGGTCCGCAGGTATGGGGACCACCGCGCGATGTGGATGAGGCGATTGCGGTGTTGCGCGAGGCGGTCGCTTCGGGAGTGAATCACATCGATACCAGCGATTATTATGGTCCGCATGTGACCAACCAGATCATTAAGCGGGCGCTCCATCCGTATCCGGATGGGCTGGTGATTGTGACGAAGCTGGGCGCGCGGAGGAAAGAGGATAAGTCGTGGGTGCACGCGCGTTCGCGTCAAGAACTGATCGATGGCGTGCATGACAATTTGCGCAATCTGGGACTGGACGCATTGGACGTGGTCAATCTGCGGGTTGGAGCGGTGATGGGGCCGGAAGAGGGATCGATTGAGGAGCCACTGACGGTGCTGGTGGAACTTAAGAGTCAGGGATTGATTCGCCACATTGGGCTGAGCAATGTTAATCGCGCGCAGGTGGCGGAGGCGCAGAAAATTACCGAGATCGTCTGCGTGCAGAATTTCTATAATGTGGCGCAGCGCAGTGATGAAGGCTTAATCGATGAGCTGGCCAAGCAGGGGATTGCGTACGTGCCATTCTTCCCATTGGGAGGATTCACTCCGCTGCAGTCGTTGGTGCTGGACGAGGCGGCAGCATCCGTAACGGCTACGCCGATGCAGGTTGCGCTGGCGTGGCTACTGCAGCGGTCGCCGAACATTCTGTTAATCCCCGGGACATCGTCGCTCGGCCATCTTCGGGAAAATCTCAAGGCGGCAGAGCTGCAACTTCCTGCCGACATAATCGCCAAACTTGACTCGGTTGGCGCTAGAGCTGCGAAGGGATAACGGGCAATATCACGGGTAGGTACAAAGGCGCTCACCGGACAGAGGTTCGGTGAGCGCGCTCATTTGGATACACTGCGCCCGCCTATGGGACAGGCTCATCTAAGTCGAGCGGGCTCAAATAGGGGGTGCGTTCTGCACAGGATTTCGACAAGGAAATAATTGACATTGCAGGACTTAAGCTTGTAGCGTAGAAGGGTTACGCGGATAACGGATTCGCTCGTTTCGGCATCTATATTTAAGTAAAAGGATGCAGAAACCCGTTATGCCAGGGCGGCAGGCAGGCGGGTAACATGTGGGGCAGCGGGAAGCGAACGGCGCGGCGCGTAGGGCATCATTGAAAAATTTGAGAATAGAGACGAGGGTGTGGAATCCTCTCGATCTGGTTGAGGGCTGGCAAGATGTTGCGGCGGTGTGGTAAAAAGCCAGCACTGACCGCCGAGCACTGAAAGTGCCGGCGACGAAAACTGAGATTCGGTTGACGGAATTGGGAGGAGTGTTGTGGCAGCTGTGGGTCTAGAAGAAAAATATGATGCGGTACGCCAACTCATTGCCGTAGGCAAAGAGAGGGGCTACCTACTGTACGACGAAGTGAACGACTCGCTTCCTGCTGAAGTGCATTCCTCGGAAGAGATCGACGACCTTCTGACTACATTTGAGCGGAACGGCATTGAGATTTACGAGGATGCGGCTTCGGCGAAAGCGGCACGCGCGGTGGAAGTGTCTGTCGGCGATGGCGATCGCGATGGGGTAGTCAAAGATGATGGCCATGCGGAAGAAGCTGGTGGAAGCGGAAGCGACCTGGATCTGACGCCGGGTTCGTTGGAGAAGACCAACGATCCGGTAAGGATGTACCTGCGAGAAATGGGTACGGTGCCACTACTGACGCGCGAAGGCGAAGTAACAATTGCGAAGCGGATTGAGCGCGGGCAACTGGTGGTGATGAAGGCGATCACCCGTTCGCCAATCGTGATTAAGGAATTGATCGCGGTTGGAGATGATCTGCGCAAAGGCGCGCGGTCGATCAAGGAAATTGTCCAGTTCGACGATGAAGAGCTGACTGAAGAAAAAATCGCGAACAAGACCAAGCAGACGCTGAAGTACATCGAGAAGATCGCGAAGTTGTACGACTTGGCGTTGAAGCAGGCCGTGAAGCTGGATAAGTCGCCGAAGGCTAAGAAGAAGCCGTACATCCATGCCAAGTGGGCGGTGGCGCGGACGCGCATTGAGATTTCGTTGGAAATTCGCGGAATCGATTTCAACCCATTTGAAAAGAAGCGTCTGATCGACAAGATGCGCGGCACGGTGGAGCGCTTGCAGTCGCTGGAGCGCGAAGCGGGCCGGCTGGAGCGTCGCGCGGATGTTTCGAAAGGCGAAAACCAGGCGGAAGCGAAGCGCGAGCTGCGGACGCGGCGTTCCGAACTGAAGGATATCGAAGAGGCCAGCGAAGTTGGGCTGATGGAGCTGAAGCGGACGCTGACGATTATTCATCGCGGCGAAGCGGAAGCGGAACAGGCCAAGAAGGAACTGATCGAAGCCAACTTGCGCCTGGTGGTTTCGATTGCCAAGAAATATACCAACCGCGGATTGCAATTCCTGGATTTGATTCAGGAAGGCAACATCGGCTTGATGAAGGCCGTGGACAAATTTGAATGGCGCCGCGGATACAAGTTTTCGACGTATGCCACTTGGTGGATTCGTCAGGCGATCACCCGCGCGATTGCTGACCAGGCCCGCACCATCCGTATTCCGGTGCACATGATCGAAACGATCAACAAGCTGGTGCGCACCAGCCGGCAATTGGTGCAGGAACTCGGGCGCGAGCCGACCAGCGAAGAAATCGCTAAGCGCATGGACATTCCGGTGTCCAAGGTGCGGAAGATACTTAAGATTGCGCAAGAGCCAATTTCGCTGGAAACGCCGATTGGCGAAGAAGAAGATTCGCATCTTGGGGACTTCATCGAAGACAAGGCAGTGGTGTCGCCTTCGGATGCTGTGATTAATCTGAACCTGAAGGAACAGACTTCGTCGGTGTTGAAGACGTTGACGCCGCGCGAAGAAAAAGTAATCAAGATGCGGTTTGGGCTGGATGACGGCAGCGAGCATACTCTGGAAGAAGTCGGGCAGTCGTTCGCGGTAACGCGTGAGCGCATCCGGCAGATTGAGGCCAAGGCGCTGCGGAAGCTGCGGCATCCTTCGCGTTCGCGGAAGTTGCGGGCGTTTTTGGAAGGGCCGTCGCGGGATTACCTATAGAAAGAATGGAAAGTAGAAATTAGAAAATCGAAATTCGGAACGCCCGGTTAACAGCCGGGCGTTTTTGTTGTACGCCGTGCATGTTCGGCAGCTAGCGGGTGGAAGTCCCGCCCCAACCTGATGGAGGTGAAGGGTAGCGAAGCGCAAGGGCGTCACCGTGAGGTGGGGTCTGAAGGAA
>Ga0209275_10000471_pt1 | contig 15751 bp, 8 predicted proteins | sample HubBroMetageREF2_FD_188344 | JGI IMG/M metagenome (GOLD analysis project Ga0209275, IMG submission 188344) | Reference soil microbial communities from the Hubbard Brook experimental Forest, New Hampshire, USA - Hubbard Brook CCASE Soil... | ecosystem: Environmental > Terrestrial > Soil >... | reverse complement strand
ACCAACGGGCGGCGGCCCCGCAACGGCAGCGCCGGCGGCCACGACGTCCGCCAGTCCCGCCCCAGCTCCTGCGCCATCCGCCGCGGACCTCGACGCTCGGATCGAAGAACTTCGCCGCCGGCTCGGGGAACATTACAAGAAATGTTGCAAGGAAGCGCCGCGCACTCGCATCCGCGTCACCTGCGGGCTGGCCCTGGATTGCCACGGCAACGAACTGGTGGTGCGCCGCCCGCTGATCATCGATCTTCTCGCGCATTTGAGCGCCAGCGACCTGCAGCGCATGAAGCAAGGCGCGGACACTCTATATGTCAGCATCTGCTACTGCGAACAGCCGGTCGATCCCGTCCGCCCCGTCCTGCAGGACGCCTGCGGCGGCATGTCCGATTGCACCTACGGAAAATTGCAAGACAGCGTTGGCGTGCAACTCACCGTTGATCCGCCCGTTCCGGACCATCGCTGCGGCACTTGCTGCGAAGCCTGCGCCACGGAGTGTTTGCTGCTCGCGCGTCTCGATGGAGTCTGCCTCGGACACCCGTTGCGCGAGCACCACATCCACAACGGTGTGCGCCGCGCGCTTGGCACCTATCAGCCCACCACGATCACCGGCATCAGCTGGGTGAATGGCTACAACTACATGCAGGACCAGGCCAAGCATGTGATGGGCACGCGTTTTCGCGACCACCACCTGAGCCGAGGGCTGGAGGTCCGCTTTTCGCGGCCGGTCCGTGCCGACACCATTCATCGCGGCGTGATGGACACCTGGGTGGTGGAAGGCGGTCGGGAAGGCAACATCTATAACAAGCCCGGCGAGTTCGTGGACAAGCCGAAGGAAGGTTTCGTGGATCGCATTTTTTATCGCGACCGCACCGATCTCACGTTGGAGCCTGGCGACCGCGTCATCGTGAATCTGCGGACCGAATTCATCCTCGATGAATGCTGCCGCCCCGTGGACGGCTGGAACGTGGGTGGGCGCGTTCCCCTGATCCGCGAATACGCCGAACACCATCACCTGCGCGAACGCGAGCACGAGCACGAGTGCCACATCCCGCCCTGCGGCTACGGACCCTGGACTTCGGGGCTGGGCATGCCCGGCGGCAGATTTGAAAGCTGGTTTTTCATTCGGGAAGATGAGCGAGAGCCGTGAATAACGTAGGGAGAAAATCCAATGGCTGCTAATGCGAGCATTTCAGTGTCCAGCTCCAAGAGTCCCTGCGGTTGCGGCGGCTCGGGGGCCGCGCCGGCGTCTCCGTGCAATTGCGGTGGTGGCGGAGGCTGCTCCTCGTGCCAGGGGCAGAGCTACGTCCGGCCGCTGTTTTTTGCCGGGCAGCTGCTCACCGAAGACGATCTTCAGTCGCTCGGCGATTACGTCGTCGCGAAAAATCGCCTGCACAACCGTTTTCTGATGGGCTCGGGCGTCGTGTGCGGGCTGCAAGTCACGTGCCCGCCCTGCGGCTGCGGCACGGTGGTCGTGAATCCAGGCTACGCCATCGACTGTTGTGGGAACGATATCGCCGTGGCTTGCCCGCAGACCCTGGACATCAACCAGATGGTCCGTAATCTCCTCTTGAAATTGCGCGGAGGCACCGATTGCAGCGATCCTTGCGCGGGGACGACCGCCACATCCGGCACATCGCAATCTGCGAGCGCTGCGATGTCCGGAGCCAATTCCGGCATGGCCGGTAACGCTGCGACGCAGAAGCCAGACCCGTCGCGCCGGTACTGCCTCTATATCAACTATTGCGAACAGCCCAGCGATCCCGTCTCGCCTTACGCTACCGACGCGCCCTGCGGTAGCGGCACCTGCGAGCCCACGCGCATCCGGGAAGGATTCACCTTCGAATTGCGCTGCCCTCCCAGCTCCGAGCCCGACCCCGCGATCTGCAGCCGCTTCTGGAATTGCGTTGGTGATCCCACCGCGCTACAAAAAGCCACTATCGATTGCAGCTTCTTGTGCCGCTACGCGCAAAGGCTGGCCGCCGCCGTCCTGGAAATCGGCAACAATCCGGCTCTAACGATCACTGATCCCGCGGCGTTTTCCAGACGACTGCGCGAACACACCGAGGAACTGGAGCACGCGCTTGACGAAGCGAAGATCGAAGGCGAGCACATTGACGCTGCGATCGTCGATGCGATCCTGGAAAAAGTCTCGCACCTGGCGGCAAATGTGGCGCGCTACTCCCTGCAGCCGGTGGAAATTCGCAGGGAGTCCGACAAGGGCGTGTCGAGTTTGGGTTCCGCCATCACCCTGCTGGGGACCGCGCACAAAACCATCAATGCCAGCATTATTCGCCGTGCGTTTCCCACCACGCTTCGTCGTGGATACGCCGCAGCCTTGATGGAGGTCACTGGCCAGCTCGCCGGGGCGCACTCCTCCCGGGATACGTCGGAGCGCGTTTTGGTAGCTCCCGAGTTCAAGACCATGACCATGAAATTCATGGCCGTTGGTGTCGCGTACACCCCCGCTTTCCACGTGCTGCTCGCCGAGTCGCTGCAATCGCTCAAGCAGTGGTTGCAAAATCTCCTGCAACAGTCGCAGGGATTGACGATTTGCAACTTGCTTGCAGAAGTAGACGCGGTGGTGTTGCCATCTACGGCTCCCGCAACTGATACGTCGATGTCCGGCGCAACTTCGATCGTCAGCGCCGAGGGCGTTCTCTGCCGAATCGTGCAGCAGTATCTGCGCAATTGTTTCTGCAACGCCCTCCTGCCGGCCTGCCCGCCCTGCGATGACCCAGGCGTCCTGCTCGCGTGCCTCACCGTGAAAGATTGTTGCGTGAAGGACATCTGCAACCTGGAACGAGAGTTTGTGATTTCCCCAGCCGCCGTCCGCTACTGGATTCCCGAAATCCAGCGCATGGGCGACGCAATTGAGAAATGGTGCTGCCCTTCGCGCTATGAAAAGTGCGAGAACGAAAAACGCGGCTACCAGAGCGAATTCCTCTCGGGAGCGCTGGGCCAAGCGCCAGCCTACGCGGAGCTGGCTCTCGCAATGATCGCAGGCGCTTGTCCCGCCCCGGTCCAAGCCGAACAAGCGCAGGTGAAGCCGCTATCGTTTCTCGCGCCGCTCGTTTCAAAGTGGCGCTTAGCGGAAGAAAAACTCGAGCAGGACGCCGCCACCGAATCCGCCAACGCCGCCACCGCTGCACTCGAGCGCAGGGTCAGCGAACTCGCTGAAGAACTCAAGGATTTGTCGGCCGAGCACGCCAAGCTTCAGGGCCAGTTCGCTAAAGAAAAGAAATCCCGATCGCAGGAGTCCTGAACTATGTCGAGCGCAATCGTACGCCCCGAATTCTACGAGGGAGAGATTCTGCCGGCGGCGGATCTGGTTGGCGCGGTGGATTACGCGCGTGGCCAGCTCGCCCGCCACGAACGTTATCTCCACACCTGGGGGATCGCCGCAGGGCTGGTTCTCAGCGGGCAATCTGAAACGGACGCCAGCGGGAATAACTATCAGAACGTCAGCCTTTCCGCGGGCGTGGCGGTTGATGGCAGCGGCCGAGAACTGGTGGTCCCGGCCGCGATACAACTGGATCCGAATCAGTTCCAGACGCAAGTGGCGCCTCAAGCTGGGATTTGGTATCCGGTTTATCTTTCCGGTTCGGACCAGGCTGCGCCCGCCTCCTCGGCGCTGATGGGCGCGTGCAATAGTTCACAATCCAGCAGCACGCAGGAGCAAGCTTCGGTGTCCTTCGGCACTCCCGGCAGCGAACTTTCTCTGGCGACGCAAACCGCCTCCGCGTTTTCCGACGGCGCGGGCGAAGGCGGCTGGCTAATTCTGGTTGGCTACGTGCAATGCAACCCCACCATCAGTCTGTTTACGGCGTGCTCCTCGCAGAGTCAGGGCGGTGGCCCGGCTCCGAACTATGTGGGAGTGAACGCCTCGCAAGTCATTTCAGAAAGTGGATCGCTGCTCTTAGCAACGCATCCGGCCGGCTTCTCGGGCACGAATCCTGTGATGGGGATGCAAATTCAAGAGGCTAGCAGCGGTCCGCAGCTCGTTTTCGGGCAGCTCAACGCTGCAGGCTCAGTGTCCCCTGCGCTTCTGACAGTGACCTCGGCCGGCGATTTAATCGTCACCGGGCAAATCTCTGGCGCCGTCGCGCCCGGCAGCGTACAGGTGCAATCCGGCATCGCCTTTGATGGCATGACGCTGCCGTTGCCCATCGGTGTCGATTCTGGCGCGGTGGCTGCGGGGCAGGTCACCGTGCACACTCACTTATCTGTACATTACGGGGGGCTGCACCCTCCGAACGCGACGCATGTCCTGCCGGTTCCCCTCGATTGCTGGGCTGACCCCGCGACGCTGCTGATTCATTGTCGTTTGAAGTGGTATGACCCGAGCAGCATGGGAACGGCACCAATGGTCGGGCCAGGGCTCTGTGATTACACGGTCGTCGTCGCAGTGCCGGCTTCGAGTGGGGGTGGATCATGAGCCTCAGTCCCCAAATGGATATTTTGTATTTGCAAAGCGTCGGTCACGTTCTCGGTATCTTCACGCGCAATTCTGAGCCCGCACAAATGGAAACCGACTCGTCGGCCTTCGTCGGAGCTGGACTTAATGTGCGTGGATTGATACCCGACGGGAATTTGGTGATCCCTCCCGCGCTAATTGGGGTTTTTCGCGCAAATCGAGTCTGGGATCAACTCTTGAACCCGCTCAGTTTGTGTGTGAGCAGCCCACCAGCTCTGCCGTCGCTGATGTCTTTTCCAGGAACGAAGCCCTCCGTGCAAGTTGCAGCAGACGTTCTCAAAATAACTCTGGCGACGGCAGCGGTGGCACAGATTCTGGTCTTGGCTCTCGATACGGCTGGAGGAACGCCGGCGCAATTCAGTACGAAGTGCGCCGGATCGAGTCCAATCGTCGAAGTAACGATGACGGGTTTAGTGCCGGCCGATACGTACTACGCGTTTGTTTTTGTCGAAACTCATCCGATGGCGCTTCACAAGTTTGTGGCGACGTAAGCCGTGGCCGACGTTCTCATTCATCGCTGCACGCTGCGCGTCGTACGACGCGGAGGATGGAACTGGGGCTCGAGCCCCAAGCGGCTCGTCGAGGATGTGATCAGGATTTTCCCCCTTCTTCTGGCAAAAAAATTGGCTGAACTTATGCCGGATGACGGAGATCACGAAATCTCCGCGCCGCTGCGCATTCGGGTTCCCGTCCGCTTGAGCGATCTGGAAGCGGAAGCGCGCAAGCAATCGTCTGCGGTATCCTCACCGAGCACAGCGAACGCGGCATCCCTCTTCGATAAGAAGCTAGATTCGGCGCTGCGCTCCGCGTTGGGCATCGAGATTACTCCTCCGCCCGCACCGCCGCGCCCCCAGCGATTCGCAACAGCGCCGCCCGATTCCGAAGTCGCATTCACGCGCCCGTCACGGGAATACCGCGGAGCCCTGCAACGTTTGCTGCTGGCATGGCAGAAACAAACCGTTCTGGAATCTCGTCTCGCAATGTTTTCATCCTCCGTCCTCGAAACCTGGCATCGCGCGCTGTGGGGAACCTCGGGGTTGCCGCCAGAGAGCCCCGCCGCAAACGTGCCGGAACTCGCCGCCGAAATCGCAACGCTCCTCCGCGCGGGCATTCCGTCGCCGCCGGCGGAAGATCGCGCCGGCCGCCTCCGTCAAAGAATTCTCGTCGCAGCAGAAATCGCCGCGCACCGTCGCATTCCTATGGATAATGCGTCTTTTGCAGAAGCCCTGAATCAGCTTTTGCCCGTCGATGATTTAGGCACTCTCGGCGAAGCGGCCCGCCCGCAGATTGACAACGAACTCGCTGCCGAACCGCAACTCACGCCCGTCATTATTCCCATGCCGCGGCAACCACGCGCGCTGCCTGCCCAAACAGAGATTCCAGCCCCGCCCCCATCCAGGCGCCTTTCCTCGGACTGGGAAGTCCACGTCGCGTGCGCGCTGCCGTTCCTGCTCCTCGCTCCGCTGGCTCGCATCGGCTATCTTGAAACCCTCGCGGCGGTTCTCGAAATGGCAAAACTCTCCCGCCACGCTCATCTCTTCGCCGCGACGCTCGCCTACAAAATTCTCGATCCGCCAGAACGCGGATGGCGGCGCAGCGTGGCATCGCAGACCGCCGCTGCCGCCCTGGCCGGCGTGCCGGATCCCATCGCGGACGAATTTCTCGTGGATTTCGCGCGCCAGATCGGCCCGCACACCGGACCGCTGGACGCTCTCCTCGCAGACACCCTGATTCGCGGCCACACGCTCGGCAAGCCGCTGGTTCTCACTCGCGTCGCCGATGAGCACAACACTTCCTATCTATTAACTGATGCCGAAGGCTGCTTTCCGATTGCGTGGATAACTGGCATCGAGCCGTTGACTGCAATCGTGCGCCGGCTCGAACCATCCCTGCTCCTGGTGTCGCATGAAGCCGCCGGGCCAGAACTTCTTGGCGAGCTGCACGCCGCCGGTGTCCGCTTCATCGTGGATGTTCCGCCCACGCGCAATGAATCCTGGAGTCGCATTCAGCAGGGCACGGCAACCCTGGGTTGGACGAATCACTCCTCGCCATCCTCGGAACCTCTGCTGCGCGCCGCGCGCGAAATAGAATCGGCCAAGGAAGACGCCGCTGCATTCCAGGATTCATTCTTGACCGCGCGTCCCGCCATCGTTCGCGCGGCTTCTCAGCAACTGGACCGCGCCTTGACACTCGCCGCCGGAGTCGCCGTCGGCACGATCGCTTGGGAGCTTTGGCGCGAGCGCGCCCGCACCACGCCGCAGTTGACGCTCGAGCGCTTTGGTGATCTCGACGCGCGCGTACGCTTCTCGTATTCCTCCGTGGTTGTCCGGCTCGCGCTAGGGCGCCGCCATCGCGAACTCTCGGACGCCGGCTTGCTGGCGCCGCTCGCGGAGATTCCCTGGCTCGCGGGCCGTCGGCTGGAATTCACGGGAGGATGAGCATGAACTCTCGCGCGTCGCTGGCTACCGCTCATCTGGTGCTTCGCCTCCAACCGATCAATCGCACCCTGCGCGCTGCCGTCGAAAGCCAGCAAATCGCGGCCGCGCGTTTGTCCCGGCCCGACCTCTCTCCGCTTTGCCTCACCGACGAACATGTCAAAGTTCTTCTCGAGCAGGTCGAAATCACCCAGAGCGGCAACGCCCTGCCCGGCTCGCCAGCCACGCAAACGGCCGAAGAGCGCGCTGCGGAAGAAGACCTGCGCGCACAGTCCGCCGCAATTAATTACGCGCTCCCACTCGAGCATCTTTCGCGAAAACTGAGCCTCACACCTTTCGAAGAGGAAACGATCCTGCTCTGCGCTGCGCCCGAGCTCGACCGCACCTACGAAAAGATTTATGGCTTCATCCTTGACGATTTGAATCGCCGCTTTCCCTGTACCGAGTTGCTGATCTCGTTGACGGCCTCGTCCATCGAAGACCGCCTGGAGCGCCGGCACGCGCTAAATGCCTTCGGCCGCTTGCGCCGGCTCAGCATTCTCATGCCTCTGAGCGACGCCCCCACGGACTTGCGCCAGGAATTCCGCCTGGGTCCGGGAATCTTTGATTATTTGACTGGCGCCGGCGTGGATATGTCGCGGTTGTGTTGCGACCGCGCCGAGATCGCTGTTCCCGCCACGGCTGAGCCGCCTGCGCAAATCAGCCCGGTCGAATTTGAGCATTTAACGTCGGCGCTGGCCGAGGGCACGTTGTCGGTGCTGGGAATTTGGGGGCCGCGACAAAGCGGCGCCGAGGAATTTACGCTCTCGCTCGCCGCCGCGCTCGAACGTCCTCTACGCCGCATCTTCCTTCCAGACCTCGACCGGCCCGGTGTGGATCTCGCGCAAACGTTGCAGGACCAGTTGCGCGTCGCCGCGGGCGTAGGCGCCATCGTGTGGTTCGAGGTCGACTCACTTGCAGACGCCGGCCGTGATCGTCTGCAGTCGCTGCTCGCAGACGCGTTTGCAAATTCTCCCGTCCCGATTTTGCTCACGGGCGAAAATCCCTGGCGGCCTTCGGCGCTCGTGCGCGCCGGCTTGTATGCGGAACGGGAGCTTTCGGAGCCTCTGCCGGACGTTCGCGAAAAAGTGTGGTCGCAGAATTTCCCCGAACTCGAAAAAGAGGAAACTGATCGCCTGGCCGCACGCTATCGCTTGAGCGGCTCCGACATTCGCTCTATTGCGGAACTTGCGCGCATGCAAACCCGTCTCGCGGGGAACGGCCGCCCGGAACCAATAAAGGATCATGTCGCTGCCGCGTGTTCGGTGGTCACCCGCCGTTCCGCAAATCACTTCTCTGTCGCCATAAGTCCCAGGCGCCGACCGGAAGATCTGATTCTGCCTGCCCACCTGCACAAACAAATCGTCGAAGTAGCCCATTTCTTCCAGCTGCGCTCCCGCGTCGACGACGAATGGGGTTTCGGCCGCCTCGCGAGCGGCAGCGGAATGAAGGTGCTCTTCACTGGTGATCCTGGAACTGGCAAGACTTTGGCCGCGGAGGTCATCGCGGGAATGCTCGGCCTGCCGCTGTGCAAGGTGGATCTCGCGCGAATCGTTTCCAAGTGGGTGGGCGAAACGGAAAAAAATCTGGAATCCGCGTTCCGCGAAGCCGAAGAAAGCCACTCCGTCCTCTTCTTCGATGAAGCCGAAGCCCTCTTCGGCAAGCGTGCCGAAGTCCAGCATGGCACCGACCGATACGCGAACCTGGAAGTCAGCTATCTTTTGCAGCGCCTGGAAAGTTCGCGCGGTTTGGTGATCCTCGCGAGCAATGTGAAGGACCAGATCGACTCCGCATTTGTACGCCGTTTCCAGGTCGTGGTGCATTTCCCTCGGCCCGGAGTTCCCGAGCGCCGCCGCATTTGGCAACTGGCGTTTCCGCCCAACGCTCCTCTGGACGCGGAACTGAATTTCGAGACTCTCGCTCGCCTGGAGATGACCGGAGCCGCGATTGTCAGCTCCGCGCGGACGGCTGCCATGCTCGCCGCGGATTCCGCCTCCGCCACAATCACCATGGCGCAAGTGATCCGCGCAACCGCGCGCCAGTTCCGCCGCGAAGCTCGCGTCCTGACGCCCTCAGACCTCGGTCCGTACGGAGTGCTGCTGCAAGGGGCATCATGAGTCCCTCAAGCACCAGTCTCCTGGAGGGAGCACCTCCGAAGACCGCCTCGAAGCCCGCACCAACGATTTCACATCTGCGAACGCCCGCCGCCGCACCCGCGGTCGCGCCTGCTCCCCCGACTTCCGTGAAGGCTTCCACTTCACCCACGCCCGCTGCGCGCAGCTCACCTATTGCACCTTCTGTGCCGGCATCGGCGCCGACAACTCACGCGGATGTGCTGGCAATGCACTCTGTCTATGGGAATGCGGCCATCGCGCAGGCCGCGAAGTCCGGAAGCGTGGCATTGGCGCCCGCGGCGGCGCCAACCGCTCGAGTTGCGCTGCCGGTTCCCGACGCTTCGTATGCAACGGCGCAAACACTTCCATCTCCTTCTGCGCAAGTCGCCGCGCTGCCGCCAACCGAAGGGGCGGCGGGTGCCTCGCACGTATCCACTGCCACGCATTCACCGGCCGCGCTGCAAGCCAACGTTGCACCGTCGCCGCCAGCGACTCCGGCGGCCACCGCTTCGGCCGGATATGCATCGGCGCCGGCCCTGGTTGCAACCGCGACAGGCGGCGCGGCGGCGAAGGGAGTGCCAAGCGCACCCGCGACTCCTGCGAAAACTGGTGCGCCCACACACCCCACTGCAGCCGGTGCAGGAAGACACGAAAAAGGCGGCGCCGAAAAAGCTCCTACTCCTTCAGCGCATGCGGCACTCGCGCCCGTCGTGAACGCGATTCGTCACCGTGCCGCGACGGCGCGCAAACACTCTCCGGCCGGCGTGCCAGTAGCATCCGCGCAGGCCGCCGCGGTCCTTCCGGACACCGAACGGAAGCGCACCGCCGCCCTGCAAACCGTGACGAACCTCGACACGGCAACGACAAAGACGGGGCAAATCAAGCGGGAAGAGTTCAAGACGAAACTCAAGGACGCGATCAGGCATGCCACACCTCCGCCAAAGTCAGAGTCGGACGCCAACGATCTGATGAAAAACGGCGCTTCGAAAGCCAGCAAGGTGATGAAAGGAGAATTGGGCAGCGAACGTGCCGCGGCAGTCGAGCCTCTGAAAGCGGCGTCAGCCGACCTGCCCGCGTCCTCTCAACCAGACGTGCCCAAATCAGATTTAATCGAGGAGCCGGTGGGCGCGCCACCTGCACCCGTTTCGTCTGCACCTGCAGTTCCAGCGGGCCTTCCTCCCGAGCAGCTCGATTACTCTTCCGATCGTGCACCCACTGACCGTGCCATGGCGGAAAGCGGCGTCACCAAGGAGCAACTGGAAAAGGGCAACGAGCCGGAGTTCAAACAGACGCTTTCCTCTCGTGCCAGCGTGGAACAGCACGAGGCAAGCGTCGTGGGTCGTTACCGCAAGAGTGAAGCCGGCGTTCGAGATCAGGCGGAACACGCCGCGCACGCGGAAATCGCCGGCGGTCTGGCTGGCATGCAGGGTGCGCGCGGCGCGCAAATCGCCAAAGTCGTCGGACAACAGAATGCCACCAAGGCCAAACACGCCCTCGAGCACCAGCGCGTCACGAACACTATCAACGGAATCAAGAACCAGACGCTGCTTGCGGTGGAATCCATCCTTACTTCGATGGAAGACGAAGCACAGCAGATTTTTGAGGCCGGCCTCGCCCGCGCGGAACAGGCCTACCACGACACCTTTGAAGACGCCAAAGGCGGAGCCTGGACCTGGGTCACTACTTGGGGAAGTGATTGGGAAGAGCTGATCGAGAACTCGTTGGATAAGGCCCGCCACGAATACTTCGTGCAAGTGGATATCGCCATAGACGCGGTTGCCAATCTCGTTGACGCCAAGCTCGACGCCGCGAAACACAAAGTCGAGGACGGATGGAACGACGTTCAAACCTATGTGAGAGGCCTCGACGACCATGTGCGGGGCTTTGGCGAAGAAGCCTTGAAGTCCGTCTCGGCGGACTTCGATGCGATGCGCAACGAGATCGATCAGCACCGCGATGCGCTCGTGGACAAACTCGCGGAGCAGTACAAGGCTTCATACGACCGCATGTCGGCGATGGAGGAAAAGCTGCGCGAGGAGAACAAGTCTCTCTGGCAGCGCATCTACGACGCGACCGTTGGGCTCATCAAGAAGATCCTGGCGTTCAAGGACATGCTGCTGAACGTGCTGGCACGCGCCGCCAGCGCCATCGGACTAATCATCGCTCATCCCATCGATTTCCTCGGCAATCTGATTGACGCGGGCAAATTGGGCTTCTCAAATTTCGTGGACCACATCGCCGAGCACTTAAAAGAAGGCTTCATGCAATGGCTCTTTGGCGCCGTCGCCGAGACCGGCATTCAGCTGCCCAAGGATTTCGATCTGCCCGGCATTCTCAGCCTGGTCATGCAGATCCTGGGGCTCACCTACGCGAACATTCGCTCGCGCGCCGTGAAGATCCTGGGAGAAAAGGTGGTCAAGGTGCTGGAGACCACCGCGGAAATCTTCAAGGTCCTGATCTCCAAGGGGCCCGCGGGACTCTGGGAATACATCAAGGAGAAAGTCGGCGACCTGAAGACCCTGGTGATCGAGAAAATCAAGTCGTTCGTCATGGAAAAAATTATCATGGCGGGCGTTACCTGGCTGATCGGACTGCTCAATCCCGCCTCCGCGTTCTTCAAAGCATGCAAGGCGATCTACGACATCATCATGTTCTTCGTCGAGCACGGTCAGCAAATTCTCGATCTGGTCAACGCCATCATTGATTCCATCACGTCCATCGCCAAGGGTGCCATCGGCGCCGCCGCCGACTACGTGGAAACTTCGTTGGCGCGCACGATTCCAGTGATCATCGGTTTCCTGGCCAGCCTGCTGGGCGTGGGCGGCATCAGCGACAAGATTAGAGAAATCATCGAATCCATCCGCAAGCCCATCAACGAAGCGGTCGATTGGGTCGTCACCAAAGCCCTCGACTTGGCCAAGGCCGTGGGCGGCCTCCTTGGTTTTGGCAAGAAGGATGACAAGAAAGATGACAAGAGCCCGGATGTGCCGGAAATGGAAGTTGCCTTTGCAATGTCGGGAACACAACACACGCTCTCCATCACACCCGGGTCTGAAATGGAGATGGCATCCAAGGACAAGACAGCACTTTCCGCAAAGATTGGGAAAGCGGTTTCAAACCTTAGGAAGAAAGAGACACAAGATCCAGATACCCAAAAGTCGCTGGCCGCTCAGGTCACGGCTCTAGAAAAGGTTGAAGCTCGGGCGCGAACTGAAGAAGGCAAGACCGGCCAGAGTAAGGCCCAAGAGAAAGCCGGACTTGCGAGAGTCGCTGAACTGCTTGCAGAATACGCGGCAGACTTTCACGTGACGGACATAGGCGAAATTCTGGCCAGCGAGGGTTTTCCGATTCCAGAGGTTGACGAGTACGCGAAATTGAAGAGTGGCGCGAAGTTGCCAGACGGAAAGATTCGAGAAGCTCACCACGCTCCACCCGTTGAATTTGGAGTGTATCTCGGTCACGCCATGAAACAGGCTGGTACGGATTTACAAAGACATCCGTCGGAAGACGTTGAGCAGATCGGCGACGATTTGGCTGAAGCAGGCGAGAAGCTTTCGGCCGCGGCTGCATCCCACGGCCCGGAGCTACCAGCCATACTCGTTCACCAAGACACGCACCGCACCGAGGGAGGCGCAAGCCGAATTCACGGCAGTGAAATCCGTGCTGAGCTGACCCAGAAATTAAGCGGCGGCCCAAAGATCGGGCCCGATTTCGCAAAGACGACTAAAGATGTTGTCAGCGTGAAACCTGGAGAGGCGGCGTTCAAGCGACAGCTGCAGGCGATCGGAAAAAGTGCGATGGGTGAGCCGAGAAAACCGGCGGTCAAGAGAGCGCTCAAGAGTAAGGGGTCGGAAATTGTCGAAAGAGCTTACAATGCGGAGGAAGCGAGGTCCATCGGTGCGGTCCAGGTGGCGCTGAGTACTTCCGTTGTGGATGGGCCAAAGGAACGAATGAAAAAAGTCGAGAGCCTTCGTGCTAGAGCGAGGAGAATCTGGCGCGCTCTGCTGGAGCGGATCTTCTAACGCGGTTCGCTTGCAGTAACCTTCTTGACAGCAGCTCTGCCTCGAAGAGGGGAAAAGCGAAAACGATCTGGTTGCCGGCCGCGTATCGCAGGCGCCTCCGCGCCGATGCGGTCCTGAAGCAAATTTATAACTCACGCGCGTTCGTGTTGAGGGCTTTCACCCCATGTTTCCTCATCAATTCAAAAAACGCCCGGCGGGCTTTGCCGCTGGCGCGCGCTGCTTCAGCAATGTTGCCCTTGCTGCGCCGCAGCGCTTCCTCCAGGTAGCCGCGCTCGAATAAATCGAGCAGGTCGCGCTTCGATTCCTGGAACGAGCGATTGGCCTCGTTCCCGTTGCCAGGTGCGGGCGCGGTTTCCTCCTCCACGCTCAGCAGCGGTAAATCCTCCGACTCGATCGCGTGACCGGGTTGCAGACAAGTTAGATATTGCACGCAATTTTCGAGCTCACGCACATTTCCCGGCCACGTGTAGGCACCGGCCTTCTCCCACGCTGCATCACTCAACGTAATCGCCGGCAAACTATACAGCTCCGCGTAGTACGCGATGTATTCGTTGAGCAACGGACGAATATCCTCGGGGCGCTTCCAGAGCGGCGGAACTTCCACGGGAATCACACGCAGCCGGAAGAAAAGATCTTCGCGGAATCGGCGGGCTTGCACAGCGGTCAATAGATCAGCGTTCGTGGCGGCAATGAAGCGAACATTGGCGCGCCGCGTGCGCGCTTCGCCCAATCGCCGGTACTCTTTCTCCTGAATGAATCGCAGCAGCTTCACCTGGCAAGGCAGCGTGAGCGTGTCAATCTCGTCAAGAAAAAGTGTTCCGCCCTCGGCCGAGGCCACCAGTCCTTCGCTCTGTGGTTGCGCCCCGGTAAACGCGCCTCCCACATGGCCGAACAATTCGTTTTCGAGCAGCGAATCCGGAATAGCGCCGCAATTTACCGGCACGAACGCGGCCTTAGCCCGCTGGCTCTGCCGATGCGCGTAGCGGGCATAAAGTTCTTTTCCGACGCCCGTCGGTCCCGTAATCAGAATTTCCGCATCGGTCGTGGCAAACTTCGACAAACGTTCGAGTAATCCACGGTGAACGGCACTGCATCCGACGATGCCGACGGCAGACACCGAGAGTCCCCCAAGCAGGCTCCATTAAGATTGCTTAGGCCGTGACGAAATCTCAATTCTGGAGACCTCAAGTGAAGAGGCGGATTTCACTAGACAGGTGGTGATTCATTTCGGGAAAACGTTTCAGTTTGCGAACGGTCTGGCTGCGAAAAAAACTCTGTTTCACGTAAGCGATTTTGTACACCTTCATACACCGCTGAACCGGGTACCGTCAACGCAATTTATCGCTTGATTATATTTTCGTCCGGCCTTCGCCGCAATCCATCAGGACGCTCAGCCCCAGCGTGACCTGCGCTTCGCTCTAGCCTCGACTTGGTACGTATGGCGTGGACCAATTCTTCGCTCCACTTCGCAACTTGTAACGATTTCTGCGCAGCGATCACTACTACGGCAGCGGGGCCCAAGGACGCCAGCACTAAGCCTAGGTCACTGAAGCAGGGGCGACGCCTCGCGCCCAAGGAGGACTTACCATGCCAAAACATTCCTACGGATGGGTTCCCGATTTGCCCGATCAGCGTGATTTCATGTTTGCCGCGCCGGTCGAGAACATGGCCGCGCTTCCGCCGAACGTGGACCTCCGGCCGCAATGCCCCAAGGAAGTGTACGACCAGGGGCAGCTGGGAAGTTGCACCGCCAACGCGATCGCAGGGGCGCTTGAGTTCGACCAAATCAAGCAGACCGACCCCAACATCTTCACACCGTCCAGGCTGTTCATCTATTACAACGAACGTGCCATGGAAGGAACGGTGGGGACCGATAGCGGAGCGCAGATTCGCGACGGCATCAAAAGCGTCGGGAAAATCGGCGCGTGCCCGGAGACTGACTGGACCTACGACATCACCAAGTTTGCGGAAAAGCCGCCGGTGCCGGCCTACAAGGAAGCTCCGCTCGGAAAGGCCCTGCAATACCAGAGGGTGCCGCAGGTACTGAGTCAGATGAAAGGATGCCTTGCGTCGGGCTACCCGTTCGTCTTCGGGTTCACAGTGTACGAAAGTTTTGAAAGCGATCAAGTGGCCCAGACGGGTGTTGCGCCCATGCCCGCAGCAACCGAAAAGGTACTGGGAGGTCATGCAGTCCTAGCTGTCGGTTACGACGACGCGTCGCAGCGCTTCATCGTGCGCAACTCATGGGGTGCCGGTTGGGGAATGGGCGGCTACTTCACGTTTCCGTATGCCTACCTGACGGATGCCAGTCTTTCGGAAGACTTCTGGACCGTCCGGCTGGTGGCGAAGACAACGGCCCAGCTCGCAGCCGAGAAAGCGAAAGGGGCGGCCTCGCACTGAACTGATTAAGGCTGATGCATTACCACTATGGATGCGGCGCGTCCGAGGAATCGTCGGTCACGCCGATCGAGACCGAGAAGGTGCGCGCGGATCCGACCGTGCGCACCCACGGTCGACGGTAATCGAACACTAGTTCTGTCGTGCCCGCTGATTCGGCCCCGGTATTGAGCTGGCCCCCGCCGTCTGGTTGGCCAGGGGATCAGAACAAGAACAAGAAGGCCCAAAGAGCATGTAAAACTGTGATGCGACACGCGACAGAGAGATAGACGA
>Ga0209275_10000470_pt1 | contig 15767 bp, 19 predicted proteins | sample HubBroMetageREF2_FD_188344 | JGI IMG/M metagenome (GOLD analysis project Ga0209275, IMG submission 188344) | Reference soil microbial communities from the Hubbard Brook experimental Forest, New Hampshire, USA - Hubbard Brook CCASE Soil... | ecosystem: Environmental > Terrestrial > Soil >... | reverse complement strand
AGGCACCTCGAATCTCTGCGTCGCATCCACCATCATTTCGACCACACCCTCGACGCTGCGATCCTGGTGCTCCTTAAGTCCTGACATATCGAGCCCGAGTTTTTTCGCGATTGAGGAACGGACGCTTTCCGGGTCCAGCACGACGCCTTCAATCGCGCTCGATTTGATCGTCTCCTCTGTCAGCACCTTGAGAGTAGCCGTCCATTGCGACGCGAAGCCATAACCCTTCATTCTTCCAAGTAGCAGCCCTTGTCGCAGCCTCACTTCCGAAAGCAGTGGGGCTATGGCTCTTGAATCCCATGTAAACCTCGGCCAATCAGCAATTTCGTGGATGTAAGTCCTCGCCATAATCTCGTCATCTACCTCGTCATTATCCTAGCATATTCTCGCCATATTCTCGCCACTATTCTCGTCAGACTTTGTTTATTCGCACCTCTCGAGAAGCCTCTCGCTTTCAAAGCAGCAGCCCTCGCTTTTGGGTGCCCTAGAAAAATGGGGCAGAAAAAGGAGCCATTTTCATGTCCTACTTGAAACTCAGTAACGATCGTCGGATTTGTTGGGGCCGACCCGGAGCAGCGCCAAGCGCGGAACAACGGTTTGAAATTCACCGTTCTTTCCGTCGCTACACAACGCTCCTCGAATAATGCAGAAGACGAATGGGTCTCGAAAGTCGAGTGGCATCGCGTCGCGATTATGTGGAATTGGTCCTCAGGTCAAAATCGGGCAGAGCAAGTCAAATCGCGGCAAGGTCCAGTTCCGAGTGGCAGGTCGGACGCCGAGCCTCCTATTCGTAGCGCAAGGCAATGTTGGGATCGACACGAGCGGCTTTCCAGGCGGGCACGAAAGTTGCCAGTAACGTGACGAACGCCAAAACAAGTGGGACCAGCGCATACACGGCCGGGTCCCACGCTCGGACACCATAGAGCATGCTGGAAAGGATTTGAGCAAGGCCGAAACCAACCACGAGACCGATAGCGCCCCCAACCGCGACAAGCGATCCCGTGAGTCTGACCACCATGGCAAGCACCTGGCTGGAGCGCGAACCGAGCGCCATGCGAATGCCGATTTCGCGGCGCCGTTCGGCTACCGAATAGGCGATCAGGCCATAGATGCCGGCGGAGGAAAGCAGAATGGCAACCATGCCGAGAATGCCCATCAAAATTGCAACAAATTGAAGGGCACTGGCCTGCTGGTTGATCTTTTCTTCCATGGTTTGCAGGCGCGTGATTGGCTGAGTGGAATCCAACTCGGCAATGGCAGAACGCATAGACGCGACCAAACGATGAGGGTCGGCAGACGTGCGAAGCGCGAAGTCCATGGAAGCGTCCGCGGTCTGCCCCATCGGCAGGTAGAGGATGGAACGAAAGGAACGGTCATACACCTCGTGGCGAATGTCTCCAACCACACCAACGATGCTAATCCATTCATCGGGCCTTTCGCTCTCAGTGAGTTTTATCCGCCGGCCGACGATCTGCTGAACCCCGGGCCACAATCGGTGAGCCATGCTCTCACTGACAATTCCAACTGCGGGAGCACCGGCGCCATCCCGTCGATCAAACAGGCGGCCTTCGAAAAGCGGAAGACGCAGCACGCGGAAGTAGTCGTCGGAGATCGACTCTTCCATGAGCCCGGGCAAATCGCTGAACTGTGCGCCGCGCGATTCCTCCGGCAGAACTTTGCGGTCCTTCTCGTAGAAGCTGTACGGCAAACCGCTCACTGCCGACACTGCTTCGACCGCGGGAATCCTCCGAAGGCGATCCAGAAGTTCCGAATAAAATGCGCGTTGCTGCTCGGGCGAACCATATCGGTTTGGCGAAAGATTGATGTGAAAAGTAAGCAGTGTTTGCGGAGCCATGGCCGTCTGGCGAGTCGCGAGAAGATAAAAGCCCTTCACCATTAGACCTGCTCCGATAAGCAAGACCACGGCAAGAATCACCTCGGAAATAACGAAAGCCCGCCGAAGGCGTTGTCCCCCACCGGCCACTCGAACTCCCCCGGTTTCCAGGGAATCGCGGAGATTCACTCTCGAACCACGGACTGCCGGAATCGCGCCGGACAACAAGCCTGCGACAGCGGCGGCAAAAAAAGTGAAGGCAAATGCGCGCACGTCCATCCGCATTCCCGATACATCGCAGATTTCCCGTACCTGCGCAGGCATATTGGCGCGCATCACGGAGAGGCCCCAGAAGGCCAGCAGCAAGCCTCCGGCACCGCCCACGGCGGCCAACAGAAGACTTTCGGTAAAGAGTTGACGGATGATGCGGGAACGTCCTGCCCCCACTGCCGCCCTTATCGCAAGCTCCCGTTCGCGACTGGCAGAGCGGGAGAGCTGAAGATTGGCGACGTTGACGCATGCGATCAACAGCACAAAACCAGCAACACACAGAAAGAGTGCGGCGAACTGCCGGCTATCCTGATCCACCAGATGTTCTCGGAGAGGCAAAACAGAGAGTTGCCACTGTCGGTTGACCTCCGGATATCTCTGTTTCAACTGGCCCCACAACGTGTTGAGCTCGGCGCGCGATTTCTCCACTGAGGCTGTCGCACTCAGACGGCCGACCGCTGCAAGCGAGGCGTTGTTCCGCTCATTCGCATTCGCATCATCGACCGCCAGGGGAGTCCAAAGCTGTGCGCCTCCCGGAGGGAATTGGAAATTGGCGGGCATCACGCCAACGATCGTGTACTTTTCTTCGTCAAGTCTCAGCGTTTTATCCACCACTCCGGGATCTGCGGCAAATTCGCGTTGCCAGAACGCGTAACTGAGAACCACGACGTGGTTCTTCCCCATGCTGCGTTCCCCGGGTAGGAACACGCGCCCGAGGATAGGTCGCGTTCCGAGAGTGCCAAAGAAATCTTCACCGGCGCGAACTCCTATGCACTCTTCGGCTCCGTTACTTCCGGCCAGGCTTGCAACCCATTCTTGATAACTGGTGAAACCTTCCAGGCTCTTCGTTTCCGCGCGAAGATCGCGAAAATTGGCAGGCGACAGGGAAGCTTCTTCTCCGCCGGGGCGTACTTCCTCCACGTACACCAAACGCTTTAAGTCTGGGAGCGAAACGGGATGATTCAGCAGCAAATCCGCGAAACTGAAAATCGCGGTGTTGGCGCCAATCCCCACGGTTAAGGTCAGAAGGGAGACGGCGGTGAAGGCGGGGGATTTGCGAAGTTGCCGCAGCGCAAAGCGGCAATCGGCAAGGACGGAATGGAGCCAGTTGCCGACGCGCTCTTGGCGTACTTGTTCCTTCACTTGTTCGATGCCGCCGAGTTCGATCTGGGCGCTGCGCCGGGCTTCGCTTGGTGACATACCGGCGCGAAGGTTTTGCTCGATGACCATTTCGAGATGGGAGTGGAGTTCTTGGTCGAGATCCGAGTCCACGCGACCAGACAGCAAGAGGTTTCGTAGGAAGCTTCGGGTCTTCATGAACAGTGACACGCTGACCTCTCTACGCTATTTCAAAAGCTTGTGCGATCGCCCACGAGATGCGGCGCCAGCGCTTGCTTTCGGCTTCGAGCTGTTTCCGCCCTGCCTTTGTCAGGCGATAGTACTTTGCACGACGGTTGTTTTCGGAATCTCCCCAAAACGCCGAAATCCAACCTTCGTCCTCCATGCGATGAAGTGCGGGAAAAAGCGATCCAGGCTTAACAAGGAAAGTGCCGGCGGTGATCTGCTGAATTCTGCGCGATATTCCTAAGCCGTGTAATTCGCCGGTGACGAGGGATTTGAGGATCAGCAGATTTAGCGTTCCTTGCAAAAGGGTAGTCCGTTCGGGCTTCAAAAGACATCTCCTATCGGTTGCCTATAGGTAGGGTAGTGGAGGCCCTATAGAGTGTCAATAGGAAACGCCCGCGAACGGGCTTACCTTCAACAATGACGATTCGTCGTCCTATGCAGATGAATCTCCATGGACTTCCAAGACTGACGGCGCAGCGAGCGCGATTCGCACGTTCACGCTGCGACAGTCATATTCTCGAGCCAGGAAGATATAGCGAGGCCACAACGCGACGCCACTCAACCTCCATCATCCCCGACTTCCAGTGCGTTGCGGCGATCACGCACACCGCACCATCATCGATCCGCTGTCCGCGCCTCCCACCGCCGGACGTTCCTGAGCTTCGACATTTCCTTTTTTTCTTCCCTCCTTTTCTTTGGGCTCACCGCTCGGGTTACTTTGATCCTTCTTGCCGCCGGATCGGGTTTACGCGCAGGAGAAATATTCGCACTCCGAGTCTCCGACGTGGACTTCAAAACGAGCACGATTCGAGTGGAACAATCCTCAGATCAACGGAATGGCGGGAAGATCGGGCCGTGCAAGAACGTGACGGCCTATCGGGCTGTCCATCTCGGTGACCCTGAGGGAAAGAAGGCCATGGCCAAGCTGAAGGGGTTTCTAAAGCTCTACCCCGCCGGCCCAGACGCCTTGGTTTTCCGCTCGAAGAGTGGCGGGCCGCTATTAGAAACCACTGTACTCAATCAACGGCTGTACCTGGCTCTTGAGCCGCTCAAACTACCCAAAGCGGGTCTGCACGCCGCCTTCCGAAGAGGCTGCAACCGCCGTTGGGAACTAGCTGGATTGTGCCTGCGGTCATCCGGCAACAGATGGGTCACACCTCTGCCGCGATGACGAGACTCTATTCTGGCCGGATTCCGATGGAGCAAGTCGAAGCTGCGTTTTCCAAGAAAAACCGAGGTGCTGTAGTCCAATTGGAAAAAATGGAAAACGAGGCGGCGGCGTAAGTGCTTGAAGATAATGGAGCGGCCTATGAGAATCGAACTCACACCTGAACCTTGGCAAGGTTCCGTACTACCACTATACTAAGGCCGCTCTTAGACTTTTATAGCACGCTTGCCCGGCAAATTTCAAACATCGCGCAAGGCGTTGTTTTAGCGCGTGCCCTTCAGGAAACCTGCGAAACTCGGGCCGATTTTACGACGGGTGATCGACGCTGCCGCTCGGCAAAGCGCGAAGCTTTATCCTTATCCGTATAAACGCGGCCAAATGTCTCGCCATCTGCATAGTTCACGGTGACCAGAAAGTGATGGTGACGGCGGCGACGATCTTTACCAAACTCCGACTTTTCGTCGCGAACCGATTTTCTGGGGGACTTGATTACTGGTTTTGCCACAGTACGCCTCTATGTTGAGAACTTTCTAACTATGCCAAGGAAAACTTTTACGCGCAAGTAGCAGTCGAGATAGTAACTGCCGCTCCATCAAAAAAAATTTATCAATCGTTCGGGAAACACGGCACAACTGGTTGCTGGTTCCAAGGAATTTCTGCGCCACATACTAGCAGTAGCCCGCAGTTTGACTGAGCACCGGCTTCGTTGCTCACGATCCCGTGCGCTGTTTCACGAACATACTTCGAACAGTTCTCCAGAATGTTGCGATTCCTCCTGAAATTGCGCTTCTTCTGAGTGAGCCGGCTTCAGGAACTCTGGAACTAACATGACGCGCGAACTTATCCTGGTAGGGATTGCAACCAAGACGTTTGAGCCGAAGATCGACGTTTGGACAGAACTTCCTCCGAGCGGCGGCGGTCATCCCAAAGCAGCGGGCCAAAGCTCTCTATAAGCATACGATTTGAGTTGTAAAGAACTTGTCAAGAATCTCGATAAAATACACCAGCCGTGTAAGTGCCTGCATCTAAAGGAGCGAAGAAGAAAAATGAGCCGATTTTGCAGTCAAAACCAATTTGTTAGGGCTAGTTCGGTTCATGAAACATTTGGCTAGGTTTTACGTCTTACTTACTGAGGAAGCGCTATGCTGGTCAAGATGAGAAAGAGTTCGCGAATGTTGAATATTCAGAAAATACCGCCCGCGATCGAGGATCTCCGGAGCCATTCTCCAGAACAATTGACGGAACTTCGTCTGCTCCTCAATGCCGGGCATTTGGGGCGCCCTGACCTGCGTCGGCCGGGTTTCTATGAGATTGATGGCGTCGCGAACGTCTACTACATATTCCGCTATCCTACGGGACACAAAGTGTTGCTGCTTGCGGCGTGGATGAAGGAAAGCGATCCAGTTGCCGAGCTCGTAGCCTACTCCTGCCCAGCCGCCTAAGGGCAATCTAGATTTTTGATCAGAATCAAATTCACAACGGAAAAATAGTAACTTAGATATGCATGCCTCAAAGTGAGCCTGCGAACACGCCCCGCTCGCTACTTCAAGTCTTTGTCTAACTTCATGGCTACCGAATTGATGCAATACCGCAGCCCGGTGAGACCGGGACCATCGTCGAACACATGTCCAAGATGCGCCTCGCACTTGCTGCAACGGACTTCGGTACGAACCATGCCGTGCGAATGATCGGCATCTTCTTCCACCACTTCCGGCTTAGCCGGCGCTGTGAAACTTGGCCAGCCACAACCGGAGTGAAACTTCGCTTCTGAACGGAATAGCGGCTGACCGCAACAAACGCACTTGTAGGTGCCCGCCGTTTCCGTCGATTCATATTCCCCAGTGAACGGCGGCTCGGTACCTTTTTGGCGGGTCACATAATATTGGTTGGGAGTGAGTTCCTTCTTCCATTCCGCATCTGGTCTCTGAAGCTTCTCGGTCATAAACGCCTCCGTTATGGCTCATAGCGCTCTCGACAGTATCAGATTCGGCGCAGCGTCTTGACGTTTCACGCGCGGCCCCGAATCATAGAAGATACATCGTTACATGAGTTTGCAGGCATGTCGGAAACCTTGGAACAACAATTCGCCCAGAAGCGACGCAGCCGTCGCGCCAAGATTGCGCGGCCTCTCCGAGTGCGCCCATCCGACCCTAAAGACCAGCACTTTGAGGATCTTCCAATCAGCATCAACGCCTCGAAAGAGGGAATCTACTTCACCTCGAGGCGCGAAAAGTATTACAAGGGTATGCGGGTGTTCGTGACCTTTCCTTTCAGTTCCGCGCATGACCCAATGAATTGCGAATATGTGGGCGAGATCGTACGCGTGGAAAAGCTGCCCAACAGCAAGTATGGGGTGGCTGTGCACCTCTTAATGACTGTGAACTATACAGGGTAGAGGCCTCCCCTGAACTTTCTGACTTCCGCATTTCAGGTTTCATGCATCTGTTTTTTGCATGCTCGACCTTGCGTGAAATTGTGTATTTTGGAGCAGTCATGATTCATCGGGCGCATCGACACCACCATCATCATCACGGTTTCCTGCCGCGCCCGTCTTGGTCTGCTTAGAGCTTCTTACAGAGCACTTATCAGCCCGCCGGCGCTTAACGCTCCGGCGGGTTTTTTGTTTTTAGGGAGACTTTGAGATGCAACTCGCGTTCGAAAAAATGGGCGGCCTCATTCCGGCCGTGATTCAGGACTACCGCAATGGCGACGTGCTGATGTTGGGATTCGTCAACCAGGAAGCTCTGGAAGCGACCCAGCGCACGGGTGAAGTTCACTTCTTCAGTCGCTCCCGCAATCGTCTCTGGAAGAAAGGCGAGACCAGTGGTCATGTGCTCAAAGTCAAAGACCTGCGCATCGATTGCGATGCCGACGCTCTGCTGATCCATGTCGAGCCACTGGGACCAGGCGTTTGCCACGAAGGTTACCGCAGTTGTTTTTTCCGCGAATTAGAAAAAGATGGCGCAACGCGAGTGATCGACGAGCGGGCATTCTCCACGGATGATGTCTATGGAAAAAAGGGGGCAGAATGAGTCTGCTCAAGCTGGGGATTCCAAAGGGAAGTCTGCAAGATGCGACCATCGATCTGCTGGGCCGGGCTGGTTGGAAAGTGACGATCAGTTCGCGCAGCTATGTGCCTAGTATCGATGATGGCGAGATAAATTGTTTGCTGGTGCGCGCGCAGGAAATGGCGCGGTATGTGGCTTCAGGCGCGTTGGACGCAGGAATCACGGGTCACGATTGGGTGGTGGAAACGCAAGCAGACGTAATCGAATTGGCGGAACTGGTCTATGCGAAGCAGCGTTTGGCCCGCGTGAAGTGGGTGCTCGCAGTGCCGGAGGACTCCAGCATTCGCGAGCCGCGCGATCTGGAAGGCAAGACCATCGCCACTGAGGTTGTGGGCATCACGGAAAAATATCTGGACAGACACGGAGTAAAGGCCCACGTTGAATTTTCCTGGGGTGCTACGGAAGTGAAAGTGCCGCAATTGGCAGACGCGATCGTGGAGGTGACGGAAACGGGATCTTCGCTGCGAGCCAATCGCTTGCGGATTTTGGATACGGTACTTGAATCTTCGACGGTGTTTATCATCAATGGCAAGTCCGCGGAAGATCCTGCGAAACGCGAAAAGGCAGAGAATCTGGTCCTGATGCTGCAAGGAGCGATTGCCGCGGCGACTCGTGTGGGGCTAATGCTCAATGTGAAGCGCGAGGATCTGGCCACGGTGTTGTCGGTGCTTCCGGCGCTCAAGAATCCGACGATCTCCGGATTGAGCGATTCGAACTGGGTGGCGGTCAACACGATCATCGAAGAGGCGGTGGTGCGACAGATTCTGCCAAAATTGAAAGCAGCGAAGGCTGAGGGCATTGTGGAATATCCTCTAAACAAGATTGTATTCTGATGAGAATCCTGAAACTCACGCCAAAAACAGAAGCCATGCTGGCACGTCTGCGAGAAGGGCAAGATCGCGACGCACAGGAAATTGCTAGTGCGATCGTGTCGGATGTGCGGAAGCGTGGTGACCGTGCGCTTTCCCAGTGGACGAAAAAATTGGATGGGACGGGCCTACAAAAGCAGGGCATGTGGATTTCCAAGCGCGAGTTCGCCGGCGCAAAGAAACGCGTCAGCCCGCAATTCTCGAGTGCCGTGGCTCACGCTGCCGCAAATGTTCGGCGTGTGGCCGAGAAACAGATGCCGCAGGAATGGACATTGCAAGTAGAGACCGGCGTGAAAGTCGCCCAGATGGTGCGTCCCATTGAGTTTATCGGTTGTTACATTCCCGGCGGGCGATCCGCGCTGGTGTCGACTTTGATCATGACCGTTGTGCCAGCGCAGGTGGCTGGAGTGAAGCAGATCATTGCCGTATGCTCGCATCCCAATGACGAACTAATGGCCACTGCGGAATTCCTGGGAATAAAACGAGTGGCGCGAATCGGTGGACCGCAGGCCATTGCTGCTTTGGCTTATGGGACGCGACTGATACCGCGGGTTGATAAGATTTTTGGACCGGGGAATCGCTACGTGACGGCTGCAAAGCAGTTGGTCAGTTCAGACTGCGCAATTGATTTGCCTGCGGGACCCACTGAAGCGATAGTGCTGGCCAATGGAGGAGACCCGAAGTTCATCGCTGCTGATTTGCTGGCGCAGGCGGAACATGCTCCTGATGCGGGGAGCTACCTGGTGACGACATCTGCTGAATTCGCGCTACGCGTGCGAGGGGAAGTTCTTGCCCAGCTAAAAACGCTGCGCGGCAACAATCTGGCGCAAGTTTCCATGGCAAAGACGAGCGCTATTCTTCTGGCTTCCACGTGGGATGCCGCGGTGGCTTTCGTGAACCGTTTTGCGCCGGAACATTTGAGCCTGCCGGAAGCGGATGAGGTGACGCTTCAGCGTATAACGGCGAGTGGAACGGTTTTTGTTGGGCCGTTCAGCGCGCAGCCGTTTGGCGATTACGCCAGCGGCAGCAATCACGTTTTGCCGACGGGTGGATGGGCTCGACGACGTGGGGGACTCTCCGCAGCGGACTTTGTAAAGTGCATCAGCGCACAGACCATCGAACCGGCAGGATTCGCACGATTGGCGGACGATGTTCAAACACTGGCACGCGCGGAAGGCCTATATGCTCACGCAAATGCGATTGAGGTGCGCCGGTGAAGGTGACGCTTCCGGTTCGTGAAGCTATTTTGGAGCGCCGTACTTATGAAGCGCCCGCGGAAGGCCGTTTTGGCAAAGTGCGCCTTGATTTCAATGAGAACACCACTGGCTGTAGCCCGGCAGTGCGCAAAGCGCTCGCGCGGCTTTCCAGTAAAGAACTAGCCATGTATCCGGAGTACGAAGTAAGAACGCGTGCGTTGGCACGATACTTTCGTGTGCGGCCGGATGAGCTGGCATTGACCAACGGCGGAGACGATGCGTTGCGCGTGTTCTTCGACACGTTTGTCGAGCCTGATAGCCATATTCTGATTTGCGAGCCCACGTTTCCTATGTATCGATACTACGCGGAGATCGCCGGCGCACATGTAGACGTCGTTGGTTATACGGAGCAAATGAAATTCCCTCGCGATGAGGTTTTATCGGGACTTCGAAAAAAGCCACGCGTTTTCTTCCTCGCGAACCCCAATAATCCAACGGGAACTCTCGTCCCCAAAAAAGATATCGCCAAGGTTTTGCTAAACGCTCCGAATACCGTGGTGGTGATGGACGAGGCGTACGCTGATTTTTCGGGGCTTACCTTTATTCCGTGGATTCGCAAATATCCACAACTATTTATCGCGCGTACGTTTTCAAAGGCTGCGGGCCTGGCTTCGCTTCGCCTTGGTGCGGTGATAGCGCAGAGTGACTCTCTGGCACTCGTTCGCCGGGCGATGCCGCCCTTTCCCGTGAACTTGGCGGCCCTAGTGGCGGCCGGCGCTGCGATCGAAGAAGGCAAGACGATTGCTCGCTACGTGCGAGACGTGAAACGCCTACGCTCGTGGCTGACCGCACAACTGAAGCGGCGCGGGGTGCGGGTTTTTCCAAGTGCTGGTAACTTTCTGCTTGCGGATTTTGGCGAGAGTGGGCCTGCATTCTTTCGCACGTTAGAAAAACACAATATTCTGGTGCGCGAACGCAGCAAGGACATCGGTTCAGGTTTCGCCCGCATTTCTATCGGCACCGAAGCCGAACTCAAAAAGATTCTGCGACTCTTTGATGGTGGTGGATAGGAAGCCATGCCCAGATCCGCCACAATTCGCCGCCACACGAAAGAAACCAAAATTGAGCTGCGACTGAAGCTCGATGGACGCGGAACTTCTGATGTTTCTACCGGCATTCGTTTTCTCGATCACATGCTAGATCTGGTCGCGCGGCACGGCGGTTTCAACCTGTTTCTGCGCGCGAAGGGTGACCTGGATGTCGATCAGCATCACACCGTAGAAGATGTCGGCATCGCGCTAGGAGAAGCAGTCACTGCCGCGATGGGAAACAAACGCGGCATCCTAAGAGCCGGGTATTTTCTGATGCCGATGGACGAAACGCTGGCCGCAGCGGCCATCGACCTGGGCGGTCGACCGTTCTGCGTGGTGAAAGCTCGGTTTAATTCGAAACGGGTCGGCGACTTGCAAACCGAACTGGTCGAAGATTTTTTCCAAGGCTTCGCACAATCTGCTCGTGCCAATGTGCATTTGCGTGTTCTGTATGGGCGATCCTCGCATCATCAAGTTGAGGCGATCTTCAAGGCGTTCGCGCGTGCGCTGCGATTTGCAGTGTCCAGAGACAAGCGGCTTCGCAACGTGCTTCCCAGCACCAAGGAATTGCTGTGATCGTTACGCTGATCGACTACGGAGCGGGGAACGTTACTTCTGTGGCGCGGGCGCTACGCCGACTGGGCGTTGAAGTCGCGGTTACAAACTCACCTGCAGAAATTGCCGAGGCTTGCTGTTTGATTCTTCCTGGCGTTGGTCATTGTGCAGCTCTCGTTACAGCGCTGGACAAACACAATTTGCGGCAACCGATTCTTGACGCCATCTCTCACGAAGTTCCATTTCTGGGAATTTGCCTCGGCTTACAGGTGTTTTACACAGCGAGCGACGAAGCACCCGAGTTGCCCGGGCTGTGCCTTTTGCCCGGTCGTGTGTCGCTGTTGCCAAACACGGTGAAACTCCCACACATGGGATGGAACCAGTTGTGCGCCACGCGCAAAAGCCGCTTACTGCAAGGAATTTCGCCTGACGCACATTTCTATTTTGCGCATTCGTATGCCGCCCCTCACAATGGCGAGGAGACCGTTGCAACCTGCGAACACGGCAACGAATTTACGGCGGTTCTGGAACACAACAATTTGTTCGGCGTGCAATTTCATCCGGAGAAAAGTGGCTCACCGGGTACGCAACTCCTACGAAACTTTTTGAAGGTGGCCGCGTGAGCCTGGCACACCGCATCATTCCCTGTCTGGACACGGATGGCGTCCGCGTCGTCAAGGGTGTGCACTTTGAAGGCTTGCGGGATGCAGGCGATCCTGTGGCGCTCGCCGCCCGTTACAATGCGGAAGGCGCCGATGAACTGGTCGTGTTGGACATTGCGGCATCCCGAGACAATCGCCCCACATTTCTAGAGACCATTCGCCGCGTTGCCGAACAGCTTGCGATCCCGCTCAGCGCTGGAGGCGGCATTCGGTCGCTCGAAGATGCGCGCGGCGTGGTTCGCGCAGGCGCAGACAAAGTCACGGTAAACACCTCGGCGGTCGAACGGCCTGAATTGATCAACGAACTTTCGCGTGAATTTGGTGCACAAGCCGTGGTGCTGGCGATTGATGCGAAACGCAAAACGACGGGACGTTGGGAAGTTCGCGTACGCGGCGGCCGGGGCGAGACTGCGCTGGATGCGCAAACCTGGGCGCAACGCGGCGTCGAAATGGGCGCCGGAGAAATTCTGCTTACCTCGATGGATCGCGATGGCACTCAATCCGGCTTTGACATTGAATTGACGTCCACGATCAGCCGCGCTGTGAGCGTGCCGGTCATTGCGTCCGGCGGGGCCAAGGTCGCGCAACATTTCCTGGATGTCTTCCATGAAGGTGCGGCCGACGCTGCGCTCGCCGCCTCCATTTTTCACGACAACACGCAATCTATTCGCGAGCTGAAAACTTTTCTTCAACAGAACAGCATTGCGGTGCGACTGCCATGCTGATTCCCTGCATCGATCTACAAGGCGGCCAAGCCGTGCAACTTGTACATGGACGACGGCGCGAGCTCGCTGTATCGGACGTGCTGGGGCTACTGAAACGCTTCGGCCATTATCAGTGGCTGCATGTCATTGATCTGGATGCAGCGCTGCGGAACGGTCAAAACAATCGGCTGGTCAAGGAGCTTTGTATTCGAGCGCGACGTGAGCATGCGATGAAGGTCCGCGTTGGTGGTGGTATTCGAACGGTGCGCCGGGCAGAGGCGCTGGTCGCGTTGGGAGTCACGCACGTCATTGTTGGAAGTGCGGCATTCCGAAACGGCAAGCCCAACGATACTTTCTTGGAGAAGCTAGCTGCGAGTATCGGTAAGAAACATATTGTCATCGCACTCGATACCGCCAAGGGCCAAGTTGTAGTTCGCGGCTGGCGCGAGGCGCTGGCAGTCGCTCCCATGGAAGTCATGCCCGCGCTTGACAATTATTGTGCGAGCTTTCTTTGCACCGATGTGGATCGGGAAGGCACGATGCGGGGCGCTAACCTGAAGTGGTTTGGCGATCTTCATAGGGCAACAAGACTTCCGATCATCGCTGCCGGAGGGATTTCCACGCGCCACGAAATCCGCGCACTGGAAATGCTGGGAATTGATGCAGCAGTGGGCATGGCACTGTACAAAAATCGCGTGCGCTAGCGCGCGGACTTATTCTAATCGATGCCCCTCCGCTTTCCGTCGCGCTTATCCTGAAGTACGATATTGCTCATGCGAAGTCCCCAGCGCTTGCTCCTCTTCTTTTCCTTTTTCATATTTGGTACCGCTTGCTTCGCACAAGCGACGAATCCCGCAGCGACAAGCGCAGCGCTGCCCTTTGAATTGAAACTCATCGGCCCAAATATCTGGGCGGCTATCGATAATCCCAAAGGTGACGCGGGCGCTAACTCTGGATTTGTGGTCGGCGACGATGGCGTGCTGGTCATCGACACCTTCGAAAACGAAGGGGCTGCGAAGGCCTTAATGAACGAGATCCACCGGCTCACGCACTTGCCAGTGAAATTTGTGGTTAATACTCACTACCATCTGGATCATGTCGCCGGGAATCGCGTGTTCGCACAAGAAGGCGCGGCAGTCGTCGCACAGCACAGTGTCCGTACCTGGATCCACACTGAAAATCTGAAATTCTTCGGCGATAAGATCAAGCCGGAAGAGAAAAAGCTGGTTGAGAACCTGTGGGCTCCGGAGGTTACCTACAACGAGGCAATTTCGCTGTATCTCGGCAATCGGCGGATTGACGTCACGTTTATGGACGGTCACACCGGCGGTGATTCGGTCGTCAACATTCCCGACGCTGGCGTGGCGTTTTGCGGCGATCTTTTCTGGAACAAAACTCTGCCCAATCTCATCGACGCGAATACCACTGTCTGGGACGTCACGTTGCACGACATTCTCGCTCTTCCAGTGCAGTCGCGCACCGATAGCCTACCGAATGCCGTTATCTTCGTGCCAGGGCATGGCGATGTAGGCAAACCTGCCGACGTTCGCGATTTTCAGCAATATCTTTCTGACCTGCGCACGATGGTCGCGAACGCAACACAAAAAGGAAAGAGCGGCGACGACTTAGTGAACGCGGTTTTGCCGCAACTTGCGGCAAAATACGGCTCATGGAATTTCTATAAGTATTTTTCACGTTCGAACATTTTGGATATGGCCTCGGAAATACAGGGCTCGAAAAAAGTTCCAGTCCGCGAAAAGAAATGAGGTTTTATGCTGGTATCGTTCCGCCCGTGCAGACCAAAAGATCATCACGCACTGCTGAAGCTGATCGTCACCTACTATCGTTCAAGCAAAATTCCGTTTAACCGCAAGTCCCTGACGAAAGGCCTGGACACGCTGCTGCGTAACGTTTCGCAGGGGCAGGCCTGGCTCATGGACAACCACAAAAAGCCGGTGGGCTATGCCCTGCTCACCTACAATTTTGATTTGGAATATGGTGGCGTCGAAGGACTGCTGATCGATCTGTATGTTGAAACGCGTTTCCGCAGCAGAGGCATTGGCTCGCTAGCGCTGTACGAGGTGGAAGACTTTTGCCGCGAGCGTGGCATCCGCACCATCGAGTTGCAGGTTACACACCACAACAAGGGCGCCGAAGACTTTTATCGCAAAGCAGGATTCCACATTCTGGAACGCAAAGTCTTGTTGCTAGAAGTCCGCTCGGAAAAGGAAGTGAAAGCGCGGCGCGCTAGCGTAAATACGCGTCAGTAATGTACTGCTGTACCATGCGCTGGGTGTTGAAAAAGGATCCGTTAATGGCGATGGAATGCTGCATCACGGTGAGGTAACGGTTGCGATCCTCGTAGAACATGGGCAGGATCACGCTCTCCAATTTCGAATATAGACTTTCCGCATCTTCAACATTGTCTACCGGAGTTTCCGGGCCAGGGTCGCCGCGATGGGGCTGACCAATCGACCATCCGGTGATGCCTTCGATATGTCCTTCGACCCACCAACCGTCGAGAATGCTTAAGCTCGGCACACCGTTCAAGGCCGCTTTCATGCCACTGGTACCGGAAGCCTCCAGAGGATATTGCGGTGTATTCAGCCACAAATCGCCGCCGGCGGTGAGTTTGCCGCCAAGGTCAAGATTGTAATCGTCGAGGAAAACGACGGTGACCGCTTTCTTCAAAGCTTTTTTGGCCTTGTAGATACGCTTGATGATTTCTTTGCCGCCGGCATCTCGCGGATGCGCTTTGCCGGCATAGACAATCTGGAAATGTCCGACGTTCTTGGCGATCTGCCGCAAGCGGTCCAGGTCCTGAAGAATAAGGTCGGCGCGCTTGTATCCAGTGGCACGCCGCGCAAAACCGATGGTGAATGCTTCGGGATCGAGCTTCAGGCCGGTCTTTTTGCGCACCACTTCCAGCAGTTCATGCTTCGCAAGCAGATGTGCCGTCCACACTTCTTCCGGGGGCAAACCCAACGCGCCGCGCAGACTGTA
>Ga0209275_10000469_pt1 | contig 15793 bp, 6 predicted proteins | sample HubBroMetageREF2_FD_188344 | JGI IMG/M metagenome (GOLD analysis project Ga0209275, IMG submission 188344) | Reference soil microbial communities from the Hubbard Brook experimental Forest, New Hampshire, USA - Hubbard Brook CCASE Soil... | ecosystem: Environmental > Terrestrial > Soil >... | reverse complement strand
GATCACGCAGCCTGCGCCATACCCTCCAGGCAAACTCTCCGTGTTTGTGTTTGAAGATGATTTCCCGTTGAACGGCGAACAGGACGGCGGCGGTGGCATTGACGTGTTGTCGCCAAACGAACCGGGACTGGGCGGCTTCCAGCTGCATCTGTGGGACGCCATGGGCGGCAACGGCGATTTCACTGGACAGATGACGTACGACATGTTCAACCAGCCGCTGACCAACAGCTTGGCGGGAACGAAAGATCCGAATAATGGCAACGACGCCTGCCCGATAACGACAAATAATCCCTTGAATGGCGGGAACGGCACGACCGACCCGACGGCAACCGGCATTACCGGCATGGTTGTGACTTGCCCGAAGTACGAATCAGACGGCAAGACGCTCTCGCCTCTCGCCGGACAGGCGGTCATAGCCAACCTGATGCCTGGACGGTGGGGCGTGATTGCTACCCCGGGTGCGGATCGCATCGCCCGAGGTGAGGAGTGGCTACAGACAAACACCCTGGACGGTCAGAAGGCGCATGACGTATTCACCAGAATCGGCGAGCCCAGCTACTTCCAGGAATTTGGCCCGGCGTCGTATCACGTGACTGTCGGCTTTGCGAATCCGGCTATCATCAATGCTCGCAAACCGTTCATTTGCAACGGGACGGATCCGAACAGTCCGAACCCCGGCCAAAAATACACCTGTAACAATACGATTACCGGCAAAGTAACGGGCGAGCGGTTGAGCCGTACGCCGGATGAGCGGCTGTACAGCAGCGGATCGCACGATACTTATTATTGGTCGCAGTGCTATGTGAGCTTTGGAGACCCCGACGGCGAAGACTTCGCGTTCACCAAGTGCAATGGCGACGGCACGTTCACGCTGTCAGGCCTGCCTCCAGGTGATTGGAGAGTTACGGTGTTCGATCAGTGGAACGATTTGCTGGTGGACGGCCTCTCCACACCAGTCGGGATAGCTGGCGGCGGGCAAACGGTTAACATGGGCGACGTCGCGTCGACCCAGTGGCAAGCCAATCTGTATACGCGGACGTTCATTGACGACAACAAGGATGGTATCTCGCAAGCCGATGAGTCGGGAATTCCGTTTGCGAACGTAGCGGTGCGGTTGCGCGACGGCAGCTTGGAGAACTTGCTGGTCACGGACTTCACTGGGACTGCCAACTTCAACGAGACGTTCCCGTTGTTTAGCTGGTACACGGTGGAAACCGACGTGACCCGTTACAAGAACACCGGCACGCACGTTGTTTACGACGTCGGCGGACCCGCCGACCAATCTGCGGCTTGCGGTACTCCAGGCTACCCGCCGTGCGGTGGTTCTACGATCGGCAAGAACTTGGCGAATACTGCGGAACTAATTTCCGTGCCTACAAATCTACGCATACCAGGCGCGGTCTATTGCGGTTCAACCGCTACCGCGGATTGCACCGGCAAATCGATTCAAAACGGACCGGCCAGCAGCGATCCACCTAGCAACTGCACGACCACCGGCACTAATCCCCCGATCACTAGCTGTTCCACGCAACTTAGCTCGGGCCGCATTGATCCTCCATGGCAGGGAGTTGAGGGCTGGCAGGGATTCCCTGGTCAGAACAATTTCCTGGAATTTGGTAAGGAGCCGTACGTTCCAGGAGAAAACGGGGGCATCAAGGGACACGTCATTTATGCTTCGACACGTCCGTTCGACGATCCGATGATGCTGGTGCAGACGCAGTGGGAACCGTTGGTTCCGCACGTCACCATCAATCTGTATCAACAGGGCCTCGCGTCGGACAATGTAACGCAGACTCTGACTTTGGTGGACACAACCCAGACCAGCAGTTGGGACGACTACGCCCAGGGCTTCCGAGCCGATGGTGTGACTCCCAATATGAGCTGCCCGGGCCAAGGCGCGAACACTGGAGCGATTCCAGACCTGTTCTACTTCTCTTTGTACAATCAGCCGAATTACTTGAACTTCTACAATTCTCAGCATGGCGGGCCGATGTTGACCCCGCTGCCGGACAATTCCCAATACAAGTGCTATGACGGCATGCACAACTGGAATCAAATCCAGCCCGCACCCTACGACGGCATGTATCAATTCCCCAGCGTGACCTCTGTGGATGCTAACGGTAAGCCCAATGGCACGAACTGCACAATTTGCCAGGCGAACAATCTTACAGCTACTAGCTTGCCGAAATCCGACTTGTACTATGGACTGCCACAATTGCCGGCAGGCAATTACGTGGTGGAAGTTGTGCTGCCCGCAGGGTATGAGCTAGTCAAGGAAGAAGATAAGAACATCCTGATCGGCGACAACTTCATCGCGCCGGTGACCCAGGAATTCGGAGGATTGGGCAACATCTTTATCATTCCTGACCAGGCATCGGTGGCTTCTTCTCAGCAATACCCTGGCCCTGGTTACAACGCCAACAACGCTCAGAATCCCACGGTGAGTTTGGGAACCACGCCGCAGGAAGGCATCGTGCCTGGATTTATTCCCGAGCCGGTATGGCCATGCGTGGGCGAATCGCGCATCGTGCCGGACTACATCAGCTTGTATCCGCAATCCAAGCAGGTAGCGCCTTTCGCAGGAGCTACCCGCAACCTTTGCGACCGCAAGCTAGTGACCTTGGGCGACCAGATGGGCGCGATTGCCAAGTTCTACATTTACACATCGACGCATATCGCTTCCAAGTTCACCGGCGGTATCACGGATGATTACACCTCTGAATTCGATCCGTTCTCTCCCCAATTTGGCGAGAAATTCTCGCCGCCCAACCTGCCGGTATCCGTTAAGGACTGGGCCGGAAACGAAATTTCACGTGTGTACGCCGACCATTGGGGAAGCTACGACGGGATGACTTACTCGACTTGGGAAGTGAACCCGCCGAACCCGACCGGGTACTCACCGACGATGATGGTGTTCTGTATGAACGACCCCGGACCGATCCCTGGCCCCGGCGGAACGATGATTACTGACCCACTGTATACCCCAGGCTACAGCCAGTTCTGTTACGAACTGCCATTCATGCCCGGGACCACGCAATATCTCGATACGCCTGTGGTGCCGACGTCGGCCTTTGCCGGCGCAGGGTACAACAACGTGGATTGCGCTTATCCGGCCCTAACGCCAGCTATCAGCGAAGTCGATGGCGACGCGATCGGACCTTGGGTGAGCGTTCCAGGGAACACCCTCACGATCAAGGCTCTGGGCGACCAGACCGTGCCCAACTACGCTTACTCTGGGCCTTCGGCTACGACCCCTCCGTTCAACCAGAGGACCATTACTCGCCACTACGGCTTTGGCGCCACTCAGGGAACCGGAAGTGTAACCATCGGTGGAGTCAATGCGCCTGTAACAGGCTGGAATGACACCACGATCACGGTTACCGTTCCTCCCGACGTGCCGAGCTGTATGGTGCAACAGCAAGCGCAATACGGCGGGTCGCCGGCATTGTGCGGGCAGCTGGTCATTACCTCCGGCAACGGCATGCAGTCGGTGGATGCCGTCAATGTCACCGTTGGAGGTTCGAAACCCAAGCACGTCTTGGCCGCGGGGACAATCCAAGCCGCGATTGATGCCGCCAACCCTGGTGACTTGATCATGGTGGACCCCGGTGTCCATAACGAATTGATCGTGATGTGGAAGCCCGTCCGGTTGCAAGGAGTGGGCTCAGCCAGCAGCATCATCAACGCGAATACTCACCCAGCGGGCAAGCTGGACGCGTGGCGCCAACGGGTTAATTGCCTATTCGGTTTGAGTCTTAATGGTACGCCGACGAGCGCCAGCAATCCGTTTGATCCGAGCGGAGCGACGAGTTGCCCGGGCACTGGCTGGAATAATTTCGCGGTAACTCCTGCCAATCCCCAAGTCGATCCGTTACCGTTTGAAGCCATCATCGGATGGGATGCCTCGCAGAACGGGAACCTGGCTCAGCTTTTGCAAGAGCCTTCTCTGATGGGTGCACTCGAAGGAGCCGGAATTACGGTACTCGGAAAGGGCGTAAATTTCCCCACCGCCATTACCGCGAGTCTTGAAGGAGGCTTCCCAACCGGTACCACTCTGCTAACCGGCCCGGTGTCCGCCAGCGGCGTATTTATGACCGGTGACAATAATGCACTCTGTCACACGGGCAGGAACAATACGACCAACCCGTTCCCGAGCAACTTCATGTGCAATCCGTCGAGCATTGACGGGTTGGCTATCACCGACAGCTCGCAGGGCGGCGGCGGCATCTTTGTCCATGGATGGGGCCATAACCTGCAAATCGCCAACAACCATATCTATAGCAACGCCGGCACTCTCTCTGGCGGCATTGACCTGGGTCAGGGCGAATTTGCTCCAAGCTACATCCAGAGCACCACGGCCACCACGACCAACGCGCCTCCAGGCTCGTGCGTAAATTCGGGAGTTGCGAACAACGCTCAGTTGCCGTACTGCAACAACCTGAGCGTCAACATTCACAACAACAACATCTCGTTGAACTCTTCCACGGGTGACGAATTGTTCTCCGGCACACCGGCAGGAGCGGGCGGCGTCAGCATCTGCACCGGCGCCGACTATTACAAGTTCAACTACAACTGGATCTGCGGCAATCTAAGCAGCGGCGACGGTGGTGGTGTCGGTCAACTGGGCTTCAGCTATGACGGCGACATCGAGCACAACTCGATCCTGTTTAACCAGAGCCTTAACCCGACAATTCCAGCGAACGGCGGTGGACTGGTGGTTATGGGCACTCCCGATGCGGATCCAACCTGTGGCGCGACCACGGACCAGGATTGCGTGTCGGCCCCTGGCGCACTTACCCCGAGCGATGGCGTAGGTCCGGGATTGGTGATCAATGCCAACCTGATCATGGGCAACGCGGCAGAAGCCGGAAGCGGCGGCGGTCTGCGTCTCCAGAACGTGAATGGTTCAGACGTACTCGCATTCCCAACAACGCCTCAGCAATGGTATTCCCCGACGATCACGAACAACATCATCGCGGACAACGTTGCGGGCTGGGATGGAGCGGGTATCTCGATGGTGGACGCGTTGAACGTAAACATTATCAACAACACGGTTGTTTCCAACTCGACGACGGCATCGGCCGGGATTCTCTTCACTACGATTGGGTATCCCTTGGCCAGTTCCGAGGGCACCAATTGCGTGATCGGGACGGAGACCTCATGCCCACAAGTCGCGGGACTTGTTAGCATCCAGAACAGCTCGGTACTGGTGGCAAACCTACCTGCAACCGTTACATGCCCTTCCAACCATTACCAGGGCACAACACAAGTCAATGGAACGTGCAGGACGTATTCCTATCCGTTGCTGGAAAACAATATCTTCTGGCAAAACAGCGCGTACTACATCGGCGTGGGTGCGCTTAGCGCGCAATACCAGCAGAACGTGGTCTCGCTGTACAACGCGTTCACCAGCACACTGGCTCCGACTCAACCACAAGCTGCCGCCTCCACCAAAAATGGCAACGGAGCAACGATCACGGGCGGCACGGGCGCCTGCGTTGCGGCCAACTACTGGGACATCGGCGTGCGCGGCGACACTGGGCCGGCCAATCATGGATCAGGTATTACGCTCAATCCAATGTACTCGGTGATAACCAGCACTACTGGCTATGCCGCCAGTAACACTACAAATAACCCGAACTTTGCTAGCCAGTATTGCGACGGCTCGCGCACGCCTCCGGAATTTGGGCAATCGGGCTGGGCGGTGCCTCCGGGTATTGCGGATGCGACCGTACCCAATCCGATCTTCAACCTGACGGCGGTTGCGACGGTCGACGAGGGCAACAACTGGATCAACATGCGGTGGGGTCCGTTGTCCTTACTGAACCCGGTAACCAATACCGTGCTTGGTAACTATTCGCTGACAACGGGATCGTCAATCATTGACTTCATTCCGACTACGGAGCTGAATTTTAATCTCGTGCCGAACACCGACTTCTTCGGCAATGCGAGACCGGAACCTGGAAGGGATACGCACTTTGATCCAGGTGCCGTCGAATTTGGCTCGGTCATGCCAACGGCAACACTTAACGTAACGGGTGGGCCGCTGGTATTCACCAACGCCGCGGTAGGTTACCCCAGTGCAGCGCGCACTTTGACGTTGCATAACACGGGTACGGCAGCGGGAATGGACATCACGCTGGTCTTCTCGTCGACTGTCTTCTCGCAGCCGGCGGGAGCGGCGGGCGGAAGTTGCGCGACAACCTTAGCTGCGGGCGCAACCTGCACCATTAACGTGGTGTTCACGCCAACGGCACTAGGTGCGGCGTCAGGAACATTGACCATCTATGCCAACGTAGCAGTCACTGGTTCGCCAGTGGCACTCAGCGGTACGGGCGTTCCTCCGGTAATCAGCGCAACTCTCACCCCCGTGTTGTGGACTGTAAGCCACGCTCGGAATTGCCCGGGAACAGGCCTTGGGATCTTCGCCTGCATGATGGACCCAGCCCAAGGGTTCACCCTGACCAATACCGGCAATGTGCCACTAACCAATATCCTGCAAGGAGTGCTCGGTGGTACCGCAGCGAACGATGCTAACTATGCGCTCGTACACATCCTTTCAACCTGCGGTCCGGCGGGCGGTGGCCAGTTGGTGACCACGACCACCTTGGCTGTTGGCAAAACCTGCAATATTGAGGTTCAGTTCAAGCCGCTGACATCCCAGGGTACTGGCCTTAAACCGGCGACCATCTCGGTAACCGACGCAGCCGGTACTCAAACGTCAACCCTGAATGGTACGGCACAATAACAATCAGGTAGGCACAACATGATTTAAGATCGATACTGCTCGCGGGAGTCACTCGCGAGCAGTATCGTTTTCTGAAGCAGTTGGAGAACGGTTAATCTCTTCGAGGAACGATACGGCCAACGGAAGTTTGCAGAGGCCGTCAAAGTAATAGGAGGAAAACAACTATGAAAATCCCGGCGATTCTTTGTTTAAGTGCTCTGGCCCTGACGCCACTGGCGCTGGCCAAACTCACCATGACCCCGCAGTCTCTGGGGCAGGTGGAAGCTACGCTGAAGTTTTGCAGCGGTGTGAATCCAAAGGCGGAAGCAAAGTATAAGGAATTTGGAAAGATGCTGGTGAAAGAAGCCACCGAGGAAGAATTGAAGAAAGTCCGCGCTTCCAGTGAATACAAAGAATCTTACGACTCCACTACTGAAGCCCTGGCCAAGGCTCCAAAGGACAAGGCCGTTGAATCGTGCACATCGTTTATAGGCAAGGAATAGGTCATCCCGATTGGAATGAGATGAGGAATGAGCAATGATGCATAACCATAACGGAATTTGCAGGGCGGGGATATTGCTGCTGGCCGGAATTCTGGTTAGCACGCCTTTGGCGTCACGCGTTGCAGCGCAATCCACGCAAGGCGCTCCAACGCAAGCTTCATCGACGCCCGCTACTTCAGTCGCAAAGCCCGCGACTGCGGGGGAACCCTATCACAATCAGCCCGATCGCATCGCGAAACGAGCCGCGGCGTATTACGAAGCGGTATGGGGAATCGAAGCTCCGAGCGTAAAAGCGGTGGAGTCGGGAGTAATCCTTCGGTTTAGCTACCATGTTTTAGACCCGGAAAAGGCCAAGCCGCTGAATGACAAGAAAATCGAGCCGGTGTTGATCTGCTCACAGAAGGGTTTGAAACTGGAAATCCCGTCGATGGAAAAAGTTGGGAAATTGCGCCAGACCAGCGCTCCGGAAGCGGGGAAGTCTTACTGGATGGCGTTTTCGAACAGTGGCCGGCTGTTGAAGCCAGGAGACCGCGTGGATATCGTGATCGGAAATTTTCACGCACAGGGATTGCTGATCGAATAGCGTTGCACGCTGCGGTTGCGGAAGGAATTCAGGTTGGAGAGTCGAAAATATTTGTATTGCCCAGAGAGAGGCCTATGAACAAGAACCAATTTTGGATACCGGCAGGTATCGCGTCTTTATTCGTCTTAATGTGTGCGGCACCAGGTCTGACCCAGGCGCCAAGCACCGCTCCGACGCCGGCTCAGACGCCCCAAGCAGCGTCGGTTGCGGCTCATCCCAAGAGAGAAGCTACTCCGCCAAACGATTTTGCCGGATTGGAATTCACGGATGAACAGAAGGCAGAGATTGAGAGCATTCGTAAGGACATAATGTCGCGCAAGGAAACGGTCGCAAAAGACCAGAAGTTAACCGGAGACCAGAAGGATGCCATGCTGCTTGGGTACACCCGTATGGAGTACGGGATGATTTATAGGGTGCTGAGCCCCGAACAGAAACGAGAGGTCAGCCAGAGAATCCGTGCTCGTAAAGCGGCAGATCAAGCGACGCAAAAGATGCAGCCGCCCGCAAAATAAATCTATTTACACTGTAGTAATCTTCAGGGAATTATATGGTCTACCTTGCGCGAGCAGCCCATTGTTCGCTTGAACTCTCAGCTGGGCGAAAGGGATTGATTGGAGTCTAACTGAAAACAAAGAGAGTTAGCGCTCCTTCCCGCAAAATAGGGTTGGTTGGAGTTTGACGGAGCGCAAAGTCGGCAAGGCGCCCTGGGTTTATGCTGACCTCAGACTGAGTCTCGAATCTTCAAACGAGGTTGCAAAGATGTTAAGAAAGCCACTAGCCATTTGCATTCCGGTAATGCTTGCCATCGCGCTGGCCGCGATGGCGAATACGCCTCCATCCGCACCCACGCCTTCCGCGGCCGAAATCGTGGAAAACAACGTGGCGGCCCGTGGCGGACTGCAGGCCTGGCGTTCAGTGCAGACGATGTCGATGACGGGGAAGATGGGTGTCGGCGGGAACCAGAGGTCGACTCTGCCCGTTGAGAGCCCGATTCCGGGTCACAAGATTACTCCGCAGATGCTTCCGGCGCGGCCATCCGAAGAGGTGCAGTTGCCGTTTTTGATGGAATTGGCGCGCATCCGGAAGACCCGCATTGAACTTCAGTTCAGGGGACAGACCGCTCTTCAGGTTTACGATGGTTCCAACGGCTGGAAGGTGCGGCCTTTCCTCAATCGCCTTGACGTTGAACCTTTCACGGCGGATGAACTGAAAAAAGCATCGAATCAGGCAGACCTGGATGGCCCGCTGGTTGATTACGCGGCCAAGGGTACGCGGGTTGAACTCGAGGGCACGGAGAAGGTCGAAGAGCGCGACGCGTATAAGCTGAAGCTCACCCCGAAAGCCGGGGAGCCATTTCATGTCTGGGTTGACGCGAAAACATTCCTGGAAATCAAAATCGAAGGGCAGCCTCGTCAGTTGGATGGAGTGTTGCACCCGGTGGAAGTTTATTACCGCGACTATCGAGCAGTGAGTGGCCTGCAGGTACCGTTCGTTCTTGAGACAAAGGTTCTGCCGGTGACCCCAAGGATGGCGACTTCGTATCCAACAGAGAAAATCGTAATCGAGAAGGTGGTGGTGAATCCGAAGCTCGAAGCCTCGCTTTTTGCCAAGCCGCAAGCTGTGCCAGTGCCGACGGCGCCGGCGCCGAAGGTCGTGAAGTAGCTAGTGGAGTAGGAGTAGCCGGCCAGATATTTCGTTGGGCTTGTAGCGGTAAGTCGCAACGCCCATCTATCGTAATAAAGCTTGTTTGCTGCGAGAGCAGAACGTCCGCCCACGTGTCTGTTCTCGCAGTTCCTCTTTAGAGCCTCTGGCCCGCAGTTCTTTCGAGTGACCGCCTCACGGTTGATTGCCCTTCATCTTCATTTGACCTCGCCGATACGTCCTCGCATGTTGTTGTTCGCTGAAAAGTAGGAATTCCTGGAAGCCGAGAATGCTGCCGCAATTACGGAGCCTTAAGTTTGTGTGGGACGAACGAATTGCTCGATAATTGAGATGTAGGATTGATTCGGCGGACGCGCGGTCACGGGCAGTTTATGGGATTGTGATGTAACCAGCGATCGCTTCTTGCGCGTGCGCTTCGCTTCGAGGCATAGAGAAATTGCCAGGCTACCGCCAAGGTAGCTGACGTCGTCTAGTTGCGACGCGCCCGGGCTATTTCCACGAAACATAAACGATGAGGAGAAGAACCGGCGTTGGTGTTGCCGGGAACTGAGGCTATGGGTAAAACTTTGCGAGCGATATCAGAGATTGCCGGCGAGTTGAAAATTCCGGAGAAATACTTCGAACAGATTGGGAAGTATGGCGGGAAAATCCGGCCTGAACTCGCACTGGATTCGGCATTTCCGCGGCGCGGGAAACTCATTTTGGTAACGGCAACAACGCCAACGGTCAGCGGAGAAGGGAAGACGGTAACGGCGATTGGATTGACGCAGGCGCTGGTGCGAATCGGGAAGATCGCGATTATCACGTCGCGGGAGCCGTCGTTGGGGCCGGTGTTTGGGATGAAGGGCGGGGCGGCTGGTGGCGGCGCGTCGACGATTGAGCCGAGCACGAAAATTAATTTGCATTTTCACGGGGATTTTCACGCCATTGCCGCGGCACACAATCTGCTGGCGGCGTTGATCGATGCGCATATGTTTCGCGGGAACACATTGGGACTTGATCCGGAGCGGATCAGTTGGCCGCGGACGCTGGATATGAATGACCGGGCGCTGCGGAAGATCGCGGTGAGCTTGGGAAGCAAGCGGGAAGGTGCGGGAAGGCACAGTGGATTCGTGATTACGGCGGCGTCGGAAATCATGGCGATTACGGCATTGGCGAAGGACCGCGGGGATTTGCGGGCGCGATTGAACAGGATTTTTATTGGAGTGACCAAGAGCGGGAAACCGGTGTTTGCGGAAGAGTTGAAGGCGACGGGCAGCTTGATGGCGTTGCTGTATGAGGCGCTGCAGCCGAATTTGGTGCAAACGAGTGAGGGTACGCCGGCGCTGGTGCATACCGGGCCCTTTGGAAATATCGCGCATGGAACGAGCAGTGTGATCTCGCAGGATCTGGGGTTGCGACTGGCGGATTATGTGGTGAATGAAGCGGGGTTCGCGGCGGACCTTGGCGGGGAAAAGTATGTGGACATCGTGACGCAGGTGGCGGATGTGTACCCATCCGCAGCGGTATTGGTGACGACAGTGCAGAGTCTGAGAAATCAGGGCGGCGGGGAACTGGAAAAGGGAATTGCCAACCTGAAGCAGCACTTGAAGATTGTGCGAACCTTTGGAATTCCTGCGGTGGTGGCGATCAACCGGTTTCCTAAGGACACAGATGAAGATTTGCGACGGCTGGCGGAGTTTTGCAAGCAGGAAGGCGTGAGTAGCGCGCAGAGTACCGCGTTCGCGAAAGGTGGAGCGGGTGCAGAAGAATTGGCCAGGCGCGTGGTGGAATTAGTCGAACGCAATGGGAATGTGAAACCAAAGCCCGTGTATGCTTTGGGAGATTCGCTGGAAGACAAAGTTGGAAAAGTGGCTCGCGAGATTTACGGAGCTGACGGAGTGCAGTTGAGCGAAAAGGCGAAGGGCAAACTGAAGGAATTTACAGAATGGGGATTTGGAGGATTGCCGATTTGCGTAGCGAAGACCCAATACTCGCTGTCGGATGATCCAAAAGCGTTGGGCGCGCCGACGGGTTGGGAACTGCATGTAACGGATGCGATGCTTTCGTCAGGAGCAGGCTTCGTGGTGGTGGTGGCCGGGAATATGATGCTGATGCCGGGATTGCCGAAGGTGCCGCGAGCGTTGGAGATTGATGTGAACGATGAGGGGAGATTGTTGGGGTGTAGGGGTGGCTCGTCCGTTTGCATAAGGGGAAATATCTGTAACGATTGGCTTCGGAAAAAGCGTCTAACTAAGGGCATTTGGGTTCGGTGGTGAAGCGCGCCCCGGAATTGTACAGGTCGATCAAAAAAACGCATGTGGAACAGTGACAGGAGCGGTAGTGGTGAGAAGAAGCTCTGGATTTAAGAGATTTGTCGGCTACGGAATCTTGTGCCTCAGTTTGTTGGCTGGATTAGGGGCATGGCCCCTGATGGGTCACGCGCAGGATGCTGGTCAAGCGGCGGGTGCGCCTAAAGCGCCGCCAGCGGTTGGGACGATTAAGACCATCAGCGGGAATGCGCTTACCTTGAGTACGGACAGCGGCAGCGAAGTGAAGGTGACAATCGCTGCGGACGCGAAACTGGTGCGCGTACCTCCGGGTTCGAAAGATTTGAAGGAGGCGGTGGCAATAACTCTGGCAGATTTGCAGCAAGGCGATCGGATCCTGGTGAAAGGAAAGCCGGGCGATGCTGGAACGATGGTGGCGTCGATGGTAATCGCGATGAAGAAGGGCGACATCGCGGAAAAGCAGAGCCACGAACGGGAAGAATGGCAAAAGCACGGAATCGGTGGGCTGGTAAAGAGTGTGGATGCGGGCGGGGGAACGGTAACGATTGGCACGATGACGGCGGCGGGGAATAAAGATGTGGCTGTGCATGTGAGCAAGAGCACGATCTTGCGGCGCTACGCTCCGGACTCCATCAAGTTTGATGATGCGAAGCCAAGTACGCTGGACGAGATTAAGGCCGGCGATCAATTGAGAGCGCGCGGGACGCGGAGTGCGGATGGCGGAGAATTTACCGCGGACGAGATTGTGACGGGAGCGTTTCGCAATATTTCAGGAATGATTGCCTCGGTGAATCCTGGTGCGGGGACAATTACTTTGACCGACTTGGTAACCAAGAAACCGGTGGAAGTGAAGGTTACCGCAGATTCGCAAGTGCGGAAATTGCCGGCGCCGATGGCACAACGGATTGCAATGAGATTGAAGGGCGGCGCGCCGGATGGAAACACTGGCAATGCGGCTGTGCACGGAGGCGGAGCGAATGGTGCGGCAGCAGCGCAGACACCATCACCAGCGCAGGGAACTGGGAATTCGGGTGGCGCCGGGATGGCTAGCGGAGGACCCAGTGGCCCTGGAGGGCCGGGCGGCGGTGCGCGGGGCGCAGGAGGCGACTTGCAGCAGATGCTGGCCAGACTACCGGCAAACAAGCTGGCAGATTTTCAGAAGGGCGATGCGGTGATGATTGTGGCGACTTCGGGTCAGCAAGAATCGCAGGCCACGGCGATTACGATGTTGGGTGGGGTTGAACCGATTTTGCAGGCTTCTCCACAAGGAGCCTCTATTTTGACGCCGTGGAGTTTGAACAACGGCGGCGGAGCAGACACAGGCACACCTTAAGCGCACGAACGCGTCCAATATAAATCAAACCAGACAGGACTGAAGGAAGAGAATGCAACATCGAGCCAGCAGGAAAATGATGCGGAACACGTGTATGGCGGGTCTGGTGATGTCATTGGTTTTGTTTTTTGCAGTGGGCAGCGTGACGGCGCAGACGAATACGGGAATTATTCGCGGACAAGTGACGGACCCTTCGGGAGCGGCGGTGGTGGGAGCCACGGTTTTGCTGACGACACCGAGCGGCGGTTCAATGGACACCACGACAAATAAGGAAGGAATTTACGAGTTTAAAGAGCTACCACCTGGAAAATATGAAGTGAGAGTGGTGGCTACGGGCTTTGGGCAATTCGACAAACCTGGGGTTGCGGTGGCTCCGGGGCAAACGGCGCGGGCGGATGCTGCGCTGACGATCCAGGTTCAACAGCAAACGGTGGAAGTGACGGGGTCGACCGCGCAGGTGGACGTAAACCCCGCGAACAATGCGAACGCGATTGTGATTCAGGGCAAGGACCTGGATGCGCTTTCGGACGATCCGGATGAACTGGAATCGCAGCTTCAAGCGTTGGCGGGACCATCGGCGGGCCCGAACGGCGGACAAATTTATATTGATGGATTTACGGCGGGGCAGTTGCCACCGAAGGCGTCGATTCGGGAAATTAGGATTAACCAGAATCCATTCTCGGCGGAATACGACAAGCTGGGTTATGGGCGCATTGAAATTTTGACCAAGCCGGGTACGGATCAGTTGCACGGACAACTTATGCTGAGCGGAAACTCGTCGGCATTTAACGCGCGGAACCCATTTGAGCGGATTCCGGAAGACACATCGCCACCAGATTATCACTCGACGCTGTTCAGCGGGAATATCGGCGGACCGATTAATAAGAAGGCGTCGTTCTTTTTGAACCTGGAACAACGGAACATTGGGAATTTGAATGTTGTGAGCGCAACGGTTCTGGATCCCAATTTCAATATCGTTCCGTACAGCGCCGCGCTTTCGAACCCGCAGACGCGAACGAATCTGAGTTCGCGAATCGATTATCAGCTGACGCCGAGCAACACATTGACGGCGCGATACCAATATTGGCGGGATTCCGAAAACGGTAACGGAACGGGGGGATTCAGTCTTTTAGAAACTGGATCGAACGAACTGACCGTAGAGCACACGGTACAAATCACGGACACCGACATGCTGAGCCCGAGCACCATCAATGAGCTTCGCTTCCAGTATGTTCACTCGAGCAACGACACGATACCGCTGAACAGCAACCCGGAAGTTTCGGTGGGTGGTGCGTTTACCGGGAATGGCAGCGGCGGATTCAACGTTTCGGATTTGCAGAATCGTTATGAAGTGCAGGAAATGGTGTTCAAGAATTTTGGGAAGCACGCAATGAAGATTGGCGGGCGTCTGCGCGGCACGAAAGACGTGAATACCGCTACGGAGTACTTTACGGGGCAATTCACGTTCGGATCGCGGACGATGCCGGGATGCGTGGTTACGCCAACGAACAACTGCTTGATAACGCCGATTGAGGCGTACCAAATTACGGAACAGGGATTGGCGAATGGGCTGACGATTCCACAGATTCAGGCGCTGGGCGGAGGCGCAAGCTTTTACACGCAAAACGTGGGAGTGCCGACGTCGACGGTGACGCTGATCGATGTGGGATTGTGGGTGCAGGACGATTGGAAGCTGCGGCAAAACGTAACGATCAGCTATGGGTTGCGTTTTGAAGGGCAGAATAATCTGGCGAACAAGGCGGACTTCGCGCCACGACTCGGAATCGCGTGGGGAATTGGCGGAAACGCAAAAAATCCGCCGAAGACGGTGTTGCGTGGCGGATTTGGCATGTTCTATGACAGATTCACGTATGACCTGGTGTTGCAGGATGTGCGCTTCAACGGAGTTGCGCAGCAACAATTCCTGGTGCAAAACCCGACGTTCTTCTTAGGCAATATTCCCACCTCGGGGCCGTTGCCGGTGAATACTGCGCCGACGCAATATGTGCAGAATCCCAGCTTGCATGCGCCGTATACGATTCAGGCTGGAGTTACATTGGAGCGGCAGTTGAGCAAGGCCGCTAATGTTGCGTTTACGTATTTGCAATCGCGCGGAGATCGCCAGCTTTATATCAATAACCTGAATCCGGCGGATCCGGTGACGGGAATTCGTCCGAATGTGGACGCCGGCAACCTGTTTCAATACCAATCGGAAGGAACGTTTAAGCAGAAGCAATTCATCGTGAATGGAAGTGTTCGACTGGGAGCCAAGCTGTCGCTGTTTGGCTATTACGTGTTGAATTATTCGAACAGTGATACGGCGGGAGCGTCGACGTTCGCTTCGAATCCCTATGATTTGCAGCAGGATTACGGGCGTTCCGCGTTCGATATTCGGAACCGGGTGTTTATGGGTGGAACCATGGGGCTGCCGCGCGGCTTTCGTTTGAGTCCATTTATGATCGTGAGTTCTGGGATTCCATTCAACATTACGACGGGACAAGATTTGTATCAGGATAATGTTTTCAATACGCGGCCGGCGTTTGCCACGTGCGCTCCGGCAACGCAGACGAAATTTGGATGCTTCGATGCGACGCCCGCGCCGGGGTACACGCCCATTCCCATCAATTATGGCGAGGGGCCGGGCCGATTTACTTTGAACGTGAGAGTCAGTAAGACATTTGGATTTGGTCCAGTGTTGGAAAATGCGTCGAGTGC
>Ga0209275_10000468_pt1 | contig 15801 bp, 7 predicted proteins | sample HubBroMetageREF2_FD_188344 | JGI IMG/M metagenome (GOLD analysis project Ga0209275, IMG submission 188344) | Reference soil microbial communities from the Hubbard Brook experimental Forest, New Hampshire, USA - Hubbard Brook CCASE Soil... | ecosystem: Environmental > Terrestrial > Soil >... | reverse complement strand
TTGATCGCCGCCACCATCATCCTGCGCAAAAGGCGCTAGCAAGGAGAGGGTGGTCCAATCGCGCCCGTTGTCGGGGAGATTCGCGATCTGGTCGGCAGTGATGACCGTGGACGCTTCAGCGGACGTGCGTTCCACGGCAGCCGCCGTTGCCGTGACTTCGACTTTCTCGGCAATTGCACCAACCGCCATCCGCACATCCAAGGTGCGCGTTTGCCCAACCTGTACGATCACGTGTTCGATGACCTGGGTCTTAAAACCCGCATCCGTCACGGTCACGGTATACCGACCAACCGCCAAGCCGGGAAAGCGGTAATAACCTTTTGAATTTGTCAGCTGCTCCTCTTTGATACCTGTGTCCACAGCCAGAGATACCACACTGGCCCCAACGATAATTGCTCCGCTAGTATCCATCACCGTTCCTTCAAGCACGGCACGATCCACTTGCGCGAACAATGAGGTTGTTGCGAGCGAAACCAACAAACCAGCGACAAAAACGACCGCACCGTGTTTTGTACGCATGCATACCTCCCATGTCACCTCTGCAAAATAGGCTTTGCTGCCCGGAGGTGGCTTTATTGGTTGCTGATGATTGGCGATTCTAGGAAGGTCGAATGAAGACGATGTTAAAGGATGGTTAATTTTTTTTCAGACTGTGCTTTCCAGCCCGCCGCCGTTCTACCCTAGGTGGTCAATTCTGTACACCAGTCACGAATCATGTCGATGAGATTGTTGATTGTGGAAGATGAACCACGGATGCAGGAATTGCTTCGCCGAGGATTGACCGAAGAGGGGCACACCGTGCTCTGTGCAGCCGACGGCAACGAGGCTTGGCTCAAACTTCGCGAACAAGAATTCGATATCGCAATTCTCGACGTCATGATGCCGAGAATGAACGGTTTCGAGCTCGCGCTGCAAATGCGCAGCCAGAAGAACTTCACGCCCATTCTCATGCTCACTGCAAAAGACTCAGTACCCGACATCGTACAGGGCCTCGATTTAGGCGCTGATGATTATGTGACAAAGCCTTTTTCCTTCGGCGAACTCCTGTTGCGTTTGCGTGCGGTGAAACGCAGGGCGTCCCAACCTTCGGCGTTTCAGGTCGCAGACCTGTGGCTTGATCCCGCGACCCACCAGGTTAGCCGCGCCGGAGAACCGATCAGCCTAACCAGAACCGAATACAGCTTGCTCGAGCGTCTTGTGACCAATGCCGGAAGAGTGGTTCCCCGCGAGATGCTCATGCTCTCTGTGTGGGGACGCAAGCCGGAAATCGAAAGCAATACACTCGATGCCTTCATGCGCTTATTGCGCAACAAGATCGACAGCAGTGACCGTGAGCGGCTGATCCATACCGTCCGGGGAGTCGGGTACATCATGCGGTCGGAGATCTGATTGTGAAGAAGTGGTCGATTGGCGTTCGCCTGACTCTCTGGTATCTCGTACTGTTCGCTGTGGCACAACTTATTTTCGGTATTGGCATGTGGTTTCTCGCGCGACGGAGCCTCTATCGGATCACAGACGATGCCTTGCAAGGACAAATCGACGATCTGACTAATTTCCTTAAAGCTCAGAAGAAAAATGCTAGTGTTGCAAAGCTACAGGAAGAAGTCGCCGAGGCGTACTTACTCGAACATTCCGGCGATTATCTGCAGATTTATGACGACAGCGACGGCGCCTGGATCTTTCGCGCCGATTTCCTGAAACAACATGCGTTGACCGCGCTCGCTGGCCGATTGACCCACGCCCACTATCGCAATGAGCAACTGGGCCGACCTCTTCGCTTTGTGACCCAGAGGATCAACGCGAACGGTCGCATGTTCACGGTGCAAACGGGACTGCCGCTCGATCAAGTCGATCAGATGCTGACTCTGTTCCGAGGCTACCTGCTCATGTTTGCCCCGTCGTTATTGCTCGCTGCAGCTGGCGTAGGGTTCTGGCTGAGTCGAAAAGCATTATCGCCTGTAGACGCAATTACCCGCAGCGCGCGAACCATCAATGCCGCCAACCTGAGCGACCGGCTCGAGAAATTGACGACCGGTGACGAAATGCAACGTTTGTCAGACACTTTGAACGAAATGCTGGGACGCATCGAGGACGCCTTCATACGTGTAACTCAGTTCACGGCGGACGCCTCTCACGAACTGCGGACGCCCATCTCGTTGATTCGCACAGAAGCAGAAATTGCTCTCAGAAGATCACGGGGAGACGTTGAGTATCGCGAAGCCTTGCGTCACATTCTCCTGGAGTCGGAGAGAACAACAGTCTTAGTCGAAGAATTGCTGACGCTCGCCCGCGCTGATTCAGGTCGCGAAACCTTGCACATTAGTTCAGTAGATTTATTTACGATCGTTCGCGAAGTCAGCGATCAATGGCAAGAACTCATGGCCACGCGAAATCTAACTTTCACTCGCAAGGCGATTGACGAAGAAACCAGCGTTCTCGGAGATCGCGGTGCTCTTCAGCGCTTATTGACCCTTCTTCTGGATAACGCGGTGAAGTACACTCCCGCCCCAGGGACGATAGAGCTCTGCCTCGAAACCCGGGGTTCTTCCGCGGTGATTTGTGTCCGTGACTCCGGCATCGGGATTGCTGTCGAAGATCAACCAAGGATTTTCGAACGCTTTTATCGTGTGGATAAAGCCAGGAGCCGTGACTTAAATGGAGCGGGCATCGGCCTCGCGATCGCTCAATGGATCGTGCAGCAACACCGGGGATCGATCACTGTCGAAAGCTCTCCGGGCAAGGGATCAACCTTCTTGGTGGAATTACCGCTTCAAGGAACACAAATGGAAATCGTCCGTCCTTCAAACGCAATTTTCAGCAGATAAATTTCTGCCGGACTAGTGCTCAATAGTTGTATCTGCTTTAGGTGGCTTCTCTGTCACTTGTTGCGGAGTCGGCAACTGCGAACGATCCCACCCGCCGCCCAGAGCCTCGACCAAGGCCACGGCGGCGGTCATCTGTTCCACCTGAAGAGTATTCAGAGTCTGCTGGTCAGACAACAACGTGGTCTGGGCAATCAGCACATCTACGTAGGGATCGATGCCAGTTTCGTATCTTCCCTTTTCCAGGTTGAGAAAGGTTTGCGCGGAATTCACCGCTTGCTGCTCCTGTTGAATCTCTTTGGACAAAATGCGAACTTCAGCGAGGGAGTCTTCCACCTGTTGGAACGCGGTGAGGACGGTTTGACGGTAACCGGCGAGATCCGCGTTGTACGTTGCGACAAATTGTTGCACCGTGGCGCGGCGCAGGCCAGCGTCGAAGATGGTTTCCGAGAGTGAGGTGCCGACGGACCAGAAGCGGCTTGGCCAGGAGAGCCATTTTGTGAAAGCGGAACTTTCAAAGCCGCCATCCGCGCTCAAAGTCAGCGTCGGATAATATGCTGCATACGCGATGCCAATCAACGAATTGGCTTCGGCCATCGAACGTTCTGCGGCGGCAATGTCCGGTCTGCGCTCAAGCAGTTCTGAAGGCACACCGACCGGGATCGGAGGCGGAGCAACGGTCATCGGTCTCGCGGGAATGGAGAAATTTGTGGCTGCTTTGCCTACCAGCATGGCGATGGCGTGCTCGAATTGAGCGCGTGCAATTCCGACGTTGGTCGCTCCTGCCTGCGCACTCTGCAACGTGGTTTCTGCTTCGACCACCGAGATCTGGTCATCGATGCCGGTTTCATAGAGCGCGCGGGTAAGGTCAAGCGCTTTCTGATCCGCCTCCACGGTATCGTTGAAAATCCTTTGCAACTCGTCCTGGCCGCGGATCTGAAAGAAAAACTCCGCCAGGCTGGCCTGCTCGGTCAGACGCTCATTCTCAAGATCGGCCGCGCTGACCTGAGCGGCGTACTGGGATTGGCGCACGGTGTTGCGCACTTTCCCCCAAAGGTCGGGTTCCCAGGACGCTTCAAGGGGCAGCGAGTAGACCGTACTCTGAAGTTGCGGTTTGGGAGCGGCGCCTCCCGTTGTATTTACAGGAGTCGTGCTAAGGTTCCCTGAAGTTCTCGATCGGCTGAAGGAAGGTGCAACCGCCAGCGTTGGAAAGTATTGCGAACGAGCCTCGCGCACCACGGCGCGAGCTTCCATGAAGTTCTCGAAGAATTGCTTTATGTTCTGGTTGTTAATGTCCAACTGCTCTTCGAGCGCGTTCAGTTCAGGATCGTTGAAGATCTCCCACCACTTGCCACGCAGCTTGGAATCGGAAGGCTGCGCCACCGTCCAACCTTCATTTTCCTTGAATTGGGTTGGTGATTCCTTGTAATCGGGAGCAGGCGGCTGCGGCGGCGCAGGCGGGTGGTATTTCGGTCCGACCACGCAGCCCGATAACATCATCAAAAACATCAAAGAGAGCGCCCTTGTACTCAGAGTGCTGCGGCTCGCGGATTTTCGCTGAAAGATCGTCATAACATTTCTGCCTAACATCTCAATCCTCTCTAGCTGACCTCCGGAGTTGGCGACGAAAGCGCACCGTGCTGCTCACCCTGGAAGCGAAGCCGCAAGCGATCAAGGAACAGGTACACCACGGGAGTGGTATAGAGCGTGAGCATCTGGCTCACGATCAATCCGCCTACGATCGTAATTCCCAGCGGTCGCCGCAACTCCGAGCCAGTACCGGTGCCGAAGGCTAGTGGCAATGCTCCGAACAGCGCGGCCATCGTCGTCATAAGGATTGGGCGGAAACGCAACATGCAGGCTTCGAAAATTGAGTCCCTCGTGCTCTTCCCTTCCTGACGTTCTGCAACCAGCGCGAAGTCGATCATCATGATGGCGTTTTTCTTTACGATGCCGATCAACAGAACGATTCCAATGATGGAAATTACGTTTAAGTCGATCTTGAAAAGCATCAGGGCAAGCATGGCACCTACGCTGGCCGAGGGCAGCGTCGAAATAATGGTCAGCGGATGCACCAGACTTTCATAGAGAATGCCTAGCACGATGTAAACGGCTAGCAGTGCGGTCAGCACGAGCATTGGTTCCGTGCTCAGCGATTGCTGGTATGCCTGCAGCGTGCCGGCAAAAAAGCCGCGAATGGTCGACGGCGTGCCCAGCCTCTGCTGCATTAGCGCGATGCGTTGCGTGGCGTCGCTCAAAGAAACACCCGGGGCAAGGTTGAACGAAACCGTTACCGATGGAAACAATCCAGTGTGGTTTACGGCGAGTGGCGTCGTGCCCGACTCAGAGCTTGCGACCGCACCGAGCGGCACGTTACCTGTCTTCGCGGTGTTCAGGTAAATGTCTTTCAGGCCTTGAGGAGTCTGCCAATACTGCGGGGCAACCTCCAGAACCACGTAGTACTGGTTCAGTTGGGTATAGATAATCGAGACCTCGGATTGACCGAAGGCACTATAGAGCGAGGAGTCGAGCGACTGGGTTGTAATCCCCAACTTGGCAGCAGTAGTGCGGTCATAACTTACTAGCTCTTCCAGTCCGCCGTTTTGCTGGTCGGAGTTGACATCCTGGAGCCCGGGAATTTTCTTCATCTCGGTTAGAAGGATGGGCCCCCATTTCGACAGATCCTGAACGTTATCGCACTGGATGGTGTACTGGTAAAGCGCATTGCTTGATCGGCCTCCGATGCGAAGATCCTGGGATGCCTGCAAAAATGCGGAGGCCACGGGCAATCGATTCAACTTGGGACGCAGTCGGTTGATGATATCTGGGGCGCCGATCTTACGCTCATTGAGCGGTTTGAGCGCCATATAGATGAATCCGGCATTGGTGGCGCCGTTGCCGCCGGTGTATGCGGTCACATTGGCAACAGCGGGATCGCTCTTGATGACTCCGACCAACTGCCGGACCGAATTGTCCATGGCGGGAAACGAAGAATCCTGAGGGCCTTGTACCCCCCCGACGATCGCACCTGTGTCCTGCTGCGGGAAAAAACCCTTCGGTATTTTGACGATGAGGACAACGTTCAATACGACGGTGAGAAATAGTACCGTCAGAGTCAGCCCTGAATTGTCGAGCACCCAGAGCAAGGTGTGGCGATAGGTTTCGAGCATCCATGCAAAAAACTTCTCGCTCGCCTGATAGATTTTGCCGTGCTTTTGTTCCTTTTCTTCCTTCAGCAGGTGCGCACACATCGTAGGCGTGGTGGTCAAGGAAACCACCATGGAAACAACGATCGCGGTCGATAGTGTGATGGCAAACTCGCGGAAAAGGCGGCCGACGATGCCGCCCATCATAAGAATCGGTATGAACACAGCGATCAACGAAACGCTGATTGAAAATACGGTGAAGCCGATCTCTTGTGCGCCCTTCAGCGCCGCGGCAAAGGGTTGCATCCCTTGTTCCAGGTGGCGCGAGATGTTTTCCATTACCACGATGGCGTCATCAACCACAAACCCGGTCGAGATGGTAAGAGCCATTAGCGACAGGTTGTCCAGGCTGTAGCCGAGCAGATACATCACGGCAAAGGTGCCGATCAGCGAGACGGGAACGGCAACGCTAGGAATCAACGTGGCGCGCCCGTTGCGCAGAAAAACGAAGACCACCAGGATGACCAGTCCCACGGAGATCAGCAACGTCCGCTCCACATCGTCCACTGAGGCCCGGATCGTCGTGGTTCGGTCAAGAACGATGGTGGTGTCAATGCCCTGCGGAATCGAAGCTTTCAGAAACGGCAACTGGCTCCGAATATTATCGACAGTCTGGATGATGTTCGCGCCGGGCTGGCGAAAGATGATCATCGTGACCGAAGGGATGCCATTCAGGTAGCCCGCGGAACGGATGTTCTGCACATCGTCAGTGACCTCAGCCACATCAGAGAGCCGCACTGCTGCACCATTATTGTGGCCAATGATTATCGGCTTATAGTCGCTCGCGGCTGATATCTGGTCATTGGCAATAATGTCAGCTGTGACCACCCCGTCGGACATCTGACCTTTGGCGATGTCGGCGTTCTGAGTACTCAAAACGGCCTGCACGTTTGCCAGGGTCAGACCGTAGTTGTTCAGTTGGGTAGGATTAACATCGATGCGCACCGAAGGCAGCGAACTGCCGCCCACTGAAACCTGCCCCACCCCTTGGATCTGAGAGAGCTTCTGCTGCATTACGGTGGACGCTTCGTCATACAATTTGCCCCGATCAAACTTGCTAGACGTTAGGCCAATAATCATGATCGGGGCGTCGGCAGGATTTACTTTTCGATAGGTGGGATTCGCGGGTAGATTTGCCGGCAGGTAGGTGCGAGCCGCGCTGATGGCAGCCTCGACATCACGCGCCGCCCCGTCGATATTCCTGCTCAGGTCGAACTGGATGGTGACGGATGTGCTGCCCAACGAACTTGCGGAAGTCATTTCCGAAACTCCCGCGATGTGTCCGAACTGCCGCTCCAGCGGAGTAGCGACCGAGGACGCCATGATCTGGGCGCTCGCTCCCGGTAAAGAAGCAGAGACGGAGATTGTCGGAAAATCGACTTGAGGCAACGGTGAAACTGGCAGCACGGTGAAAGCTATCGCTCCGGCGATGGCGATGGCAACGGTCAGCAGGGTCGTGGCGACCGGCCGCCGGATGAAAAGTTCCGAAGGATTCATGCCTGTGCTTCCGGTTGCGCTTCGCCAGCGCGGGAGCGCGAGAATCTCTTCCCAAGATTGTCAAAAAAGATGTAAATCACGGGGGTGGTGTACAGGGTGAGCGCCTGGCTCAGCAAAAGTCCCCCTACCATCGCGATTCCCAGAGGACGTCGAATTTCCGAGCCGATCCCAGTTCCGAAAGCCAGCGGAAGGCCTCCAAGCAGCGCGGCCATGGTGGTCATCATGATGGGGCGGAAGCGCAACAGGCTGGCCTCATAGATGGCGTCAGTAGCATTCTTGCCGTGCTGGCGCTCTCCCTCGAGGGCAAAGTCCACCATCATGATTCCGTTCTTCTTCACAATTCCGATGAGCAAGATGATGCCGATAATGGCAACCACACTGAGGTCCTGACGAAACAACATAAGCGCCAGCAGCGCGCCCACTCCGGCGGAAGGAAGAGTGGAAAGAATGGTGACTGGATGTACGAAACTCTCATACAGCACGCCCAACACGATGTACACGGTCACCAAGGCAGCCAGAATCAAGAGGGCCTCGTTGGACAATGAGTTCTTGAACGAGGCTGCTGTCCCCTGAAAATCTGCCTGCAAGCTGGGCGGCATGTTCATATCCGCTTGCACTTTGTCGATTGCAGTGATGGCGCTTCCCAGGGCGGCATTGGGCGCCAGATTGAACGAGACCGTGACCGATGGAAACTGCCCCTGATGATTGATGGAGAGCGCTTCGGTCGCCCGCTGAACATGAGTAAATGCACTCAGCGGCACCGCGTTGCTCATCGCCGTACTAGTGACGGTGTTCGCTGAGGAGTTCGAGGTCGACCCAGTCGAACTATTACTCGGCGACAGCGCATTCGTGACCGGAATGAGCACGCCGGAGGAAGGTGTGTAGAGCACTGAAGTGGTCGTTGCATTTGATCCGGCGGAGGAAGATCCAGAGGACGCAAACGAAGAAGAAGCTCCCGGACCTGAGGTTCCGGACGATGCGTTGGCCTGAATATACAGATGCTGCAGCACATTAGGATCGTGCTGAAATTGTGGGAGAGCTTCGAGGATCACGTGGTACTGGTTGAGTTGGGTGTACATCGTATTGATCTGCCGCTGTCCCAGTGCGTCGTACAGAGTGTTGTCGATGGTCGACGGAGCGATGCCGAGACGCGAGGCGGTGACACGATCGATGATCAGCGAGACCGCCAACCCTCCGGTTTGCTGATCGGTAGCTACATCCTCAAGCTGCGGTAAGGTTTTCAGTTTGGCGACGAAGCGATTGGTCCAATCATTGAGTTCGTTGGCATCGGGATCTTCGAGGGTGTACTGATATTGGGTCCGGCTGACGCGGTCGTCCACGGTGATGTTCTGCACCGGCTGCATATAGAGTGCGATTCCCTGCACCTTCTGCAAGCTGGATTGGAGCCTGCGGATAACGTCGGAGGCGCTGAGGTCGCGGTCCTCGAGCGGCTTCAGGTTGATCGACATGCGGCCGCTGTTGAGAGTTGTGTTGGTGCCATCAGCTCCGATGAACGAAGACAGACTTTGGACCGCTGGGTCCTTCAGAATGACTTTGGCCAGTTCCTGCTGCTTCTCCGACATCGCCCGGAACGAAATGGTTTCGGGTGCCTGCGAAATTCCCTGAATGACGCCAGTATCCTGCACCGGGAAAAATCCCTTGGGAATCACAATGTAGAGAAACACAGTAAGCAGCAGCGTTCCCAAAGCCACGAAGAGGGTGATGGTCTGATAGCGAAGCACGAACTTCAAGGTTCGCCCGTAGAACGCGATCATGCGTTCGAACATGCGCTCAGAGGCTTGGTAAAAGCGTCCCTGCTGATCCGCAGGCTGATGGCGCAAAATGCGCGCCGACATCATGGGAGTCAGGGTCAGCGATACCACGGCGGAGATGACAATGGTGACCGCGAGAGTTACGGCGAACTCGCGGAAAAGCCGGCCGACCACATCTCCCATGAAAAGCAGAGGAATAAGCACGGCAATCAGCGAAACGGTCAACGACACAATGGTGAAGCCGATCTGTTCCGCTCCCTTGAGCGCCGCCTCCATCGGGGATTCGCCTTCCTCAATAAAGCGCGAAATGTTTTCAATCATCACGATGGCGTCGTCGACCACGAATCCGGTGGAAATGGTGAGCGCCATCAGCGACAGGTTGTCCAGGCTGTAGCCGAGCGCGTACATGGCTGCGAAGGTGCCAACCAGCGACAACGGGACGGCCACGCTAGGAATGATCGTGGCGTACAGGCTTCGCAAGAACAGAAAGATCACCATCACCACTAACGCGATGGTCAGCATCAATTCGAATTCGACATCGGACACCGAGGCCTGAATCGCGGTGGTCAGGTCCGTTAGGGTTGTGACTTGGACCGAAGCTGGTAGATTGGTTTCGAGTTGTGGCAGGAGCTTCTTAATGCTCTTGACTACGCTGATGGTGTTGGCGCCCGGCTGGCGTTGCACATTTAGGATAACGGCGGGTGTTTGATTCATCCACGCGGCTTGCTTGTTGTTTTCGACGCCATCGACGACTTCGGCCACATCTGTCAGCATGACCGGCGAGCCATTGCGGTACGCGACTACGACGTCGCGATAGTCGTCGCTGCTGACGAGTTGATCGTTGGCGTCGATCTGGTAGTCCTGGCGCGGGCCATCGAAGTTTCCCTTCGCGGCGTTCACACTTGCTTGCACCAGAGCCGTACGTAAGTCCTCGAGATTGATACCGTAGGAAGAAAGCGCGACTGGATTAGCGCGAATGCGGACCGCCGGCTTTTGGCCGCCGCTGATACTTACCAAGCCAACTCCATTGAGCTGCGAAAGTTTCGGAGCCAGTCGTGTATCCACGAGATCTTCGACTTGCGACAGAGGCACGGAATCGGAAGTGACGGCGAGAGTCAGTACGGGCGCGTCAGCAGGATTCGTCTTGCTGTAGACCGGAGGCGCGGGCAGGTTGGAAGGAAGAAAACTCTGCGACGCATTGATAGCCGACTGAACTTCTTCTTCGGCTACGTCAATGTTCAGGCTCAAATTGAACTGCAGCACGATGACCGAGGTTCCTCCCGAACTAGTGGAGGTCATCTGGCTGAGCCCTTGAAGCTGGCCAAACTGGCGCTCGAGCGGTGCCGTCACCGTGGTCGCCATAACGATCGGACTGGCGCCGGGATAAAAGGTAAGAACCTGGATGGTGGGGTAATCGACCTCGGGCAGTGCCGAGACCGGTAACTGGGTAAAGGCAACGATACCGACGAGTAAGATCGCCGCCATCAGCAGCGCGGTCGCGACGGGCCGCATGATGAATGGGCGAGATGGGCTCACGGAGCGGGACCCTCGCTAGTGGCACCTGGAAGAGGCTGTTTGGAAACCGTGATCTTCGAATTGTTTTGCAGCTTTTCAAAACTGCTGTCGGCAACGACGTCCCCGGGATTAATGCCTTCAACAGCGGTCTGGCCGGCGTTTGCGACGCCTGGCTTGATGTTGCGAATCTGAGCGACGCCATTCTGGATGAGATAAACGAATGCGGTCTGGCCGTTATGTTGAATAGCAGAGGTCGGAATCAACGTGACCCCCTGCCATGTGTTCACCAGTAACCGCGTGTTTACGAACTGGTTGGGGAATAGCGCATCGTCTTTGTTGTCAAAAAGTGCGCGCAGCTTCACTGTCCCGGTGGTGGTATCGATTTGATTGTCGAGGGTCAGAAGCTTTCCGGTGGCAATCTTCGTCAGCTGGGCCCGATCGAGTGCATCGACTTCCAGCTTTTTTCCCTTTCGTGTCTGCGCCTGCACTTGAGGAAGATTGTCTTCGGCGATAGTAAAAATCACGGTGATCGGCTGCACCTCGGTGATCACGACCAAAGTCGTAGTGCCGCTCGCTTGAATAACGTTCCCAGGATCCACCAGCCGCAGCCCCACCCGACCCGCGATCGGTGCCGTTATGTGGCACCAGGCGACCTGGACTTGTTCATATTGCACAGTGCCTTGATCGTTTTTTACCGTGCCTTCGTCCTGCAGCACGATTTTTTCCTGGTCATCGAGCGTCTGCTTGGGGATCCCGTTTCTAGCCCACGCGTCGCGGTAGCGCTGCAGATCCATTTTTGCCTGTTCGAGGACGTGGGTGTCGCGCTCGAGCGCGCCCTGGGCCTGCAAGAGCTGGGCCTCGAACGGTCGCGGGTCAATATCGACTAAGGCTTGACCCTTGCGCACCAATTGGCCTTCCTGGTAATGCACTTGTGTGACCATTCCCGTGACCTGACTGGTAATCGAGTCGGTATAGGTTGGAGTGACGGTGCCGATCGCGTCTAGATACACTCCGATGTTTCCCTTTTGTGCGACGGCGGTCACAACAGTGACCGGGCCGGTCATTCCACGACGGGATGGAGCGCCACTTTGGGTTTGATCGTGACGACGCAACACCAACATGAAGACCACGCCGAAAGTCAACAGCAGCGCTGCCCACACGAAAAGCCGCTGCCATGTGGACTTATTGGAGTGACCTGTAGGCGGCGGTTGTTGCGGCTGCTGAAGCTCAACGGTTGAAGCAGGAGGTTTGGTTTCCATCGATTTTCTTGCATCAGTCAATACAGCTAAGTGCTCCCAAATAGCGAAACATCGAAACGATCCACCAGGCGGGATGCAGTCTGGCGCTTTGGAATAAGACTTTCACGATGTTCAGATCATATTAGCGTCGTCGCACCGTTTTTAGAACCGGCATTTGCTCTCTTTGGAGTTACGCCTGTGATTCGAGGCGTTTGACGGTCGAACCTAATAAGTTAAGCCCTTTTGATGCGCTTCCTGATCCCCCGTTGTCCCAATTTTTTCAATTGCTTCTTTGATAAAAACAGGTTTTTGCGCTTGTGCGGTAAGAATTTGTAATGGTAGGTAAATGTTCGTAAGCGGAAATTCACTCGTACGGCGCCTCAACCGCCGAGTCCACCTACTGCCTGAGCAGCAAAGCAAGGCGGGGGAAGGTGAACAGGCCCGCGGCGTCATCGACCACATTCACCTGGCAGGTGTAAAAACCGGGTTTGAGCTGGGCCAATGGCACATCCAGTTGGAAAACCGCAGCGCCTCGATCGCGCGCGTTCAGCTCTTTGACTTCCTGCAGCGGACTCTCATACGTTTTCACCTTGCCCTGAAAGAGAGCTATGTTGGTCAAGAGCCGGATGCCCGAGTCATTGCTGGCTTTTGACTTGCCCTTTCCTTGACCTTCGTGTCCGGGGTCGTAGACTTCATAATAGAGGTACAGATGCTGCCCCGTTGAAAAGACGTGAGTGACGCTCGGAACGATTTCCGAGCCATCCCGGACCAAGGGATTGCTATTGTTGCGGGTTTTCTTCGCCGGTTGGATCTGACTGGCCAACACCACGGAACTCATCTTCAGAGGCCGGGTTCTCAGGTCGGGGATTTCGATATCGGTTTCAAACGAGCCCATGCGACCGCTCTGGTTTTCGCGAACCACAAACTTCAAGTGATACTTGCCGGCAAGCAGGGTGAATCCGTTGTCGTACTGTACGTTCTTTCTGCGCACATCCGCCGATGTGTTCACGGCAAGCTTCACCGTATCGCGCATGTCGCCCACTTGCCGCTTATTGCTGTCGACTGCCAGGCCGATGACATCGAGCGTAGCTTTGTCCTGATTGCTGCCGCTGGTAAAGGGGATTTGCGACCCAGGTACGGCCAGCGAGATGGGGACAAAGAATTTGTTGTCCCCGATGCGGAAGTAGCCGGCGGCGAGATAGAGCGGCAGATCGGTAGCGGGCAAATCTGAATTCAGTTCTTCTTCAAGCTGACGCTCGCGGTCTTCCTTGGTGGAATGCTGGTAGTCAGCGGGAGCGTAGTACCCGCGCCGGTATTCAACCTTTACTCCCGGCCGATTCAGGCTTACCGTGATGCGCCGGTAGCGCCCGTCACGCGCGGGATTCGTGCTGTGATACCCGAGAACGTAGTATGTCGAAGTGTCTTCCTGCACACCCTTGAAGACTTTGCTGAAGTCGTTGGAGTCGAGAAACGCGCGCCCGCCGGTGTCCGCGGCTAACGTCACCAGAGTTTCCTGGGTAGTGAAATTCGAGTTCAATGCGTTGAGCGTCGACTGTCCAGAATACGGCGAAGTACCGCGAAGGCTGGCGTTTTGCGCTTCTCCGCCGGCCACCAGGGCCTGGAGTCCACGGATGTCCATGGTGTAAAAAGCGAGATTGGCCCGAACCGCGGCGTTAGTCGCGGCTCTCAACTCCGACTCGTTCTCAATGCCAGTGCGATCGATGCCGCTGGAAAAATAGATCAAAGATTTCTTCTGTTGTACGTGGGAAAGCCGTTCGGCAATGGAACGCAAAGCTTCCAGCCGGCGATCAGTGTTGAAAATGTTGTATTCCGTATCGTCCGCGGTGAACGATCCGCCGGTATCCGGTGTGCCTTCGGTCGTGCCCGTCGACCCTTCTTCAAAACCTTGACCAGTTCCGGGATTCAAAGCCTGCAGGGCTTTCTTCAGCAATGCATGGTCCGCGGTGAAATCCTGATTGACCTGCAGAGAACTTCCCAGCGAAACGATCGAAACCATGTCAGATGGAGCCATTTGTTTGTCGACGTAGTTGGTCGCGGCGGTGACTGAGTGATCGATTTCGTCCGGTTCCATCCCGGAAAGATCGAAGAACAACACGATCAAGCGGCGATCTTTGAATTCCACGGCGGCTGCGAGTTGCTGCTTGTCGGCGGTTGGCGATGGCGCTGCCGAGTTTTCTAATGGCTTTGCCTGCGCTCCATCGAGGGCAGGAAGGGCATCGGTGTTTTCGATATCGAAAGAGACGATTTGTTGGGATTTGCCGTCTTCCTTAATCTGAAAGTTTTCCGGTTTCAGATCGCGGACAACGTTGCCGCTCTTGTCACGCACCGTGACATTTACCAGAACCAGTTCAGTTTCGGCGTGGACGGTGTAATCCGTTTGCGACGGCAAGCTGGAACCCATCAAAATGACCACCAGAAGCGCCGCTACTGGCTTGCTTAAGCGAGGCCGGCGGATTGGACTGGAGTTGATCATGACGGTCCTTAAAAGCGAAAACGCGAGGTCAACTGTATCGCTCGCATGGCTCCGACTGCGGTTACTCGGCCGAACGTCGGAGAATTCACCTGCGTATCGATGCTGGCGTATTGTGGAATGTTGAAAACGTTGGTTGCCTGGGCGCGAAATTCCAGAACACGCGACTCCTTCAAGGGAAAGATCTTGGTGAAGGCCATATCAAAAACCTTGGTGGGAGGGCCGATGATGCTGTTGCGCCGGGCGTCGCCGTATTGACCCGCCGGCGGCGCTACGAATGCGGTCGTGTTGAACCACTGCCCAATCGACGGGTTGGGAATGGAAATCGATTCTCCTGGAACTAGATCGGGTCGCAACGTGCCATTGGTGCCACGTTGCACATCTGAAAAATCACCCAGAAGGCGAGGAGTGAATGGAAGTCCCGAAGCGATTGTCCAGTCGCCGCTCCACTGCCAGTCGCCGAAGATGGCGCGCGGAAAGCTGTTTCCGTTTAACCAGCGTTTGTCGTGGCCGAACGGCAGCTCCCACAAATAGTCGGCGGTAAAACGATGAGTCTGATTAAAGCTGGAGAGGCCGCGTTCGGCGGAGAGATCGAATGCATTCTGAGCGACGTTGGTCGCGCCCGCGCTGGACGTCCCGCTGCTCGCGCCGCCTCCTGCGGCGGTGCCTCCTGCTCCGAGCCCGGCAGATCCCGATCCTGAAGTCGCTCCGGATCCAACCGTGGATGCGTCGTCAAGTGATTTGGAGAACGTATAAGTACCGCCGACCGAAAATCCCTGCGAAAGACGTTTGCGCAAACGCACTGATCCGGCGTTGGCTTCCGAGTCGGCAACCGAGTTCTGATAATTGAAGGCCTGCACGCCCGCAATGCGAATCCCTGTCGCGGTACGATTCGGCGCTTCCAGAATGTCGAGATCTGTTCCCTTGGTTCCCGTGTAGTCGATGTTGAGCAGTAGTGTAGGTTTGATTTGCTGCTGGATGTCCAGGTTTCTAATCTGCACGTAGCCCAGACGGTAGTTGGGATTCACGGCGTAATTATTTGTGATTCCCACCGATTGAACGGGTGGAAACCCATTCTGCAAGGTAAGCTGTCCGGGGTTAGACTGTACGTTAGTCTCGGCAAACGAAAACGGAGGCTGGAACGCGAGTTGTTGCACGATCGTCTGGTACGCGCCAGTGTTGTAGTTGATGCCGTAACCGCCTCGGACCACGGTTTTGGAAAAGGGTTTCCAGGCGAAACCAACACGCGGTGCGAAGTTG